>Ga0208898_1002595_pt1 | contig 11020 bp, 14 predicted proteins | sample VirMetDEL_Mar_4_FD_184513 | JGI IMG/M metagenome (GOLD analysis project Ga0208898, IMG submission 184513) | Aqueous microbial communities from the Delaware River and Bay under freshwater to marine salinity gradient to study organic matter... | ecosystem: Environmental > Aquatic > Marine >...
TAATTTAGAACCAGGATTAGCTTTTCTGTAAGCTGCGACACCTTTCTTCGTCATGCCAGCACCCTGCTTGGTCGGGCGAAAATTACCCGACTTCACAGAAGTTTTAATCCCCATTCCTTTTTTCTTAACCGTTGCCATTTCTAGCCACAGAATAAAGTCACATCCGTAACAGAAGTTACAGTTAATACTGCAAAGTCTGTATTGCTACTACGTGTGGTTAAAATTCCTTCACCTGGGAACATCATATCTTGTGTACCCGTAGCACTTGCTGGTGTAGAGATTTTTAATAGTTCTGTGCCTGACGGACTATTTAAGTTTATTTTTAAGCTACCTGCCACACCACTAGCTATATAGTAAAACCCTTTTACACGAGTTCTAGGTAATGCTAATGATCCGGTTGTACCAATACTTACGTTACCTGCTGATGCACCTGAAGCAGTAATACTTTCAATATAAGCATAATAGTTTGTTGAGTCAGCAGTAGAAGTATCAGCTCCTGTTACAACTTCTGTTGTAAACTTACCTGTTAAATCACCAACTTTAATACCTACGATTGTAAAAGTAATACCTTGATCATCGCCTGCAGATGTAAATCTAACTTTGTATCCTACGCCGTTAGGACCCGCATCTTGTGTAAGTAATGTTAATGCACCAGCTCCTGCAATAGATGCTGCTGCTTTATAATAGGTAGCGCTTGTGGATGGGGTTACTGCCCATATATCTCCGTTAGTCGCCATAGTTATCTCCTATTAAGCAGGGGTTACTGAAGTTGTTCCGTCAGAAGCGACCCAATCATCATTAACACCAGAACCTGTAGCGGTATAAATTAAGCCGTCATCTAGGTCTGTAATTTGTTTACCTGCTACTTTACCAGTAGTATTTAACGCGTTGTCTTCATCAACTAACGCTGCTGCTAAGCCTGTTTGAGCTGGTGCAACGAATGAAGATGCAGTAACTGCGCCTGAAGTTGATCCTTGAAAGCCATTGTCTGAAACGACTGGACCTGAAAAGGTTGTTGTTGCCATTTGAATTTCTCCATACAAAGTTAAGCTTATCCGTCGTGTATGCGTCTGCTGGGGCAGTCTGATAAGCTGGATGTTCCCAGATAAATAAAATCATACGCTATTTCATGTAATTATACAACAAAAAAGAGGCGCTAGGCCTCTTAATTCGTGAACTTTAGTAATATAAAATTACTTGTTCATTACGTACATGGTTACTTCGAAACCGAATCTCATTTCAGTTGCAGCTGGTTTTGTCCACATAATAGTCTCCTTAATTTAGATTTCAGCCTAAGCTGATAAGTGAATTATGCTCTTACTTCAAACATTTACCATCAAGAAAACCATGAGTTATATATAAAAAAAGACCCAGTCGAGAAACTGGGTCTTCTTAGAAAGGACTTAATTTAATTAAGCACCTGGTGATCCCCACATACCTAATGGATCTGACCAACCGAATGAGTAACGCTCACGAGCTTTGTAACGTACGTTACCTGTGTCAAAGTCACCATCCATAGATGTTGTCAATGCTGTACGCTCGAAGTGTTTCATACCGTTAGGTACATCAGTTGTTAAGAAGTATGCATCAGTATCTGTTAAGAAGTGATTTACTGCATAACCTTCTGGAATCGCACCATTAGTACGTAACGCGTTAGTATCGTTATCAGCTGTACCAACTCTTAAGTCAGTTTCTAATAAACGAGTAGCAACGAATTGTAATGCTGGTGGAATAATTAACTTGCGTGGTTTAGCAGCAATTAATAAACCTCTTTCATCTGTCCAAGCAGCTAACTGAATAACTGCGTTTTCTAATGAAGTTTCGTTTAAGTCAGCAGCAACTGACTGAGTATTGCTGTTTGTACCGCCGTTAACTAATGGGTGATCTGTAGCAAATAAAGCTTTAGCGTCACCACCTGCATAGCTAGAGTTAAAACCGTTGTTTAAAACGTTAGCAGCTTTAACTTGTTTTGTGTAAGACATAGCACGAGCTAATGCTTTAGTATATCTAGCAGATAAAGTGTCGTAGAGGTTATCTTCAACTGCTTCTTCTGTTAGAGAGAAACCTAAAGCAATGGTTTCGTGGTTGTATCTTGCTGTCCAAGCTTCTTGTGCATTGTCATAGGAGATAGCTGCGCCTTCCCCTTTAACTGGTGCACTACCAAAGCCTGATAATTTTGTTTCCTCTTCGAAACTTCTTTCTGATGATTCTGTTTCGTAGATTTCTTTGTGCTCTTCACCATAACGCTGGTATTCCATACCGAATAAAGCATTAAGGCCCGGGAGCAACTCTTTTAATAACTGAGCTCTTGAAATTGCCATGATTTATTCTCCTTATAAGCCAGCATCACTTGTGAAGCGATGGAAACTTGGGTTAAATTTAACTAACACTGCTGCAGTTGACTGATCTGGTGCTAAAGCGACAATTTTAAATGCCTTAGCAGTAGTAGCAACTGTTGCGTCCAACTGAGAGTTAGAAACGCCAGTAGCGGTAGAACCGGTAGAAGTAGTTTGTGCTGTAGCAAAAGTGGTATTTGTACCAACCATTGTTTGCGTAGCTGTTTCATCTAATTCTGCCATAAATAATGCATTTGGATCATCTACAACATAAGCCATAATGTCACCACCATTAGCAGTACCAGATGGGTAATATTGTGAGTAGATAACTTGACCTTGTGCATTAACATATTCACATCCAACAAAAACGCCGATAGCACCAACGCCTGAACCACCTAAGTTGTTCGTAGTAGCGTCTGCACCTGTTGCAGTACATAAAGCAATATAACCGTCCGAACCGATGTTAACTACTTGTCCATAGAACAAGTTAGTTGCTTCACCAGCAGGGTCAATTTTATATAGCCTTGTAGCGCCTGCATAAGGCATGCCATCAACACGCTGTACAGGTTTTAATCCGTAAGCTGCCATAATAATTTCTCCTTAAAGAATTGTTTAACCTTTGCCAAAAGACGAAGTAGATTTTTTATCTGAGAAAAGAGGCATACGAGGGTCATTTTCTTTCATAAAGCTATTATCGACAGCTTTAGCTTGACCATCTGCTTTAGTTTTATAATACTCAGTTCTCTGATCTACCATTTCTTGTGGCATTTTACAAAGTAGTAAGCCTCCTACTTCTACAGCATCTTTGAAATGACTGTTGGAGCTTACTGGTAAATTTATTTCTGGGTGCTCTGAATGTTTCACAGGTTCCCAGCCTTCACGCATTTTAGAAGAAGCGTTACGATTATCCGCCTCATTAGCTAATGTGATTCGTATCCATCGATACGCCCAACCAGGTTGTTTTTTAAACTCCGGAAGTAATGATGGGGGTGCCCATGTTTTACTTCTTTGCTCGGTTGTTTCACGTATTTCTAAATCTCTATCTTGGCGTTTATCCATTTGCGTTCTCCGTTTTTAAAAGTTCTCTTGCATATTGTTCCGGGGTTAACTTAAACTTCTTAGCTAATGCTAACTGTGTTTTAGTTAGTCGTACTTTTTTAGGCGCGGTACTACGCGTAGCCGGAGCAACTACAGTCGAGGGTTTGCGTTGGGCAGGTTTATCCTCCAACGAATCATCAGATTCCCCAAAGTATTCTGGGAAACGTTTTTGCATCGTCTCATCTATGCGACGATAGTATTGGTCAGACATAGGATCAACTCCATTGCCGACTAGTTTTTCATGCAGCCCCAAAGCAAGAGACGTCATTTCTGGGTCTTTGCCAAACCAGGAATTTTTTGCCTGCCAAGCAAGCGCTTTGTCATCTGGTTTTGCAACTTTAGGCTGTAATAATTTAGCTTGCTCATATTGTCCTTCATTTTGACCGTTTTGTAAAGTAGATTCGTCAACTTTAAATTGAGGTTTCATATCTTGGACACGACCCAAACTATATTGAGCTGCATTCATTTTAGTCTGAGCATCAATTAGTTTTTGGCTGTCTCCTGAATCATATGCTTCTTTATAATCACGTTGAGCAACTAATAAATCAGTTTCATATTTTTCTTTGAGTGTTTTTAAATAATCTTCTTCTCCTGCTGACAAAGTAGTTTTTAACTTTTTATTTTCATTAATAATACTTTGCGCATATTTAATTGCTTCTTCTCTTTCTCTATCTAAAGCTTCTTTTGCACGTCTTTCGTCATGCCACGCTTTTTTTAATTGTGACATTCTCTGTTTAACCCGCTCAGAATACTCTTCAAGGTTATCCTCTTCTAATTCTTGTTTAACCTTATCTGGTAGGGGATCACGATTTCTATCTTGCGGAGGAGTATCATCTTCCTCTTCAATTTCAAAATCAAATTCTTCTTGTTTAGGAGCAGCTTCTTCTTTTTTAGCTTCCACTGCTTCTTTATAATCTTGCTTATCTTCTTTAGATAATACTTCTACTTCCGTAGTTTCATCTTCAAATTCAGCGGGTATTTCATTTACAATTTTTACCATGCTTTACTCCTTATGCGCGTTCGTAGCCACGTGGGTCATCGACCACTGCTTCTACGGTATCGTCGTTAATAATGCGGAACTCTTTACCATGTATTTTGATACGAGTGCCAGAATATGCCCTAGTAATAACGAAGTCACCTTCTTTACACCATGGTCCTGTAGGAAATCTGTCTTTGTCTGCGTAAGCCATATCTCCTAATTTGATAACAAATAAAACTACAGTTGAGTGTTCTTCAATGTGTCTTGTTTTGTCTGCTTTAATAATTCCACTTTCATACTTTTCATCAACATGCGGTACAGCACATAAGATGCGATATCCTTTGACTTCTGGTAATTGTGTGGGTTTTTGTTCTTGTTTTGGTTCTTCTTCAGCTGTTACTGCTTTGCCTTTGAAGTCAACAATAGTTTTATTTGGCGTAATGATTTCACTCATCGTCCATCTCCATATTTTTTGCAAGGTCTGCTATGTGTCTTTGTGCAATCATGAGACCTCGAATAATGCCTGCACTGTATTGGTAATTAGCATAATCAGTTGCTGTACCATCACCTAAATTTTCTAAAATTATCTTGCGTTCTTCTTCTAACTTTTCAGCTAGAAGTTTTAACGTTGAATCCATTGATTACTCCTTACTGGAATTGTTTTTATTCGCCTCCAATTGTTTATCTTGTTGAACTACATTTACACCCATCTTCGCTCCTTCTAAAAGTTCTTTAGATCGAAGTTGTTTGTCTTCACTGATTGCTTTAGCGCCTAAATTAGCGCCAGCAATTCTTTCTTGTGAATCAATTCGCATTTTTTCAAGTTCAAGTCTAGCTTTTTCAAGCTCAATGTCGGCTTGCATTTTTTGCGATCTAGCTTGCGCTTCCATTTCTTTAACTTGCAATTCACGTTGTTGTATTTGTGTAAGAGGATCTTGAGCAATTTGAGCTGCTTCTTGTTGAGCCACTTCTTGTTCATTTTTAGCCAACAATTGTTGAGAGGCTCTAGCCACTAAACGAGATACTTCTAGTTCTGCATCTTCTGGAAGAACTTCGTTTGGTTTTGGTAATGGAACACCGAGCTGCTCTTCAATTTGTTTTCTATATTCAAAAGCTAAATGGTCTGCTATATGAGCTTCGATTGCAGCTTGGACAACTCCTGCGTTTGGGCTTTGTCCTACTAACGCTCGTATTTTAGGATCATTCATAAATGACATGTGAACATCTAAGTGTGCTTGATGATCTTGATAGATAAAAGCTTTTACCGGTTTACTATTAAGAATATTCATATTCTCTGATACAGGATCAACTGGTTTAACTTCATCTTTGTTAGGGATTAATTTCTCTGCATTTTTAACGCCCAACACATCTAACATCTGTCGATTTAATTCCACTAAATCATAAATGTCTGGTGTTTGCTGCGCTAATTGCATAACTGCTTGATATTGAACAACTTTTTGCGCCATTGTTGTTGCGTTTGGATCAGATACTGGAATAACTTCTACTAAATCATAATCTTCACGTTTAACACCACGTTCACCTGTAGACGGATCATATGCATATGCAGGGGAAGTGTAGTCACGAATAATAGTTTTAAGAAGTTTAAATTCTTGTTTCATTGCATAGTGAATGCGGGCTTGTACGGCCGACATCACTTTGAGTGTTCGTTCTAATATAGCGAGTGTAGTCCCAACAGGAGCTTGAGAAGACATATCAGAAACTTTTAAATCTGCAGCAGAAGCAAATCGTCTACCTTCTTCAATGATTTGATTCATTAACTGATTGAGAACTTGTGAGGGTTCTTTATAAGGCAGAGGTAATATGTTATCTCTGATTGTGCCAGACGGTACGTCTACATCACGGAACTCAGCTGGAGCGATTGGTGTATCGTCTCCTTTAATTCTAAGTCCTCTTGATTTAAACCCGCCGGGTAAGTTTGATAAAGTACCTGCGTCAACTAATTGACGTAATATCATTGTGCCTGATTTTGCAAAAGCACCTATTAAATGAATTAGACCAAAACAATAAAATCCAAAACCTGGTACATATCCATAGTGTACGAAGTGCTGACGTTTTTGTTTTGTATCATCATCTGGATTCCAGTTACGTCTAATTGATAAAACAGTTTGTGTTGAGCGTTCTATGGTTACAACGTATGGAAGAGCAATCCCTGTTTTTTCTCCGTCGTCTTCATCTTCATAACCTTCTAAATCTAAATCCACATGCATCTCAAGAAGTTTGAATCTATTATCTGTGGTTGCATTGAATCCCATCTTCTCTGCAATTTTCTTTTCGACTTCTTCTAGGTCATGTGAGGGCTCACCTAAATCAACGTCTCGATAAAAACCTGCGACTTGTAATTTGCGAAGTTCATTTCCTGTCTTACGCATGACATGAGTCACACGTTCCGCCGATTCTAAATCAGAAGCTCCGTAAGGAACAACTATGTCCTCAGCAGGAATATACATCGAAACTTGTCGACCTAAACTTGGATCGTAATACACTTTTTTAAATGCATTACCCGCTAGTCCTAAACCCCATAACATCCTTTCATGTTCAGGTCTATATTCTGTCATTACATCAACAAGTTGATAGTTCATGTTCTCTTGAACACGAGCAGACGCTTCTTGATTTTCTTTTGTTTCTTTTCCTATAATTTTTGTTTTGACTGGACCAGCAGCGGGGAATGTTTCGGTCATAGTTTCGGCTTGGAACTTAACAAGCGCTTCAGTCATGAGAGGGTGGTAAACATTACACGCGCCTTCCCAAGGTTCACTTCTATCTTCTAATTTCAACCCTAATAAATCTAATCCGTCTACATAAGTATCTAACCAATCGCGGCGAGCAGATAAATCGCCCTCATAGTCTTCTAGTAAATCACTTACTAAATTGTGAAGAAGTTGTTCATCCATTTCTTCCGCAAGGTTAGCATTAAATTCATCGTCCTCCATTTCATCAGGATCAATTTCGATTTCAAGCCCTCCTGCTTTAATGGTAACTTCTTCTGGGTCTTCAATTTCAATTTCTAAATCTGGTTCCATGTTAGCCATTTTAGCCATCATGTCATCTATGCCTTGAGGTGCTTGAGCTATCCCTTTATCTATGTCATTTGCTGCCATAATTATTTCCTAAAAAGTTTTCTAATTTGTATTTCTAACAAATTTACGATAATTAGAAGTATTAAATTTGTAAATCTTACAACTCTATACAGCATATAGCCGCTTTTGAGCAGGACTTCTAAAACCAGGTATATCATCTTCTTCATCACTGGGTAACCTTATAAATCCACCCTGTCTAAATCGAGCAAGAGCTAGTGTTGTTGCATCAACCAAGTCATCATTAGCACCAGATGGAAAATCATTACATTCTTCAACAACTTCATGAGCCCATCGTCTATCCGGAGCCCATACTATACCAGAACTAAATAAATCTGATACAGCATTTACGCGACTAATTTTATCTTGTCCTTTACCTGGAGTAAATTCTCCGACAGGAATACCCATCCGTCTGAACTCCTGGTAGAGTGCAGCCCCATTTGATTTCTTTTCAACAATAAAGGCGTCAGGTTCCCAATCTTTATACTCTTCAATGCAAAGCTGCTTTAGCTCTGGGAATTCTAATCGCCGTTTTATTGCATTCAGTAGTATTATATTATAATTATTGGTTTCTTCGTTAAAAAATACGCCCCACGTAGTTAATGCATTATAATCTGAGCGATTATTAGCTTCTTGAGCCGCGTCCAACGTCATAATAATAAATTCACATGGAGGAGGCGTTTCTTTTTCCCATACGTTCCACCATTCTCGTTTAATTAGTGCACCTTCTTCAGATACTGGATTTTGCATGTACTGTGCATTCCAGTAACGAACGTCTAATGCAGCACGACGAGACCTTAATTCCTCTAATGGCCAAAACTCAGGCCACAATGGAACTTCTTCACCGTTTTTATCTTCTAAAATTGCAGGAAATTCAACAACTTCCCAGTCATCTACCTCATCATTCTTAATCATTTGGTTCACAATCTGTCCAGTCAAATCTAACTTAGACCATCTCGTCATCACAACAATAATTGCGCCGCCAGGCATTAAACGTTGTAGCGGTCCTGATTGAAACCATTCCCATGCTGGTAAGAAGACGTCTGGTTTACCCAGCTTTGCATCTTGCTCCGAGTGAGGATCGTCGATGATAAACAAGTCAGCACCACGACCAGCAAGAGCACCACCAACACCAATCGCAAAATACTCCCCGTTATAGTTGGTTCCCCATCGGGATGCTGATTTACTGTCAGCTTGGAGCTCAATATTTGGAAACACGTCTTTATACGCGTCGCTACCCACGAGGTTACGCACTCGACGACCGAAATTAACTGCAAGGTCAGCTGTATGAGATGCCATAATAACCTTCTTCGCCGGGTGCTTACCCAAAAACCACGCGGGCGCGAGGTACGAGATGAGTTCGCTCTTTCCATGTCGAGGAGCAATATTAACAATAATTCGTTTCTTTTTGCCGTTAGCAATGTCTTCAAAGAGTTGAGCCAGCCGTCTATGATGATCTCCTATAATATAGTTGGGATATACGTGTTTTATAAAATCTAAAAATTGTTTAGAGCCTCTATCTTTCGTAATTTGTTGTTTATACTCTTTTAAAAGCTGTAAATTGCGTTGTTGCTCCTTCTCTGTCATGTGAGGCAGCGCTTGTTCAAGCAATAATAGGTCTTTTTTACTGATCATCGTCGAATTCATCCTCGTCTTCGATCACTTCGCCCTCAATTACTCGACCTTTTAGCTCTTCAATAGTTCGTTTTAGCTCTTCTTCAAGCTCTTGGCCTGATTTAGTGACATGAGTAATTTCTGTTTTCTTTTTAAAGGCGTCTACTCCGTCGATTTCTCCAATCATTCGCAGGGCTCCGAGCTTATCACGAACACTTTCTGCAGCTTCATGAATTTTTACTGCATTATTAACAACATATAATTTTAAATCAGCGAGTTCTTCAACAATCATGCAGTTAGTTTGACTAACTAATCCTGCTAAAAACGCCATTGTTTCGTTCGGATACTGGCCAAATTCAGGTTTTAAGTTTCGATTTGTTATCATTTCTCGAGCAAGTTGTTTTGCTTGTTCTTCGTGTTCTTTACTTGGAGCTATGTCCTCATTATTTATGTCAGCAATTGTTTTAATTGTATTACTTCTTACCTCAACTTCTTGTTCTAGATTCATTTCTGGGATAGCTTCTTGTTTTGTTTTAGGTATAGGAATATCTTCCTCAATCATTGGCATAACAACTGTAGGCTCAAATAAATCGTTTTCTTCTGCGGGAGATAATTTAGGTATTTTTAATTTACTCATGTGTCGCTGTTTACACCTTTTTTAATTTGCAGCTAGTAAACCGAATTGTAACATAATTTATAAAAAAGCGTATAATGTTAAAATGTTTGAATGGGTATTAGTTTTGTATTTAGATGACAGCCGAGAATATATCGGTAACTTTGAGTCATGCGCACACGCAACACAGTACTTCCAAGAATGTGTAAAAGGAGATCTTAAATCGTGGTCAACAGCGTGTTTACATCAAGACTATGTTCAACTTCCCGAGGGTTTTGTCCCCAAGTATCCCAAATGCAAATAGAATGGAAAGAGATAAAGTTTGGTCCTGTTAACCTTTGGACACTTGGAAAGGCTTGGTCTTGAGTCTGCTTACGGACGCAAACCTCAAACTCTTATATAAGACTTTCTGTCGCATGGAACCGTTTGATAAACTCGACATGCCTCATGCTCATCAGATCCAACTTAAAGTGACACGACGCAAAGATATTATGGGAGAGTTTGCTCCCGAAGAAAATACGATCTATATTAGTAGTGCTCGCAATGCTCACTTTGATACGATCTGTAAAACACTACTTCATGAAATGGCTCACCTACACTGTTACAAAGTAAAAGAAGATGAATACCACGACCATGAGAACAAACGTTTCAAATCCATCATCAGACATATAGCCTCCGTTTATGGGTTTGACCCCAAAGAACTTTAACCAAAGTACTTCTTAATAATGTCTAAATGATCCTGATATTTAGCTATCTCGTCAAGCTCTTTTTCTATTGTAGCAATAACATCACTGTGCTCACCAATCCCGACTGGATTAGTCAGATATACTTCAATATTGATTCGATGTTTTTCAATATGACCAAGGGCGTGTTTTTCTAAAGCAGTTAATAGTTTTTCTCGCATAGCAATCTCCTAGTAAAAATACCATTATACCCGCCGGTGTGATGTTACGCAGAAATGCGAATCAGTCGCAAATAAAAACCCCGGCAGAGAGTTACCGGGGTACGAGGAAGTATTACTACAAGGAGAGATGAAAACATTATGAAAGGAAAATCATCTATGCCTTGCTGCCTATTATAAATACTTAAAATAAAATATGCAATATATTTTTTGTGTAACCATCCTTTTATTTAAGTGACGGGGGGTGTTCCTATATTAGGGGGGTGGGGGTCTAGGTTTTTTGAAAAATATTCTGGTGATTTATGCGGATCAAAGTGTAATAAGAAAATATCGCAGTCACATTGTCAGTTTGGGGGGTTGGGTATGGGTGGGGTGAAAAAAGAC
>Ga0208898_1002597_pt1 | contig 11013 bp, 18 predicted proteins | sample VirMetDEL_Mar_4_FD_184513 | JGI IMG/M metagenome (GOLD analysis project Ga0208898, IMG submission 184513) | Aqueous microbial communities from the Delaware River and Bay under freshwater to marine salinity gradient to study organic matter... | ecosystem: Environmental > Aquatic > Marine >...
CAAACCCCTGTTAGAAGCGTCCACAGGACTAACACCCCCACTTGCATCACTAGGGCTAGACCACCCAAACGGATTGATCGCCCATACGTTGAACGTGTATTCGGTGCCGTTGGTTAGGCCAGTGACGGTGACGGGGGAGGATGTAATCTCAGTACCAACTGCGAATTGATATACGGCGTCTGCGCCAGAAGATACTAAGTAAAACTTACTGTCGTCGTTACTAAATTGAAGACTGCTCCCATCAGTGGTAGTGCCAGACCAATTATAGCTCTCGCTATCATATGAAGCCGTACTAATATCAAAAGCACTGGACAGAGAGTACCTGTACACAGCGGCACTACCTCCGTCTGCTGAGTAGTACATTTTTGTGCCATCTGCGTTGAAAGCTAGTCCTTGGCCGTCTATCGCTTCGCTACTTACGCTAAAAGAGGTAGTATAAGATAGTGTGCTTATATTGTACGCGGATGACAGGCTATATTCATAAACATCGTTATTATCTACGCCAAGCATAAACAGCTTTGTGCCGTTATTGTTAAAAGTTGCAGCGGTTGGGTATGGGTCTTGGGAGGCAAAAGAAAAATTAACACTGTCATAAGAGGCTGTACTTATGTCATAAGCTGTACTCAAGCTATATTGAAATATTTTCCCGCCGCTGTTAATCCCAGCCATGTAAAACTTTGTGCCATCGCTGTTAAACATAATTGCTCTTGGGTCACTATCTTGCGATGTGACTTGAAAACTTTTACTATCGTAAGACGCTGTTCCAACATCAAATGCGGTTGCCAACGAATATTGGAAAACATACTCATCAGAAGAACCAGTAATGTACATCTTTGTGCCATCATCATTGAAACACAAAGCATTCGAGAAACTTTCTTCTGCGCTGCTATCATATTGCTTTTCATAAGTAGACGATGAAAAAAAGTCTATTGTCCCCGTACCGTCATTAGACTGCACATTATACCGAGTAATCGCCGCCCCACCAACATCGCTAGGCGCAGTCCAGCTAACAGTTACCTGCTCATTGCCAGCCGTGCCAGTAACACCTGTCGCTGGATCGGGTGCGTTGATCCCGTCTTGGCCTATAAAGCCGCCTGTACGTTTAGCCATCAGAGGCTCCTATTAGCTAATTTCCTCGTAGCTAACGATCACTTCCAGATCATTCGCAGTGCCAGCAGTCGCCGTAATGGAACGGTCTTCTTCAAGATACAAAGCTGTGCCTTTGTCTACAGCGACCAAGGATGCGTCAGCCGGAACCGAAATGGTGCTGACCAGCGAGTAAGCTGTGCCGCCGCCAGAGGCTGCGCTGTGAACGTCTACTGTAACATCGCAGGCATTCGAGCCATCGACGTTTGCGACTTGGATCATGTTGATCTTAAACACCTTGCCCGATGATGCAGCGTTGCTGACCAGCGTTGTCTGTGAAGTTGAAGAAAGCGCGACAGTGGCGGATTTGCCTATGATCGTGCTTACATCTACGATATTTGGTGCAGCCATTTTCTAGCCTCCTTTATCCAAAAACGATAGCCATAGCTATGGCTTTACCTGTTGATATACCAGCACTACCAAAACTGATAGTGCCACTTCCGTTAGTAACTAATGCTTGACCGTTTGTGCCGTCAGATGTGGGATAGGTAATGCCACTTGAAGTTAATCCACTTGAAGTCAGTGTGCCAACACTTAAAGAATTAAAAGCATCCACAAATGCAGCTCCTGACCCAGCACCATCACTATATACAGCTTTGGTTTGACCCGCTGGAATAGTTACATTAGCACCAGAGCCTTGAGAGATGATAATGTTTTGAGATCCGCTAGTAGCGTTCTCAATAAACCACATTTTGCTGACAGTGTTTGGGCCAATAGTAATTGTACAGGCACTGTCTAAAGTTCCTGTGTACTTTAGGAACATTGACCGACCAGCGTCTGATGCGCCATCAGCAATCGTTGTTGTGTGAGTATCAGCGTTGGTTGTTATGGCTTCTGTGCCATAGCTGAAAGCCTCGCCAATAAGCTCAAGGTTTGTGTTTGTGACTGTTCCCCATGAGCCTGACTGATCGCCAGTAGCCATCTCATTGAGGCGAAGGTCATTTGCATAGGTTGAAGCCATGTCAATTTATCCTTGTTTTAGTCGATGCGAATGATAGCAGTCGCGCCGGGTGCTGGGAATACGATGCGGAATGTACCTGACGAAACTGTAAAGTCTCCGCCGAAATCCAAAACAGCGATTGAATTGTCGCCTGCTGTTGTGTCGTTATAGATCAACGCACCGCGAGCTGTGAAAGATGCGCTTGTCCACTCTGGGTTATCAAAGTCAACATATGCTGTTGTGCCACTCGTAGCTACAGTTGAGTTCGCAAGAGTTTCGCCACCAGCACTGTAACCTGTTCCAGTTACTTCATTAGTTGCGGTATATGCAGTTGTTGATGCATCTAGTGTCGCTGAAGAAGTGTACAGCGCGATCTTGATTGTGTCAGTATCAAGATCCTGTAGTTTATTGAACAAGTCTTCCTTGAAACTTGTACACATTGCTTGAGTAATAGCCATTATAGACCTCCGTTATATTCTGCTGCGTAATCGCGTTGCATCTCTTGTACTGCAAGTTGCACTGCTTCGTCAAATTGTGTCTTGTAAAGAGACAATGTTTCTCCAGCTTTAAGAAACGCTGATGCCTCATAAAGACACGCGGCAAGCAACACATTTTCAAGATTGTCACCGACCCAATTGTTTGTGTTGCTTGAACTTAGACCTGTTTCAGGGGCTACAAAATCTACTTGATAGGTATCAGTAGAGTTTGGAGTAGGCGCAAGAGTTACCACGGTTCCTGCCGTACCAGCACTTTTTGTGCTGTACATGATTGGAGTGCCTTGCGTAGTCGCGTTTGGAGAGTAATCGCGTATATATGAGTCAACTCTATGGTTCAGATAAGATGCAACATTTGAAGATATGATAGAGACTTGTCGTATCATTCTTGCCAAAGGAACTGTGTAATCAGAGGTTCCAGCAATCATACTTCCTGTAGTAGTTTTCCTAAAGCAAGGCAAATTAGGCATACGCTGGAATATCATTGTTTCAGCTTGCTCTATAATTTGATCGATAGAGGCTTGCAGCTCTGTACTGTCATCTTCCAAGAAGTTCTGAATATTTGCAACTAACTGTGTATAGTTCACTTACTTACTCTCCTTGCCAAACACCTTCGCCCCAACCACCTTGACCCCAAGATGTCGTGACGAATATGCTAACTGAACCAACAGCTCCTGTACCAATTGCCGAAGCTGGGAATGGCTGCGTATCAGCCTGCCAAGCTCCTTGGCCCCATTCGCCAATACCCCAGCCCAATTCAGTTAGGATGCCGACTGTGCCTATGGCTCCTGTGCCATTAACTCCTGTCTCAATAGCCTCAGACGCTGAAACTTCTTCACCAATAGCGCCTGTTGCACCTATACCTGAAATACCCGTCACAAGCAATTGAATGTTGCCATTGCCAGATATGCCAAAGCCTTCTACTTCGCCTGTACCAGCTACACCAGTTTCAAAAAGTTCAATTTCAGGAACTTCAATTCCTATTGCGCCTGTGCCAACTGATGCATCTGGAGTTAAGAAGGTTTCAAATGTCTCTGTTCCAATAGCACCCGTACCAGAGACACTTAGATCAGGAACGTCTGTTTCAATTAGTTCGCTTCCTATTGCGCCCGTACCAATGACGGATGTTACTGGAGCGTCTGTTGTAATAAAGAATGTAGATACGCCAATATCGCCCGTACCTTCAACTCCAGAAAGGAATGTGTCTATTTCAAATACAGAAGTACCTGTACTATTTGCTATTGATGTTGATCCATTCACCCCATCGAAATGTAATAATGCAACTGTGTTTCCATCAGGATTATAAGCCGTTGATGGTGGCACAAAAGATGTGCCTGAATATCTGTCAATGTCTGAAATTCTGAGTTCGTCTATGTATCCTGCCCAATTATTAGAGCCATTGAAATCAGAACCAATATGTATGTCTGCTGCGGTTGCTGTTAAACCAAATGTTGTAGAACCTTCTTTTGTTCCATTTACATAAACTGCAAAAGTGTTGCCAAATGGATCGCCTCTTGTGATAGCTATATGAACCCATGTGTCAGCAGAAAATACATCATTTACATTAAATAGCGTTCCATTTGCTCTTAATACTAATAAATTGTCACCCGCTTGGCGTAGAGCTATTGCATTATTTGATGTTGAGTCTCTGCTATCGTAGAATATGTCATCTTGTGTTCCGCTAGTTGGACGAACCCACATATCTACAGTAAATACATTTGATCCAAAATTATATGTCTGGTCAGAAACTACACTATCATCAACGCCATCAAGCAACAGGCTTGCAGTTCCAAATTTTTGTTGTGTTGTGGAAAGTTGCGCACCATTTTGTGCTGTAAATGTTATTCCACCTTCTTCGTTGAAAGCACCAGTTCCTACTACACCTGTTGGCTCCGCCCCAGTGTCAAGTGTTTCGGTTCCTGTTGCACCTGTACCAGCTACGCCTGAAACCACAACATCTTCATTATCAGATACAATTACCGTGCCTATAGCGCCAGAACCAGAAACTCCAGTTACATCGAAGATGTAATCAAAGTGAACTTCACTAACAAATCCAATTGCACCTTGACCGTGAACACCCACGCCGGGGCGCTGTCTGGGATCTATAAAAGGATCAAAATTGTACCCTATAAATACTTCTGCATTTTCGGGGTCTGTATCTGGACGCGGATTAAAAAGTGCTGTCGCATCGACAACATTCTTTGCAGGCGTGAGCTGCGGTTGTTTTGGCTCCCAGTCTTCTGGTGAAACACGCAAGCCATCCCAAGTGGTCTTCAGGTCAGTGTATGGAACCTTTAGACCACTTCTGTCGCTTATCGCTTGGGATTTTTTTCCGCTTGCGTATTTAGCCATTAAGATAAGTTCAGCGCAGTTGGCTGAATCCTCAAACTTACACCATCATTGTCAGAGGCCGCCGCAAACGCGAAGGCACGTTCATACATTTCGTTTAAGATCTGAAACTTTTCATTTGCATACTTCAGGGATATTTTACTGGCCAGACCAGCGCAGATGCATTCGTTCCAGCGATATGGAATATCTGCGTCTTGGTTTGATGCCGTGACATCTTCAAGCTGTCTGATTGCCCAGTAAACCATGCTGTATGTATCCCGATCAGGAACCTGCCAAAAGTATGCGACAGGTGTATATTGCTTGTCGAGCATATATTGGCTTGGCTTGCCGGGGGATGTCTTATTTGGCAATTGATTGTAATCAGCAATCGATACACGATTAATGATCTGATCAGATGTATCAGTTTGAGAGCTGTCTCGAACCACTGCGTCAATAAGATCTATAGTACCTACGGGCAGAGTGTAAGACGCTGTGCCGTTTACAAGCGTCAAAGTCTGTTGCTCTACTGCCCAGTAGTTAATACCCCTGTTTGCCCACTCAGAGAAGAGTAGGTTGAGGCTGCGCCGTGCAGACACAGCCCTGTCACCCGTTTGAATTTGAGGATCTAACCCGCAGCGTTCAAACGCTTCAGTTATGATTTCCTCAACATTTGGTTGAAACGCTACTGTTCCTGAAGTCGCCATCGAAAACTCCTAGTATTCTTTTATGACCCTCAAGACCAATTGATAAGAATCGCCCACAGCCCCCGCGCCAGTAGTTGTAAACTTCACATCACCAGTTGGGTTTGTTCCATATGACAAAGTCGATGGAAGACCACCAAATTTGCTAAAGTCATGGTATCCAATATCGTCTTCGCCAATGTGCATCATAATGATGTCAGTGTCAGCATCTGCCAACACTTCAACGGTCATACTTTTAATGACCCACCAGCCCTCAATAATACGAACTGCGATGCATGGATCTCCATTCGCGTTGGGGGCTAGTGTGGAAACATCAATTTTTAGGACAGCACTTTCATTGCCAGTATCAACGTACTGATACTGGAATGCTAACACTGCTTCTCTGGTGCTATCACTTAGCGTTTTTACTGAGGAAATATCAGCCATTTGCTAGTCCTTGTTTTTTGCAGGACGGACACGTTTTTTCTTAGCTGGCGCTTCTGTCCATGCCTCATTTACATCAGGCGTAGAAGGATCGTCAGCTTTTAACGTACCGTCTGAGTTTCGAGCGCGAACTTTAACAGTTTCAGAGCCGCGCCGTGCAATTTCTTCTTCAGAAGCTGGTTTGAACCTACTCATAACCTAGCTCCTTATGCTGCTGAAATTGTAGCACCTGTGTCAGAACGCTTCCAGTCTGTGCCATTAGAGAAGGCCAAGATAGCCGCGCCTGCTGCGCCGTTAGAAACGTAAACAAGTGTACCTGCGCCTGCATCTGAAGCAGATGGAGCGTTTGCAACTGTATATGTTGGAACAATGATGTCACCTACAAAGCCGTTAGTAGAGGTAACTGGACCTGTGAATGTGGTATTAGCCATTTTAGTACCCTTTTGCATAAGGATTCGCTTTGTAGTCTATGCAACGTCAGGAGGGCAGTAACCTGTCTACAAAGCTAATATGATGCCCTTCTTTGAAAACATACAGCACATCTAAACAAAAAGAAAGAGGCGATCCGAAGACCGCCCCTTAATCATAACACTCTGGAGAAATGTTATGCTGCGCCTTGTGATCCGAAGATACCGCGCCAGTCAGTAGCACCGAAGCTGTAACGCTCACGCACTTTGTAGCGCACGTTGCCAGTCTCGAAGTCACCCTCCATGCCTTTTTTCATAGGCGAGCGTTGGAACATTTTCAGTCCATCAGGAATATCCGTTTGGACAAACCACTGATCGCTGTCTGTTAGACGGCGCATGATGTGGTAGCCCTGTGGGAGATACCCGCCTTGACGAATCGCGTTGATGTCGTTGTCGGCAGTTCCTGTACGCAGTTGTGATTCCAGCAGACGCTCTGCAACAAAAGTGTAAGCAGTTGGGATAACCAACTTCGTACCTTGTGCCGCAACGCGAAGACCGCGATCATCTTTCATGTCAGCAATCTGAATAAGGATTGCTTCAAGTGACACTTCAGACAAATCGGCTGGTGTTGCCAAAATGTTAGACTGGTTGCCAGCCTGTGTTGGGTGTGTTGCACTCAAAAGAGGAGCGCCGTCACCACCATTCACAGTTGTCGCAGTGTTCAAAATGTTAGCCGCTTTGATCTCTTTAGTAGAGGCCATTGAGCGAGCCAACGCTTTTGTATAGCGAGAAGCAATCGAGCCATACTGGCCATCTTCTTCAGCTTCTTCAGTGATTGAGAAAGCCAAAGCGACTGTTTCATGCTGATAACGCGCAGTCCACTGTTGAGAGGCTGCGTCATACGAAACCGCAGAACCCTCTGATTTTGTTGGAGCATTTCCAAAACCTGCGAGGAGTACGTCTTCTTCAAACGCTTTTTGCGAAGTGTTTGATTCAAAAACTGCCTCATATTCGGCTGGATAGCTGTCATATTCGAGTCCGAAAAGAGTATTCAGACCCGGCTCAAGCATTTTAGCAAAACTTGCTCTATTCATAGCCATTGTTCATACCCTCCTTAGATACCAGCACTGTCTTTAAGAAGATGCTCGTTGATAAGCACTTCCATGACAGCGTTAGCTCCGAATGCGTTCTCTGGTGAATCCACCAAAGAAAGAATTTTACAAGAAGCAGCGCCAGCCGCCATTGTGCCACTCAATTCGAAGCCTGATTGACCAGTCGTTGTGGACCCAGCGCCAGCAACAACATCAGCACAGTTGCCGATATTGGTCTGAGCAGGGGAACCCGCAGACTGAACTTTAAACACAGTATATGGACAATCATATACATATGCGATGATGTCAGTAGCTACTGTGCCTGATGGCCAGTATTCACTATAGACGTAAGAACCGTCACTTGCTGTGTAAGAACACCCTGCAAAAACACCAATGTTGTTAACTTCTGTGGCCGTGTGTGGCGTAACAACCCCATCTGCTGTGAGAACGCAGAGATCACCTGTGAAGATGTTTTCTGCAAGACCACTTGTGATGGTGTATTGGTTAGTGCGAGGTGCATTACCGCTCATGTGACGAACTGGGACAAACCCAAAGGCTGCATCTGCATTTGCCATTTTTCGCTCCTTTTAGCGTTAATTAGTCGCTTGCGGCAGACAAAGATCTGCCACGACTGGTTTCAGACTTCCGTTCTTGATAGATCGGTTGTCCACTACGCCGTCCTAACGCATCAAGATCCCCTGCAATTGATTCATTTTGCTCTTCGTTTTTACCAGAATAGTAATCTTGCTTTTGACGCGCGATTTCTTCTGGCATTTCGCAAAGCAACATGCCTTCAATTCCAATTGATCCTGCCCACTGGCCATGATTGATAGTTGGATACAACTTACTTTTCACAGTATCAGCAGGGCGCGGTTCCCATCCTTCACGCATACGTTTATATACGTTGTCTGGGCTTTCCTTACCCTGAATCGAGGTAGCTACCCACCTTTGGACATAGCCGGGACGTGCTTCGGGGGCGTCCAAAAGTGATGGTGGTTTCCATGCCGTCATGGGGCGAGATTCCTCATCACGCACGGAATTGCGAGCTTCGTTTGCGCGAACATTACGTTTATCAGACATTATTGGCTCCTTTGCTGACGCCGAATTTCGGCTTCATATTTTTTAAGACCTTTTTCATCATTGATTCCAAGTTCTCTAGCCATTCTGAGTTGTTCTTGCGACATCCTCACTCTATTGCCCTTGTAATTTGAAGAACCGCCTGTAGTGGGGGCGACTGGTGGTCTACTTTTTGTTCTCGTTTTACTTGGACTTGGTCCTGAAGATAACTCAGGAAACATTTTTTGTAAACGGCTGTTTAAAGTGTGGTAATATTCGTCCGAATTTTTGTCGAAACCTTCCAAGTCAAGTTGGACATCAATTGAACGCGCAGCCGCTGTTTCTCGCTCAAAGCCAGCGGCATTGAACCAGTTATTTGCCTGCCACCACTGCATAGCTTTTGCTGGTGCTGGATTTTGTGCAGCTTGCTGTGCGCGGCCCACTGTGGGCGATGCAGCAGCACGTTGCTGGCTTTGCTGTCTTTGCATTTCTGCAATACGCATGGCCGCTCGCATGTCGGCCATTTGCTCTTGAAAAGCTACTTGCGCTTTTGTGTCGCCTTCTTCCACAGCTTGCTCAAGAGCTGCTTTGGTTTGGCTATAACGCTGGTTAAACGCCTGTTCAGCCGACTGCTGAGATCCATGCTCCAAACGCTCAAGGCGCTTTTGAAGCTGTGCATTTTGCTCTTGAATTTGCCTAGCTTGGATTTCAGCTTCTCGACGTTGACTGACCAGCTTTTGAATGCGCTTTTGAACTTTAGGTCCATAGTCATCCTCTTTTTCTTCCGAAACATCTTTGGCTTCTTCCTTCGCCTCTTGGACGGGATCATCAACCAATTCAATTTCAAATTCTTCTGTTTCGCCCTTGGCCTTTTTAATTTCGGCTTCGATCTCTTCCAGAATTTCTTCTTTTCCTGCCATATCAATCACCCTACATATGCAGCGACATCAACGCCATCTGGCAAGATCGATGTGATTTCATCATCGTTCAGCAGAAGGAATTTGACGCCTTTTACAACAAGTTTCTGACCAGCGTATTTACCATAGGTCACGCGATCTCCAACCTTTGGACAAATTTCAGACCGCCATCGCTGGCCTGTATCTCTGTCACGATATGCTAAGTCACCCAAGGCGCATACTGTGCCATGAGCTGTTAGATATTCTTCGTTGTCTTTAGAGGATTCGGGCAGCAATATGCCGCCTGCTGTTTTGGTTTTAACCTGATTTGGCTGTACCAGAACTTTCCAATTTAAGGGGATTGGCAGTTGATGAGATCCAATTGTTGCGTTGGTTTCTTCATCCGTAAATATTTTATCATGCTGATGAGACACGCTATACATCCTCTTCGTTTAATTTTTTCAATGTTTCGCGGATAACCTCAGAGGCTTGCATTAAGCCTTCTGAGATCCCTACGTTTTTGTGATAGGCATTCATGTCGGCCATCCGACCATCAACCATATCTTCGGCTATCTCAAGCCGTCTTTTCTCCAGATTTTTTCTGATCTGTTGAAGCAGATCGCTTGTTGTCATCTTTCACAGCTCCCGTCATTGAAACACCAGAAACGTGAACTTCGACATCTTTAGATTCTGGCATTTAGTACCCTTTCTTTTTAGGCTTCGCCTTTTTCTTCATTACCTTCTTTTTGACAGATGTGGAAGGTTTCTTTTTGCCATACTTCATCTTTTGTCCTCCATTAGACATTAATGCGCCAAAACTCGCGCGGTTCATCAAACATTACCTGCTGATAATTCACGGGCCAACACCTTCAAAGTGTCTGAAAAGCCCTTATCAAGCTCTTTAGCTGCCATTGCGAACTTGCGCGGTGAAATCTCACTAGACTTCAGTCCACGGCGCTCTAAAAAACTCTTAGCTGCGCGGATTTCTGCCTGCGCTACCTTTTTAACTGCCGCTCTGGCCATTGCCGCCTCCTACTTGATCTAATGCACCGTAACCCATTCCAGTGCCAACTGCCAATGGCACAACATATGTTGGGATACCCTTTTCCATTACTGCTTTTCTGAACTCTGGCGTGATCTTGAAGCCTTTACTGCTGAACGCACCGAAATCCTCTGATTGGATATTGATTTCATCGACAGAAACGTCTTTAGAAAATGCCTTCAACAACTTCTTCAATCGGTTTTGCACATCACGCTGGTAATAGTTTACTGTGCCTTCTTTTACTGAATCTGCGGTTTGACCTCCAACCTTGGCAATCGCCTCTGGATCATTTGGAAATGCCAGATAGTCAACGTCTGGATCTTTGACAGCGTCATAGATGGAACGCCGTAAGCCTTCGTCCAGCCACTTGTTCTGAGAAGACATGAAAGGACCGCCGGGTTTTAGTATCTTACTGCCTTGAGCAATGTCTCCCTCGTAAGACTTTGTTTCAAGTTCTATTAGCTTCTTTTGCAGTTCCTGTTGTTCATT
>Ga0208898_1002598_pt1 | contig 11011 bp, 26 predicted proteins | sample VirMetDEL_Mar_4_FD_184513 | JGI IMG/M metagenome (GOLD analysis project Ga0208898, IMG submission 184513) | Aqueous microbial communities from the Delaware River and Bay under freshwater to marine salinity gradient to study organic matter... | ecosystem: Environmental > Aquatic > Marine >...
GTTAAAAAAGAAAGTAAATTAAATTAATGAATATACGGTCAAGAATAGGTTTAAATCCACAACCAAATCCTAAACTAAGGGCAAAAAAAACACAGGTGCAAAAAAAACCACCTGCACCAAAGAAAATAACACCACAAAAAAGTACAGGGTGTTTTATACCGTTTTTGAGTTTAAAAAATGGATAAATTTTGTGAGTGTGGGAAAGATGTAAAACCAAAATTAATGAATTATACTGTATTAATTAATGGTGTTAAATTTGATTATAAATGTCAAAAGTGTGAAGGTTTAACCAACAAAAAAAGGTTTACATTTGCACGATAAAGGAGAAAAAGAGATGGAAAAAACAACAACGACAGATCCAATAGAGCCAAAAACAGAAACAATTAAATTAAGTGTATTATATAACACATATAATGATTTTATTGCGTTGACCAAGTTGGTGGGATTTTCTAGTACGATTTTGTTTAAGTTAGCTAAATTAAAAAGAGAAATTGACGAACACGTTCAAGATTATGAAGCAATTAGAGTTGATAAGGTAAAACAGTACGGAGAATTACAGCCAGATAAACATTATAAAATAGAACCACACTCAGAAAATTTCAATCATTATATTAATGACATAACAGAAATAATGAACAAAGAAATCACATTGAATAATTTATTTAAATTAACTCAAAACGATTTTGAGACTGTAAAAAATATGGACGAAATTAATCCATCAATTATCAATAATTGTTATTATGTAGTTGATTATGATTCATAATATATTAAAGAGATAAGAGGAGTTTAATATGGTGACTTTAACACGATTTGAAATTAAAAAATGTGAAGAAACAAACACGTATTTAGTTTTTGATAGAAAGAAGTATAAAACCTGCATTCATAATAAAAAATTATCAAATAACCGATTTCAAACTAAAGAAGATGCAGAATATTGTATCATTAATTGGTTAGCTAGTAGGGGGGTAAATAAATGAGTTTTAGCGAAAAAACACAAGAATTATTAAAACAGCGTGAAAAAGATTATGGGCATTATGTTGATACCTTTAATTTAATTGCTAGGTTGTGGTCGGGCTATCTTGATTATCATATATTACCATCACAAGTCAGTGATATGATGGCGATATTAAAATTAGCGAGAGAGTCAAAAAAACATAAACAGGATAATTTAGATGATTTAAATGCATATTTAGAAATTTCAAAGAATTTAAAAAAATAATATTGACGTTTAATTTTTTTTTGTTATTATATATATATATCAAAGAGACAAGAGAGGTATAAAATGAAAAAATATTACGCAAATGACATTAGAGTTGCAAGTAAGTTAGTAGAGTATGGTGGAGTAAGTAAAGTTAGTGATTTTACAGTTGGTAGTGGGAAATCAACAAAAAAAATGGATGTTGATACAGAATTTTCAAGGGAGGTTTTGGCGTATTTAGTTTTAAATTACCCGAATAAATATAAAAAGTATGTGGTTGATTATGTTAAAAAGAACCCTAGAGTCCAAAAGGTTGTTTACACGACTAATATGCGACTAGCTAAAAAAGTTGCAGGGGTTAAGTAATGGAATTAAGTTACACTGATTATATCCCAGTATACAACCAAAGTATTAGTTTTTATGGCAATGATGAGGATTCAAAATTGCATAGAAATAAAGGGTATATTGTATTACCATATTTGAATGAAATACCAAAAAAGTTTAAAAAATGTTTATTTTTTAAATCTAATACAAACCAAGATAAATTGTATTTTTTTGAGTTGTTTTCAGAAAATAAAAAAAAGTATGGAAATCAATTTCATTTTGAGTCCGTGAAAATAAGTTATAATTAATATATGAACGTATTTATATTTATTATGATTTTAATAATTATTGCATTAGCAATATATATAAGTTATGAGGTGGATCAATGAAAAAGTTAATCAAAGATAATTTAAACTTATATAATTGTGATTGCATGGAATTAATGGGTAAATATCCCGATAACTATTTTGATTTAGCAATTGTTGATCCACCTTATGGGGGTGGGGGGGATGAAAAAATAGAAGGTGGTAAACGGTTTGGTGGGAATTTTTACAAATATAAACTATCAAGAAATGGGGGAGGTCGGTCAAAAAAATATGATAAAAAAATATTAAATTGGGATTATGCACCAGATCAATCTTATTTTGATGAGTTGTTTAGGGTCTCAAAAAATCAAATAATATGGGGAGGTAATTATTTTCAATTGCCTCCCCATAGGTGTTTTTTGGTTTGGCGTAAATTAACAATTTCTGAAAGTTTCTCAATGGCAATGTGTGAGTATGCATGGTGTTCTTTTAATGATAATGCAAAATGGATAGAATTAGCTCCGCAAGATTCAAGCAGGTTTCATCCAACCCAAAAACCAGTAAAACTTTATTCTTGGATTTTGAATAATTACGCAAAAGAAGGGGATAAGATCCTTGATACGCATCTTGGTAGTGGTAGTATTGCAATAGCTTGTCATGACCTAAAATTTAACTTAACTGGCTGTGAAATTGATGAAGAGTATTTTTCACAAATGTGTGAAAGAATAAATATACATACATCACAATTACAATTATTTTAAAGGGAGTTTTTTTAAATGAAAAAATTAATTTTATGTGTTTGTTTGCTATCAACCATTATTCATGGTGACAGTATAAGTTTTTCACGTTCATTTATTTTTGCCCCACAACTTAAATTTGGCAAAATTGAAAACGGAAACGGCTTTGCCGAAATTCAATATTTTAAAATTCGTTACGATTTAACTGATAGAGCTACGTTTTTTTTAGGGGCGTCCACTGGATTCACAAGCAACAGGAAATCAATACTAAATTATAATCATGCAGTTAATAGAATGGGATACAAATTTATATATTTACCACTTAAAAACAATAAAATAGGCGTTTTTTTTGAGGGATCTTTTACTGAAAAAATTATCGGAAATAATAATGATGTAAGTTATTTAGTCTACGATACATACCAAGCTATCGGTGTACGACTTGAAATTAAGCAGTATGATTTTGCTTTTGAAAAGTTATAATTTTTAATTTTTAAAAAAGTACGTTAAAATTAAACTATTATGACAGGCATGGTAGAAACTGTAGGATTACGTTTAATTTTAGATTCACTTAGAGAGTTAGGGCTTTTTTCATTCTTTGGGATTATACTTATGTTTAATTTACCTTCTATTTTTTACGTTACAGTTAAGATTTTTAAATTTCAAACGCAAACAACAAAAAACTTAGATGATATCAAAATTAAACTAAAAACTGAGTATATCAATCAAGATAACTTTAATAAATTTGTTGATCCGATTAAAAAAGATATTCAAAACGAAATATCGTGTGTGGTCAAAGAATTAAAAAACGTTAAGTATAGTATCGATAATATTAATTCGTTGTTGCAAGAACAGCGAGAAGTCATTTTGCGAAATGATGAAAAAATAAAGTATCTCAATGGAAAAACTAATTAATCGAGTTCAAAGCCTCGAAAAAGATGTGCAAGACATTAATTCCTTGATTGACATTATCAATATGATTTTTGACGAGAAGATTGAAATTATCGCCGAAAGGTTAGATCAAGAGCGAAAATACCAAGATAAATTATCGCATTATATCGGTCAATTAAACAAAAACTTACTTGATTTAGCGATTAAAATTGGTGATTCAAAAGCGATTGTTTGATTTTTAATTGTTGCCAATTTAGTAATTCTGATGCGTTTAACGTGTTTGAAGTTTCATAAATATACGCTTTACAGCTTACATTATTTTCAATCCTTACGGTTAATTTTATTTTAGTTTTTTTAATAGTTAAAAAACTTGTAATATTACACTCTTTCATCTCTTCCCTCTTTAAATTGATATACTAATTATTATACTTGTTTTTTCTAAAAAAAATAGTATTATGTATATATTAAAAAGAGAAAAGAGAGGTTAAATATGGAAAACGAAAAAATTCAGTTAGAAGCGGTTAGAAATTATCCATATTTAATAAAGCATATTGATAATCCAACCGAAAAAGTTCAGATTGAAGCGGTTAAAAATTGGTGGTGGGCAATAAAGTACATTTCTAATCCAAGCGAAAAAGTTAAGCTTAAATCTGTCAAAAATTTTGGTGGGGCAATACGGTATATACATAATCCAAGTGAAAAAGTACAGCTTGAAGCTGTTAAAAATTGCGGTTTGGCAATCAAATATATAAATAACCCAAGTGAGAAAGTCCAGCTTGAAGCGGTTAAAAGAGAAAAGAGAGGTAAAGTATGAAAAACGAAAAAATTCAGTTAGAAGCGGTTAGAAAAATTATTAAAAATGTAGCTTTATTTTTAATGTGTATATTTCCCATTTTTTTTGTATTCTATGGAGCAATTTCAGTTATTTTTTTTAATAATATTTTCTTTTCTATTTTTTTTGTATTCTATGGAGTAATTTCAGTTATTATTATTTTACTTTTTATTATTAATGTTCATGTTAGAGTATTTAATGAGTTAAAAAATGGCGGTATTGAAAAATACAAGCAAGAGGTATTAAAAGAAATAGTTAAAAATCAATTAGATGGAAAACGAAAAAGTTGGGAGTCTTTTCTAGAATATTAAATTTTAAAAAAAATAATTAATATGTTACAATATAAACATATCAAAGAGAAAAGAGAGGTAAACAATGGATAAAAAATTTAATTATGTGGAAACAGCTTTTTATATTTGCACCGTGTTAGTAATTATTAGCTATATTATACGGTGGAACATATGAGTCCGATAGTCCAACTAAAAAATGAAACAATAATCAAGTTACTTAAAAAAGAGTTAGAAAAATATAATAACGATCCACAGGTAACACAATCGAAATATAATCATATAATGATTTTGATTGAAAGGTTGCTTGTGTCAATTAATAAGTAAGGAGGTAATTTTATGATTTATTTAGACAAAGAAAAAACCAAACCAGCAGATATAAAACAAGATGAATATGGTTACTATTTATTAACTGGAGATAATATCTATTATGTTTTTGGTGACGCAAAAGTAATAGCTATGAATAATGTAAATGTATACGCATATGATAATGTAAAGGTATATGCTTATGATAATTCAAAATCAAAAGCTTATGATAATTCAGAAGCAATGGCTTTTGGGCATTCAAAAGTAAGCGCTTATGAAAATTCAGAAGCAATGGCTTTTGGGCATTCAAAAGTAATGGCTTTTGGGCATTCAAAAGTAAGCGCTTATGAAAATTCAAAAGTAAGCGCTTATGATAATTCAGAAGTAAGATCTTATAACAATGCAAAACTAATCGATATAAGGAGGAAAAAATGAATATAGATGAAATAAATTTGAAATTTAAAGAATATGAATTTAAAGAAGTTAAAATCACAAAAGAAAATGGAAGGTATCGTGGCGAAATTCAATTATCAGATCCAAACAAAAAATTGAGTAAAAAAGAATTAAAAAATATTTTAAGTAAACTTACGACTGAAATTAATTTATTTTCTGAAGATTTCACAAAAAGCATAAATCAAGGTTTTCCCGAAGTAAGCAAACCGATTAAAAAATATAAAAAAAAGCCTGTGGTTATTCAAGCTATTCAATATACAGGTGATTCCGATAATTTAGAGAAGTTGAAAGAGTTTGTTACTTGTGGGTTCAAAAAAAACAAAGATAACACTCTTACAGTTCCAACGCTAGAAGGAGAACATATCGCAAGTATAGGGGATTACATAATAAAGGGAGTTGAGGGTGAGTTTTACCCTTGTAAGCCTAGAATTTTCAAGAAAACATATGAGGAGGTTTCCGATTAAAAATACCTATTTAAAAATTAAATAAATAGTAGTAAACTATATCTATATCAAAGAGAAAAGAGAGGTAAACAATGATCTTATACAAATACACAGGGAAAAACCCTTATTATAATGCCCCTAGCGATTGGGCAACGTATCTTGAACAATTAAATATAATTGATCAAGAGCAACTAGAATTATATATCAATTACGTTACAATTGAGCTTAATCTTGATTTTAATGACTATATTAGTTCTTTAATAATTGATCAAAAAATTAACTTATTTGATTTAATTGAAAGTATTAATCAAATTGACCTTTACAATGATTTTTCTGAGCAATCACGCAGAGAATTAACAGATCCCTATTATATTAATGGTGTTAGCCATAATGACTTTATCTAGGGAGGAATATTCTATGGAAGCTGAAAAAATAATTAAATTCTTAATTGAAAATAAGATACTCGATAAAGTAAATTATGCTGATATGTTAGAAGCAGTTATGTTAACTGATGGTAGCAATATTGAAGAGTTTTTAGAAAAAATGTACAAAAAGGTTGAGTTATGAGTGAAACAAATAAAAGAATAATATACACAGGTTTTTATAAAGATGTTTTTTTTGAGATTAATCAGATTTTCAGACCAAATTTAAAAATTGATTTTAATGTTGAGGATTACTATTGGTGGACTTATTACATTCATATTGATATCGAAAAAATACCAAAAAAATATAATCCAGATTCATTTTGGTTACCTGTAGAACATTATAAATATTCTGTTGGAACAATGTATAATTATGACAATCATACAAAATTAAATAATATTTACTTTTATTCTGGAATAACATTTTATTCAAAAGTTAGGGGATTAGAGGAAGGCGAAAAGAAAATAATAAAAGTAGGTTGTGATTTTAATCATGCATGGGATATGGAAAGAGGTTACGCTTATTCTTATGAAGATATTTATTCCCATGTAATTAAAACAATACATAGTTTGCATGATGAAATTCAAGGATATGGAGTTGAGTTATGAATGAGTTATATGATGATTATTATTGGTACGACAAAGAAAAAGACACAGTTATAAAATGCGATAAAACCAAATATCGTGAGTTTCTTAAAAAAAATAATGGGGTGAAAGATGCTATCAAATACGATAAGTTTAATTTAGCCTCAGATAACAGCACAGTATCAACACTTTATGGTGCAAAAGAATATGTGGTGTCCACTGTATGTTTACCTTTTTGTGAGTGGGAAAATCCTTTCTCTTACGTAAGAATATCAGATAGACCTTTAATATTTGAAACTATAGTGTTTGAAAATAAGTCTATTTTATATGAATTTAAGAATTATTGTATAAATCAAGCTAAAAGAGATCATGATGATATGATTTTAAGAGTTATAAGAGAAATATAAAAGAAAAAATCCCGCTTTTTTAGCTAATTATCAACTAAGTAATTTATATATTATTTTTGTATAAGGAAATGTAAAAATAGCCCTTTGTAACCTTGTAATCTTGTAATTTGGCTTTTGTAATTTAAGGAATATTTTTTTTGATTTTTGATTTTTTGCTTGAAAGTGAAATTACAAGATTACAAGATTACAAGATGTTAATTAAGCACAAAATTGAAAAGAAATGTAATTTCTAAAAAAAATTGAAAATTACAAAACAGTGTTTAATTAAGGATTTTAGACGCTACGTCACATTTTTTGTAATTTCAGAAAATTGGCAGAAATTACAAAATGAAAAAGCTAAGCACAAAATCGTGCCGATGTAATCTTGTAATTTCTGATGAAATTACATCTTTTTGCAAATTGATAAGAAGTGCAATTTATATATAAATTATCTTAAAAAGCCTATCTCTGGAAAAGGGGGACTAAACCAAAAATAAGCTATTAAGACGTATATATTATAATAATGTATTTTTGTATAATTAGCAAAAATTTATTTTAGTGTGTTAAAATTAAGATGATGAAAAAAGAAAATTTAAAAATTAGTAAAAATTTTTGGTTATCAGAATTTAATTACGTGATGCCAGATTTACGCTTATTAGCAATATTACAAACATTGAGAGATAAACTTAATACTAGTGTAACTATAACCGATTCTAGCAGAGATTTTATGACGCATTATTTAATTTATAAAAGTTTAAGTGATGAACATAAAATAAACACTCTAGAAAATGGGTTAGGCGATAAACCATTGATTGACTGTATTCCATTTAGATCTAGGCATTTAGCCCAGCATAACAAACCGTATTTAAGAGCTGTGGATATTGCGTCCAAAAAAAGTAATACAGAATATTATACAGGTGAAGATCTAAAAGAGGTTATTCTTAATTACGTTAATTCAGCTAAGTATTATAATTTCTTAATTGATAATAAGTTTAAAAAAGAAACGGACAGATTCATTGGGGTAGGTGTAGGTAATCATTATATACATCTTGATATTGATCGGGATAGATATACAGAGTGGGCTTATGGGTATTAGTATAGTATCGGTATTACCTAGCTTGATCAATTCTGTTTTAGGTGTAGTTTATTCAAAAAAAAATCAACGGTTAAACAAAAACCAATTAATTGAAGCAATCAAAGATAAATCTGAGGTTATTAATGCGGAAGTTACAAAAATTGAAGCCTTAAACAAAAACTTCTTTATGAGTGGATGGCGACCATTAATCGGTTGGGTATGTGGTATTAACCTAGCATACAATTTAATCGTTAAAGATGTGGTTAATTATATAATGGTGTTATGTAATGACACATTGCCACAATTACCTTACAGTCAATTTAATGAAACGAAAGAGCTTATTTATGTTTTATTAGGGTTAGGAGCTTTTAGAACGATTGAAAAGATAAAGGGAGTAACTAGGTGATGGATGATTTATGGCATTATATCGCAATAAGCACAATATCAATATTGATAGGTGGCGCACCTAGTCACTTTTACGAATTAAGGCAAAGGCCTACACGCAAAGAAGTATCACGAATGATTGAGAAAGAAGCACCAATTTCAATCAAGGAAGATTTAAAAGAGATTAAAGATACCCAAAACGAGGTAATAATTACGCAAACTAAAATATGTAGTTTTATTGAGAATTTTAAAAATGCCAAAAAAAAGTAAATTACAATCACAAGCAAATAAATTAACTCAAAAAGTTTTAGAAATTAAAAAACTTTTGACTGATGAAGAATTAACTTTTTGTGAAACACATCTAAAAAATAGTAGCTCACCTTACGGCAGTATATCCCCACAAGAAACGTATATTAAGAACATTAATGAGGAAATACTTAATAATAATTTAGTTGCTGAATATTTAGTTTTGAGACAACAACAAATTAAAACTATATTTGTCAATGAAAATGCAATAGTGTTACATTTATTGGATATATATCATAAGTGCATGTTAAAACAGCCGATTATTGATAATAAAGGGCATCATACAGGTGAGTATAAGGTGGACTCCAAAGGGGCGAATGACGCTTTAAAGATGATTTCCACGTTAATTAGTGGATCAAAAGAAACAGTAAATACAATTAATGTTAATAATCCAGCACCAGAACTTAATATAAGCGACAAAGATTTACAAAAGTTTTTTAAAAAATTCAATGAACAGTATTGAAAAAGCGTTATTAAGGGAGACGTTACTTAATAATAGTTTAGCGTTTACTCGCTACTTTTTTTATCAGAGAAAAAAACAGCGTATGATCCTTAATCGGCATCATTATTTAATTGGCAAAACACTAGATAGGGTGTTTAGGGGGGAAATTAAACGATTAATAGTTAATATTGCACCAAGGTATACAAAGACTGAGCAAGTGGTAATTTCGTTTATTGCCAATGGTTTTGCAATTAATCCAAGCAGTGAATTTATTCATTCGAGTTATGCTGACAGTTTAGCGTTAAAAAACAGCATGATAATCAAGGATTTAATTGCTCATGAATCGTATAAAAGTTTATTTAATTTAGATTTCAAAAAAGACAGTAAATCAAAAAAATCTTGGCGGATTGAAGGTCATGATGGGGGCTTATTAGCTGTATCTAGTGGGGGTACAATTACAGGGTTTGGGGCTGGACTAATGAAAGAAGGGTTTACTGGTGCATTAATTGTTGATGACCCTATAAAGCCTCAAGATGCCTATAGCGCTGTTGTCAGAGACAAGGTAAACCAACAGATTAATGATACATTTATGAGCCGATTAGCCCACAAAGATGTACCTGTAATATTTGTTATGCAACGTGTACACGAAGATGATTCAACAGGGTTTTTATTGAAGGGTGGGACTGGTGAAAAATGGCATCATCTTTGCTTACCTTGCGAGATAACGGATGAATCAAAAGTGTATAATTATGATATTAACCCATATGGAATACCGATCGAGCATAATTTAAAAAATGGGGCGTTATGGCCATATAAGCACACCCTTGAAGATTTAGAAATGATGAAGAAATCACACCCATATTCAACGGCTAGTCAATTATACCAAAGCCCAGCACCGTTAGGGGGTGGGATATTTAAAGACGAGTTTTTTAATTATTGGCCAAACAATATTCAAACAGCTTTTGATTATAAATTTATCACAGCAGATACAGCACAAAAAACAAAAGAACACAACGACAGGTCAGCGATTGCGTGCTGGGGTGTTAAGAATAATAATTTATATCTAATTGATTTAGTGTGTGGACGGTGGGAAAGCCCAGACTTAAAACGTGTATTTATTGAATTTCACGAAAAACATAAAACCACAACGAACCAGATAGGCAATATGAGGTATGTGTATATTGAAGATAAATCAAGCGGAACAGATATGATACAGAACTTAAAAACCGATATGAATATTATTGCAGTTCAGAGAAACAAAGATAAATTTACAAGGGCGCAAGATGCGTTACCGTATCTAGTTACTGGCAAGGTGTTTTTACCAGAAAAAGCAAGTTTTATACATGATTTTAAATCGGAGTTACGAAGTTTTACGCCACTGATGACCCACAAACACGATGACCAAGTTGATGTTTTATTGGACGCTGTTCAAATAGCCTTAATGAAACCTAAAAAAGTGGCGGGCACGTTTTAAAAATTGACTTTGTGCTTAATTTTGTTTTATTATTTAAGTTATAAACTAAAAAGGATTTTTTTAAGTGCAATCTAAAAATGAAAGGCAGTTAAGAGCCGAAAACAAATTACTTAGGAATCAAGTAAAAAATCAAGAAAACATTAAAACTAATAATAGTATAACAT
>Ga0208898_1002599_pt1 | contig 11010 bp, 12 predicted proteins | sample VirMetDEL_Mar_4_FD_184513 | JGI IMG/M metagenome (GOLD analysis project Ga0208898, IMG submission 184513) | Aqueous microbial communities from the Delaware River and Bay under freshwater to marine salinity gradient to study organic matter... | ecosystem: Environmental > Aquatic > Marine >...
CTAAAACTTTAGAACTTGTAGATGATGGAGTAATATCAACATGAAGTCCGTCATCAAAACTACTACTATCTGTTTTTGCTAGATATGATGTATAATGAAATTCTTTTACTTGTGAAACCTTACCACCGCTAATCCCAGTTAAACTAGCACCACTAATAGCAGGCAAATTTCCTGTAAGTTTAGTTGCGTCTAAAGTTGTATAAGCCGAACTTGTAAGAGTTGTAAAAGGCATTATGCTTTCTCCCAAATTGTATGTGTTAAGTTTCCATCACTATCTCTAGCTAGAAGTAAATCGTATTGTTCTTCCGTGCTAAAATCTTGTGGAATGTCTCTTAAAGATTGTCGCCAAGTTTTTATATTGTCTGGCATTGTTACATCAGAGTTAGCAAGGTAATCAGTTTCAATTAGTTTTTGTAATCTAATACTTTTAATTTGTTTTAATTTTTCATCAGGACTATTAGCTAAAGCTAATTCATTATCTTTTTTAATTTCTTCTTCTGCTGTAAATTGTACTAACCCATTAGGTGTTGCGTGATATCTAGTCATGTTTTATTCCGTAAATTGTTATTCTTCCGTATTTGATATTTATTCCTGTATAACTAAAAGTTATTCCTGTAGCTCCTACATTTGAGTTCATTGACCCTCCAAATGTTCCATTAAAATGTCTATGACTTGAAGCATTTTGATAAGTTGTTACTCCATACCAATTACATCTTGACATAAAAACTGCTCTTGGGTCAGTAAGTGTCATATCAAAAGCTGTATAAGATGAGCTAGCATCTGATTGTACGGTATGTGCTGATATTTTTGCTTTGCTATCACTATAATCTCCAGCTATGTCAGAGCCAGTTCCGTCACCATTATCTATTCTTGCTCCAAAATGTATCCAGTTATAATTTGTACTTGTATATGTAGCATTTGAGCCTGAACTTCCTGTTCTCCATTCAAACTGTAAAGGATTTCCTGATGTATCAGGAGCAACATAACCTAAAATTCTATAAGATTCATAAGTAGAGTCAAAAACATTATCAAAAGTAAAATTACCTACTGCTGAATTATTTGTTGTAATTGTTGAAAGAGGAACTAAATTATTATTATCTCCTGTAATAGTACCACTGAATGCATAATCAGAAGTTAAATCCAGTTTTGTATTTTCTACTGCATCATCTGCTATGCCACCTGTTGGTATTTGTGTTTTACTCATGTGTTACCCCTCTTATCCGCAATGTAATGTACATGGCACACAATAAGAGCCATCATCATATGTATGTGTTTTTTCTGTTGATGTTACTTTAGCGATTGTACTTGCTCGTAAAATATCATCTGCTTGAACTTTTGCTGTGCCATCACCTTTACTTTGTAGGTAATCGCCAATAGCAACTGTTTCGTCTTTGTGTATTCTAACGACAAAGGAACCTAATGATGCAACGTACATATCATTAACTTTATCATCATGAACATCCCAATCTAAAAATACACCATAAATAGCTTTACTATCCTCTGTGTCTGAAATTTTACACATAGGTGACCTTTCATTTTCTTCTTTAGAAATAGTGCCTTCATATTCAATACCATCCACTGTAATTTTATGACTATCTCCTACACTTTTACCACTTGGTAAAGCACCGATATATTCTGTTAATGTTTCTTTATCTTTTTTATATTCAACTTGATACCAGTCACATAAAGTTGCAATGCTATCCAAAACTGTACCACGCAATATTGTTGGTTTTGAATTATCTGCTAGCCTTGACCAGTGACTTCCACAAAAAGTGCTGTATGATACTGTCGCTCCACTAACTGATATAACACCTTCTTGTGAATTTGCTTGTTTAAAAGAGATTAAACTACCATCATCGCCTTGTCTGTTTATAATCATAACAACATCACCACTAGAATTTTCAGTGTGAACAGCTTGTCCGCTAGCTTTTAATTCATGACCTGTTGTTGTTGCATTAAGACTAGTTTTTGCTATTAAAACATCGCCATCAGCCGCAACTTTTACTCTAATATTATTTCCACCAGTTCCAATAAAAGCGGCATCGGCGGAATGGTCATAAGAAAAAAACCCTCTATTACTAGCACCACTATCTCCAAAATTAATTCTTCCTTCGTGTGAAGCACCACTTAAAATAGTCATTCCATTGTGACCAGTTCCTTCAATAACTAATTCATCAGCATCTCCAGACACACTACCACTAGTATCAGCAGTTTTAATATGTAATCCTACACCTAAGTCACCTTCTGCACCTACTCCAACAACATCATTACCTCCACTAACAAATAACATATTTGCATTGCCATTAGACTCTACTCTAAAGTCTACATCGTCAGAATCTTCATTAATTACTACTGCTGTATCTGTGATTGTAAGTTGGTCATCGTTAGAAGATGATTGGTCATCTATTCCTGCAAATGAAGCCGCAGGTATTAATGCTTTTTTTAATTCACCATCTGTAGCATCTTCTATTAATACATGGTCAGCAGAATTATCTAATGTAACTAATGTTCTAGCAGAAATAGTATCATCTGGTATGCCTATTGTACCCACAGCTTTAGCTTGATGAACAACATAAATATTGTTTGTGCCAGAAGGAGGTGCACCAGTAAACGTTAGTGTTGTTCCAGATAAAGTGTATGCTGAGTTAGGGTCTTGACGTACGTTACCAACAAATACTTCAATGTCTAATACTGAGGAAGGTGCTACATCTAAAGTAAATGCAGTTGTACTTCCATCACCATTAAACCTCTTACCTTGAAGAGATTGAAAAGTATTTCTGGTATCTAAAGGTGTACCTATAAAAGCCATCTTATGTTATCTCCATGATTGACAAAGCAATATCAGCCGCACCAGATGCTGTCAGTGACAGTGTATCTGTTGTCTCCATTACTACTTTATTTCCGCTTAGTAGTTCAAGTGTTCCGCCAACAGGAACCGGTGCATTAGTAACGAGTTCAACTGTTTGGTTTGCTTCGTTATTTGCTCCTGCTCTGTTAGAGGTATCTGAACCTAAACTAACTGTAGCAGTGATTTGGCCAGTTGTTGTATTACCTACCATAACACCAAGAACTACAGTTGTTGTAGAACTTGCTACTGTATAGATAACATCAGCACTGGTTACACCTGCCTTAGTTACTACTTTAAAAGTATTAGCCATTTATCCTCCTATTATCCTAATGCAATTGCAAGGGCAGTTGGGTCTTCGGTAGAAAATCCTGCACTTGATAAATACGTTTTTACATCAGATAGTGCTACCTGCACCATCGTTCCATTATCGTTTGTTACTAATCTATCTGCGTCTGCTAAAGTAGTAGATGTTGCAGATGTATTACCATCCATAATATTTAATTCTGCGGCAGTTGCCGCTACATTTGTACCACCTATGTCTAAGGTAGTTACAGATATTTCTCCTGCAACAGTTGCAATACCATCTGCTAAAGTAATTAAATCTGTATCGTCAGTATGACCTATTGTTGTTCCATTAACAATTACATTATCAACAGTAAGTGTAGTCAGTGTTCCTAAAGAAGTAATATTAGATTGAGCCGCAGTAGTTACTGTAGCCGCAGTTCCAGATACATTACCAGTTACATCACCAGTTAAAGGCCCTGCAAAAGCATCTGCTGTTACAGTACCATCAAAAAATGCATCTTTAAATTCTAAAGAACTAGTACCAAGGTCAATGTCATTATCTGTTACTGGAACTAACGCACCATCTTGAAGTTTTATTTGGTCTGCACCTGCCGCTCTAAATATAATATTATTATCAGTAGCAAAATCTATATCGTTATCAGCATCTCTACCAATAACTAAACTTGCATTTGTTAAAGATGAGATAGTTGTTTGAGAAGAACCTAATACAAAATCTAAAGTGTTATCACTATCTTCATATGTTACAGAAATACCTGTTTCTGTATTAGAACCTACCATAGCTCCAACAGTATCAGAAATAGTTTCTGCTAAAGCTGTACCATTTACAGTAATTGCATCTGCCTCTAATGTACCATCAATATCAACATTACCAGATATATCTAATTCAGTTGCAATAATTTTATTATTAAATGTTGCCGCACCTGCCGCACTCATATCAAGAGTCAAAGCAGTTATATCTACACCACCATCTGTGCCTTTAAATATAATATCAGCATCACTTGCTTGAGCATCTACTGTAATATTACCAGAAGATGTTGCAATAGTTATTGCCGCATCACCAGTACCAATATCATCAGCCGCTATACTTGAACTTGTATAAGTATTAAGTGCACTAACAGCAACCTGTTTCATTGTGCCATTATCATTTAAGATAATTCTATCAGCATCTGCAATAGTTACTGTTGAAGCACTATTATCACCATCTAAAATATTTATTTCTGCCGCAGTTGAAGTAATTGTTGTTCCATCTATTGATAACGCATCTGTTTCTAATGTGCCATCAATATCAGCGTTACCCGATATATCTAATGATACTGCATCAACTTCACCTGCAACTGTTAAGACACCACTTGTTAATGTCATTAAATCAGTGTCGTCAGTATGTCCTATTGTTGTTCCATTAATTAAAACATTATCAATGTCTAATGAGCCACCACTAATTAATCCTGTTGTTGTAATTGCTGAGGAGCCAGTATCAATAGTTCCAAATCCAGAAGTTATTGAACCAGAGTTTAACGCTCCAGTTATTACTGTATCTGAACTACCTGCTAAAACTTGATAGATAGAACCTATTCCAGTTCCATTTATAGTTATTGCGTCTGCTTCAAGTGTACCATCAATATCCGCATCACCCGATATATCTAAAGTAGCCGCATCTAATTCACCAGATAAAGTAATATTAGTAGCACCTGTAATAGCACCATTAAGTGCAACAGCACCATTTATATCTATAGTTGTAGCCGCTATTTGTATTTCTGTGTCAGCAACTAAATCTAATTGTCCATCAGCAGATGAATTAATATATATTGCTGTATCTCTAAACTGTAATTTTTCTGTACTAGCTACAAGAAGGTCATCGGAAAACTCAAAGTAATCTTCATCTTCCATCCATTTCATAACACCATCATTTGATTCTCCATCAAATGTAATTGCTATATCTGTTCCTGCAGTGCCTGCACCAAATGTTAATGTGTTACCAAGTAGTTTAGTAATTGGGCCACCTTCAGCACTTGTACCATCATGAGTATGTCCTGTGCTAGAAGCCGCAAAGGCTAATAACTGGTCAAATTCATCATTAAAATGTGATGCCTCAATGACTGCACCATCAGTAATAGTACTTTGTCTTGTATAGGTCGCTCCCATTATCTTCTTCCTCCGTTAATGTATTCTAATTCAAATCCCCGTAAGGATAAAGCTTGTTTTGTACTCTCATCTTCTAATTTAAATGCCACAACAAATCCAGACCCTTCCACAGATACTCGCTCCAATGGAAATCCAGATGAGCCATAAGCAGAAGTTCCGTAAAGACCGCTACCATAAAATGCCGCAACTTGTGCAGAAGAAAATGAGTAAGAGGAAGGTTGAGGAGTATTTGTGTCATCGTAATTATATCTCAATGTAAATGTTTGATTAGTTGTATCCATTTGTTCATTAACTTTATAGTTAACTAAAGCTCGTTGCATATTTTTTCTTATACCGGGGTCACCAAGTGACATATCTGGTGAGCGGTAAAAACCTGTAATAGTAAATGTAGACCCTGCTCTTGTAAAAGAACCTCCCGATTCTTGTTTGTACACATATCCGTCATATCCACCATGTATTATTGTTTCTGTACTATTTACAAAAAAAGAATCTGTTGCAGAAGGTTTTAATCCTTTTATATCAGAATATTCAAATCCTAATGTTCCTGTTTCTGGATTTGCTTTTAATACTGCAATTATTCCTTTTGCTGTTCCTTCTGTTTGTCCAGTTGTAGGATAAAACAATCTATATTGTGATTTACCTCTAATAACTGTAGATGTAATATTATCAGTACCTATTTCTGCAATTCTATCTTGTATTTGTTTAGATACTGTACCTAATTCTACGTCACCAATTCTTTCTGTACCGGCAATAGTTCTAAGTCCATCTGGTGCTAAATAAATTAAGTCACCTCCAAGCTCTTGTATACTTTTACCATCTACACAACCAATTCTACGAGTAACTGGTGTAACAGCAAAATCAGAACTTGATGAGCCTGTTATCTTAAATATTCTATCTTCACCAAATATAAATAATTCTTCACGAAAAACTTTAAGTCCAACAATCGTTGTATCTACTTTTATTGTTCCTGCCCCTGTATCAAAATCATCTTCTGTAAATGGGCCAGAAAATGTTACGCTAGATATGGCATTTGACATACCTGCATAAAACATATGATTTTTAAATGAGGCTACAAACTTAGGGTTTGTTGGAGCAGTTCCACCACCTGTAGCATTTATTATATCAACGTTATACGATGTGTCAATAGAAAAAGCACTATCTGAGCCAGTTGCTATCATTATTTTTTCTGTTCCGTTATAATTATAACGTTCAAAATCATATCTAAATGATGTACCTTTTCCTGTAGCTATTGAAGTCCATGAGCCAGTTGTACCTGCTCGAGAAATAGTACCCCCTCTAGCCGCTAATACTACATCATTAAATATAGCTACCATATCTACAATTTCATTTGATGCAGATACTTGAGGTACAATATTAGGATTATATGCTGTCGTACCAAGCATTTTTTTGTACCCACCTGCAATGTCTGGTTCAAAGTTTTGTAGTTGTAAAGCTTCTCCCGGTCTCATTGAGAAAATATCTTTATTTAAAACTAATCCTCCAAAACAACTGACAACTGTAGGTGTTAACTGTGACGTATTTGGCACTACATTATTCCTCTACCATAATGACGAAGATTAACTCTTTCATCACGCATGTATTCTTGTTTTGCTACTAAATCTTTTTGTAATCTTTTTAAGCCATCTTCATATTCTTTATTTGCAATCATTGCATGCTCTGGGTCAGAACGTAAATTGTATGCATAGTATCTAGCTTTTGTAACAATTAAATCCGCATATCTATCATCTAAATCTGGAATATCTCCATGAGCAGATAATTCTGTATGCTCTTTCCAATATTCAATAACTATAGAATAATCATTTCTATCTGGTACTGGACTTAAACCTAATTTACCACTTTGTGTTTTGTAAATATATTTAGGTTCTGCTTGAGAAGTACTTAAATTAGCTTTGTCTTTTTCTGCATATTGTCTAATGTAATCATCATAAGAAATATAACGTAATCTTTTTGGACTAACATTTCTAGATATTCTAATATAATCTACATCTAAGTTAGTTGCAGTAGATGTGTTATTTACTGTAATATAACTTGTTTGAGCTGTTGCTGTAAAAGTTGTATCTAATACTGCACCTTCACCAAAATTTTCTACAGTTAATGTCGTATTTAAATTTTGTGTACCTTCTGCCGCAGTACCTACTTGTACTTTTAGTGCTTGTCCTACACTATTAGAATCATATACTTTTACTTGTATTCTATATTCTGTATTTTTACTAGTTGTAATAGCTTGATAAGCGGCATAATCATTTAATCTTAATCTACCATTACCTCCACTATTATAAGCGGCACTCCCTGCACCTGCTATAGTTGTCCAACTATTTATATTAGAAGTAAACTCACCATTAGTAACTAATTCTTTTGGTTTTAAATAAACTGTATCCCAATCTATTTTACGCCATTCTAAATCTCCTGTTTGTGGAGAATCTGTTGTAGGTAAATTGTACTCTCTTTGACCTGCATTAGTATTATAAAATGTTTCTTTGTGAAGACTTGGTAACTCTTCTAATTCATTGTATATATCATGTAATGAACGATTAACAAAATTTTTAATAGATGTTTGAATACCTCTGCTATTACTAAAATTTGCAGATGTTAATTCTACTTCATTTAAATCATTGAGTACTCTATTAGCTATTGTTAAGTATGTTGCCATTATATTCCTAATTCTATTGTATTAAATCCTTTTATTGGATAAGACTGTGCCTCAAAACAAAATGAATCAAAATGAATTTCATTATCACCTTGACTTTGTGCATAAGATTTAAAATCTTCAATCATAATTTTATTATATTCTGTACATGTTTCCATGTCTGGATAAATATATCCTTGGTATCTAACTGATGGCCAATTAGGCATGGATGTTATTATTATAGCCATGACTATCTTAACCATTAATTTTTTCTTTTTTATCTTCTAATAAATTTAATATTTTATCTAATTTAATTTCTAAATTTTCTACTCTTTCTTCCATCTCATGTTTTATATTATGATTAGGATACATGTGAGTAATTTTTTGTCCAGTAGCACCTTTTTGTGCTTTTCTTAAATCAATAGTTGCCATATAAACCTTTTAGATATTTATTTAAATAAGGGGGCCGAAGCCCCCAAATTATATTAATTAGCCATCATGTTGAGTTGCAGAGTTTCTATCTGTTTCGTCAACACCGCTTACATCACATAGTAAAGCAAAGACACGGATTTTACCCGCACTTGATGCCGCACTTAATACTAATACATCTAGTGTATCAGCACTTGCAATTACTGGTCTTGCTGTATTTGTTAATACAGAGTATCCAGTAGCGTTTGTATCCCCATCAACAAAAGTATCAACATCTCCACCAGTGATACCTAAATCCAAAGTTACAGAACTTGATAGTGCAGTTAGCACTTCAATTCCTGCATGTAGGACTAAAGTTTCAGCCGGTATATCTAATACTTGTAGTACGTCATTTTGTGCCGCACCTGCATCAGAATTAATTGCTGAGATGTCAATTGTATTTTCTACAAGATAAGGAGTTCTTACACCTGCACTGAATCTACCCGGTCTAGCACCTGCGGTACTAGGGCCTGTTACGTCATATGTAGCCATGTTATATTCTCCTAATCAATTAAAAGATGTCTAGCTTGAAGTGCTTCCGAACGAAGTACTTTTCTGCCAAAAACGTGAAGACCTCTAACAATATCAGAGAATGAATCTGGGTCTCTAATTACTTCTGTTTTTGCAATAGCATTAGCAGTAGCAGTTGAAGACATGTGTCCAAATAACACTTTGTAATAGTTAGAAGTTGAAGAAGCGGCAAAGTTATTAGTCATGTATAGTTTAAAACCATTTACAAGACCATTAATAACTGAACCATTTCTTAGAGGTGATGTACCATCACCAGTAACAGAAGCATCCATTAATTTAGATGATGCATTTCCAAGTTGTTCATAGAACTCTGGAGATGCTAAAAACCATCTATTATCAGTTGGGATGTCTGCTCCATGTAAATTTTTTGCCGCAGTAGCAAGGATATCCATTGGGTCAACTTCCGAAGAGCCAAATCCAACATCCGAACCAGAGCCATCACTACCAGTAGTAGTTCCTGCACCGGCAAACATTGCCGCAATTACATTTTCATCGTATGAATCTTTTAGAGCGTATGCTCCAGAAGAAGTAGCCAAAGCCTCCCAGTTCACATGAGCTTGTCTTTCTTCGATATCGTCAACTTTAAAAGCGAACGCATTAGCTTGGTCTACAACCATTTGAATTTGGTCATCTGCCAAATTCTGAGGAGCTATTTGAGCACCTCTGGTATAAGAACTAACTGTAATGGTAGGCTCTTTAATAATGTTAACTGTATCTCCGTAAGCTTCAATCTCACCTGCATAATCAGTATTAGTAATATCTTCTACTACTGATGCAGTTCTAAAGAACTTCTGGACTTTTTGGCTGTATATAGCAGGTAACCAATTACCCGATGGTAAGTTGTTATACCCGTTTGCTGTTCCTATAGCCATAATTTTGTCCTCCTATAGACATAAAGATTAAGCATTAACAATTCTTCCTTCAACTCTAGCTAAGTCAATATCTTTTTCATGTTTTGCAAACTCAGCCGGTTTCATTTTAGCTATGTCGCTAACTTTCCACGTTTTTTTGTTTGCAGTATTAATGTCACGTTTGCTAGTAGAAGTTACTGATTTAGATGCTTCTAATGAATTATCAGCTTTTTTCTTTTTATACCCAGTATCAACTTTATACAAGTCAATAGCTCGAGCCGCTAATTTTGCATTAGATGTATTTTCATACAACCAACCTTGAATAGTAGAATCTTGTTCACTAACCCATTGATGAAATTTTTCATCTCCTCTTATATCATTATAATCGGGATGAAGTTTTGCTAATTCCACTTCGGCCTTATCTCTTTGGACAACCGCTTGTTGGCTTTCCAGTTCTTTGAGCTCAGTTTGGATTTTTTTAGCTTTTTCATCTGCCTTATTATGTGCTATAGTTTCTATAACATCATAGACATCTGGATATTTATTTCTCCAAGCTTCTATTTCTTCTTTAGTTTTTGGTAGTACTTGTTCAGCACTTTCTTCTAACTGACGTTTAAGTTTTGAGACATCTTCTTTATGCTTGTTGACAGTCGAATCGTAATGTCGTTTAAGGTCGTCGTAACGTTTCTTAAACACTTTCTCTTCAGCATTAACAGGGCGTTCTTCATCTGGAGTGGCTTCTTCTTCTGAAGAAGTGTCCTCTGAAACGGTAGCTGTGTCGTCTGTTGCCTTACGTTTGTAAGGGCTAGGCTCGAGAAGGGCCTGTGTTTGAGTGTCTTCTACTTGAGTCTCCTCTTGTTTAATTTCCTCGTTTTTATTTTCTTCCATTTTATTCTCCTTTTTTTGGGGCTGTTGGAAAACAGGTGGCCTAGAGTCGCATCGGGGCTATGACTAAGCTGTCATAGGTGGCCTATCCATTGTTGGTGCTCCTAATCCTTCTGGTGAAGGAGGAGCTTCTGCCATTGCCGGTTGTGGCATTGGCTCTGTAGCAGGAGCTTGAGCATTTGCTGTCATATCCTGTACAAACTGTTTCATAGATTCTTCTGGTGAAGCACCTTGATATTTATTCATAATTATTGAAACTGGTATTACTACTACTGGTTCTTTAGGGCCTCTGTCTGCTACTGCAGATACATCTATACCTTTTGCCGATAGTG
>Ga0208898_1002603_pt1 | contig 10995 bp, 9 predicted proteins | sample VirMetDEL_Mar_4_FD_184513 | JGI IMG/M metagenome (GOLD analysis project Ga0208898, IMG submission 184513) | Aqueous microbial communities from the Delaware River and Bay under freshwater to marine salinity gradient to study organic matter... | ecosystem: Environmental > Aquatic > Marine > Coastal...
ACAGAAATAGTTGATGTGCTAGTACCGGCACTGTCAGTAATCTTTAGCGATGCAGAGCCTGTTCCGCTGACTCTTTTACAACGCCCAGTAAACGTAATGTTTATGCTGCGCAGAGGAGTAATTGTGCCCAGGTAATCCTGCCTAAACGTGCCATTGTTCTGGCTTACAGTTACTCGTGCCGCTTTCCCTTCGTAACCATCGCTAATAGACGTAGCAGACTCAGTACCGTCACCCCACGCAGAAGTATCTTCGTTAAATCTGCCATTCTTGATGATCTGGTCTACTGATATTTCTCGATAGCCCAGAACCAACTCGTTAGCGAACGTGGCAAGCACACCATCAGAGTAACCATACTTACCCGACTGGCCGAATGATTCTTCTCGGCCCTGACCGAATCCATTAACCCAGTTAGATGCGTCCCATGTCACGCCAATCTTCGGGTCCACCTGCTGGTAGTTAGCGTCATCGGTCGGCTGACGAGCAGGAAGGAATGGGACAATTGAAGATGAGTAGCCCTGAGGCACAGACGGACTGTCTTTCCAAAGCGTCAGTTCTACTTTGTTAGACGTTCCGTCCGTATTGGTGAGTATGATGTCTGATTGTTGAGGCATAGTTACGAAGCCGTATTCCTAAGCATTGCCATAGGTGCCATCGCTCCCAGGCTTTCATTCATACGATTGCGGAAGTGATTGAACCGGTTGATTGCTTCCTGCTGCTCCGTAGAGTCCAACGTGTCGATCTCACTCTGGAACAAAAGCATAGCTGCCTGGTTGTACAGCATTCGCCTAGCGTTTTCGTTTATCTCCTGCGCTGCAGAGGAGATATTCGTAAAGTCCAACATGCCCATACCAACGACTAGCAGGTTGTGGTTTTCAGGCACAGCCTCTGTGACGTAAATATCGTCACCCTGCTCCTGCCAGTTACGAATAGCAATGCGCCCAGCACGGGGGAGTTCCTCTCTGCCTGCGGTCGCGATTGCCTCATCGAGGTAGCAGGTAAACACGGTGCCAGAAGAAATCTGGATGCCCACCTTGATCGAAGTAGTGATAGCCGTAGCGTCCGTGCTCACAGTCAGACGCTCCCAACCCTTGCCGGTGTGGGCAGTGCCAGTGACTACTGAGGACGAATCTACCTGGATGAACGCAGACACGCGGCTGGCAGTTCTAGAGTAGACCCAGACCGCAAAGTTAATCTCTTCCCCGACGTAGTTAGTCGGATTCGGAGCCAATAGGTAGAACTGACCCACCTGGTTCAGGGTCGCTGTGACCTTGGCAGACTGCGTATCTGACCAAACTACTGCGTTGTCGGGGTCATTTGTGTCAGTTTCAAGCGCAGCCGTGACGTTGCTCGAGGTCCAGTCAGTAAGCGTGCTGGCTTCAATGTCACAGTTCAGGCTGTTCACGATATTTTCTTCGTATGTCTTAGAAGAAACACGCCGCTCTACAAACAGCTGCCTAACGTAGCCACGAGGAATAGAGGACGGCCTTGCAAAGTGGTACTGATCGTGACGCGCGGTGTTTGTTCGGTCATAGACCGGGACGTAGACACGAGGGAAAATCTCTTGGCCTGCATCCTGAAGCGTGTCAGTCAACCGCTGCGGGTCATACCGGTACAACTCGAAGGTCACAGAGCCCGTCTCTGCGGCCAGGTTGGATCCTGATACGGTTAGCGTGCCCGTAGACCCCTCATAATCCGCAGCCCTGCGGATAACACCGTTGTTGTTCCCAGACGTAATCTTGATATAGAAGTCATTCAGGATGTCATCTACATCCCAACCACGGTTAGCAAGGGTTACGCAGACAATCAGCTTGGCTGCGCCAATGTTGGTAGTAGTAGTAAAGCTGCCAACATAAGCACCAATACGCCGAGCGTACTCTGGGAGCATGGTAGCCAGTGAAGTTGTAGATGAGATTGTGGCTGGCATTAGAGTACCTTTGCTAGAACTTCTACCTTGTCACCGCTAGTAGCGGCATCGACATAGAAGTCTTTTAAGTCTAGTGGGGGATCTTCAGCAAAACGCTTTCCATCAAGGACGATGTTATCCAAATGGGTAACATTAGCGGTGACTTTTTGCAATGAAAAGCCATTAGAACCCGACACGTTAATGTCGCCTATATAAATATTTCCTGTATTACTAGGACTGATATGGAAAAGAGCCCATACAAATGGGCGGGGGGTAGTGCTTACCTGGACTGCAGAGCCAGCAGTCGAAACGGTAATAGTCGTTGCATAGATTGTTGCCATCGCACTTACCCTAGTTTTGCTAGTTCATCCATCGAGAACCGATGGATCTTCGCCTCACTGAGCCCCGTCTTGGGGTTAGTCATGTTCATAAGCACTTCAACGCCGGTAATAGTACCAGTGTTGTCGTGCGTGTAATGTAGCATCATCTTTGGCTTCTTAGCCATGACGCGCTCTTTAGCACGCCGCCTACGCTCATTACTCCAGTCAGTACTCTCATACTGCCCACGAGCCTGCTCATACGCAGCCTCGCCAGCCTTAGAGTCGTTACCAGTATGCTTAGTAACAATCTCACCGGCCATCTGCGCTACAGACTCCTTATCCCCATACGCTCGACGGTTATCAGGAATCAAAATGTCCAGGTTCTTACCCGGGACCTTGACTTGCACAAACGTCTCGTCGGGAACAGTGGTCTTGAAAATCTGCATGTATCACCTAAAGCCAGAAGGGGGCAGGAGCCAAGCTCCCGCCCCCCATTTGGCTAGTTACTAACTAGCTTGCAGCCCCGACCACGCACTGCCAGTAGCCATTACCGTCAACGGTACCGTCAGTAGCCCACACGCAGACTGCGCTTTCTGCCTGGGTCGGAGTACCGACCGTAGCGTTGGAGTTCGCAGCGTCACGGATGGTAATAACCTCCGCAGCGTCAGCCGTGTTGACGATAACGACCTTGCCCTGGCCGTAATCACCGAGGTCAGGCAGGTCAACGTTGCGGCCAGCCCCACCGGGATCGAGGCGCTGCACAGAAGCAGAGCCAGCGGTGAGAGTAGCCGTACCCGAAAGCGTCTCTACATTCATGTCCTGGTACTGAGATGCTCCAATAGACATATCTTTTCTCCTAGTTGTGCTTAACAGTCATATGCCGGGTCAAACCAGCATTCGTGTTGAATGCTCTCCGGCATCCGGGATGAGAACACTTGTACGTTCTCGCTTTAATAGTCTCTCGCTCTTCTCGACGCTCTAGCGCGTTAGCCAATTCAATCTTTGCCTGTTCAGCATCCGACCAAGGAGTGCTCTCACCGGGGTACCCATTTACTCGGGAGTCTTCAAGTGGATTCTCAACCCCCTTCGAGGGAGCCTCCATGAGCCAACCCTTGCGCATAGCGGTGACGAGTCCGTGGGTATCGGCAGGATACTGAACTGTCGTGTACGCCCCATCCTTTGATGGCTTGTAGTAAACAGCCGTATCCGGGGAAACATAGTTTGGAAGAGAGATTTCTGAAATCCCTAGCTCGGCCATATAGTCAGCGGCAAGAGTTGGGTTCTGGTCGATTGCTCGCTCCAGCCATACCTGTTGCTCTGAACGTACCTTGTTGCTAGAAACCATTACTTTCTCCCTCTACTTCCACGCTTCCGCTTTTTGGTCGATACCGAGGTTTTCAGATTGTCGCCAGTTGGCCGACCGGCTAAATCCTCACTCCTTGGCGGATACTCACTGAACAGTTTATCGACTCCTTGAACTTTTCGCACCGAACCGTCAGGGAGAATCTGACGAGGGGCTGGCTTAGATAGGTAGTAATCCTTTCTGTCAGCCGTCGTAACGAACCTTGATCCATCAACAGTGTTATACAAGACAACCTTCTCTTGTCCCGCAGGCACAGCGAGCCCTGTTGTCATGATTCTTATTGAATAGTCGCCTGCCATTACTAGCCCCTCTCAGTTAGTTATTAGACCAGAGATGCAGCGTCACCGAGCATCGTGACACCCCACACATCCACCGTCTCGCCCTGGCCCCAGACAGCGGTCGTGATGATCTCAGTGCCACGGAGGGAAGCGTCACGCTCCTCCTCAGCACGGATCTCACGCTCCATTGCGAGGTGAAGCGCACGAGTGGAGAAGACAGCGCCCTTGGAGTCGCCCTGACCGTCACGGGTAATGTTGGGAGACTCGATGATCGGAACACCGAACAGCGGGTCACGCCCACGCATGTAGTTGCGCACCAGGTCCTCAGAAAGGCCGGTGGGGATGGGGTTACCGCCGAAGGTGGTCAGGGAGTTCGCCTGACCAGCCGCGTCCGTAATCATGCGACGGATCTGCTCCGGGTGCAGGGAAGCGTTGATGGGAGCAGGAGCAGGCCCGTAGGTGGAGTCATCAGAACGCAGGTACGCCACCGCAGCAGCAATGGAGTTAAGGTTCAGGGCAGCGCCCGCAGAACCAAGGGAGTTGTCGAATCCGGCGAACAGGCCAATGATGTCCTGGTCGAGGAGGCGGCCAAGGGCACGCCCATGCTGCTCACCAACCACCGCAATGACATCGTCGTTGTTCTGATGGATGAGCCGGTCAGACACGAAGGTCATCACACCGTGCTCAGACGCGGTCTGGGTCACGACGTTAGCGTACTTCGGCCCCTCCACCGGGGCGAGGTCCACACCCTCAGTAATCGCAGCGGCGGTCACACGACCGTACACAGGCACGGTGACCTGATAGTGGCCGGAGGGAATCTCAATGTTGGTCACCAGCTCCTTGTTAGGAGCAGCAGGCTCGACGTTGTCGATAGCCTCGGCCAGGAAGATCTTAGAGACATCCTGGTAAGTACCCGACCCAGCCGACTGATTCTTCGTCAGCGTATTAGTAGAAAGCGTCAGTGCCATAGTAGTTCACCTATAGAGTTGCAGAACCACCAGACCTCAGTTGCTCTTTGGCCGCTCGATACTGCGAACTATCAATGCGTCCTTCGGCAAAGAGTTCTGCTAGCTCCGACCGAGTTTTAATTGTTTTTGCCGTCTTCTGGGGCGCTCCCTGCGTAGAGGGAGTTACCGTTCTCTGAGCAGCCTGTGGCGCAGCAGGAGCCGCCTTAGCAGCCTTACCAGATAGCGCCTCGATGTTCTTGCGTGCAACGTCAAGCGACTGCACCAATGACATCCCCTGTTGCCAGCCATTCCAAACCCTAGCGTCATCGAAGTTGATTGCAAGGTTGTTGGATGCAATCAGTTCTCGTGCGCCCGTAGCCAAAGCATTAAGCATCATGTTGTCGACTGGAGCCTGTTGCGGCTGCTCTGCCGTAGCAGGCTGGGCACGCTGCTCCATGATCATCTGAGCCAGTTCATCAGAGTCCATCATCCGTAGACGCTCTAACTCTTTCTGCTGGTTCTCCTTGCGCAAAGGCTCCAATGCGGAACGAAGTTCTTCCTTGATCTCGTTACGCAAAGCAGCAATGCGCTGACCCGACTCCTGTGCCAATCGCCCCTGCTCACGACCAATAAAGTCGCGCATCCGGGCTTCTACCAGCGCAGCAATATCCTGCTGGACTGGCTGCTCTGACTGCTGCGCCTGAGGCTCTTCGGCTACGACTTGCTCCGTAGAGTTGTCTGCCAAGATTTGTGACGCAATCTGCTCGGCTGCATTGTCGATCTGCTGCTCGATGTTCTGCTCGTCCATGTCCGTAGACGTTCCTTTCTATCCGTGGATAGTTTAATTAAAGCCTGGTAGGCCGTAATTAGCATAGAACCCAATATAGTCTCTGTCATCAATCAAGTTCAAGTCTCTCCAATATTCAGCCCCGCCTAGCAATTTGTTTCCTTCGTTAAGCAAGGTCTTCGTGTAATCCCAACGATAAAGGAATCCATCAATTGCTGCGTTTTGCTGACGGATACCTTCTTGAATCTTCCGCTGCGTAGACTTGATGTCCTTAATTACTTGCAGCTGACCCAACTGTTCCTGAGTAGTTGAATTACCAATCAAGTATTGATTGTAAAGAGCCGTTACTTGTTCAGAAGCATAGTTAAACCGTTTTGCTACATGATCAATTGAGGCTTTCTTTGTACTATCCCAGTAAACAGGACCAATAATATCTCGGATAATATTCAGTTCTGCTTCAAGCGGGTTTAGGTCCTTACCTGTAGCAAGTAAAGCCTTCACATACTGCATCGTGTCTGCCCCGTACTTGGCAGCAAAATCACTTTCAGCACTCTTGCGCGCATCCCAGTCAATGTACGCTACGCCGTCTTCACTAATCTTTTCGTACTTAGTGATATCAAGAACGGTGTCTCGATAAACCTGGTACGCAACATCACGCGCATCTTCAACTGAAGATACATCCTTCAACTTTGCAAAGTAATCAAGAACAGCCGCATTCTCGCCCTCCGGGTCATACACTCTGTCTAGCTGTGCAGATCTAGAAAGTTTGAGCGCATTTAGTTGACTACGAAACTCTCCAGGCGTTCCTCTCTCTCCAAGATTCTGAACAATCTTGTTGATTGAGTTTTTGTAACTCTCATTAATGCTTCCTACTTCAGAGTAGTAATTATCAATAAGTTCGGAAGCCACTCCATACTTACTTCTGTTGTTCTCCAATAGCGCCTGTGCCGTTGCGTAGTCAGACTTGAAGTTTTCAGCCAGCCGGATATTTGCTCCCTCAACATTCACTACCTGCCCATCAAGTGCAGCAAACAACTGCTTACGCTGCAAATCGTTTAGGTAGTCATACTCCTTACCATTAAACATATTTGCAGAAGCCTTGTTGAGAGCATCCTTCCTTCTTTCGTAGACACTCAAAGGACGGGTTCTCAAACCAAGTGTTGCTTCAAGTATGCGGGTACTAACTGAAGTGCCCTTAGTAGGATCGTTCGCATCCAAATCTCTTGCATAGAACGGAAGCAGCTGACTGCTCTGTGCTGCAGCCCAACTCAGTCCGTCTGAGTAAGGCTCGCCAAGGTAATTTTCTCCGGTCAAAGCTCCCGTCAAAGCAGAGCCAACAGGAGCCCCGGCTGCGTACTGCCGAACCAACTTAAAGAACTTAGAGTCCTTATAAGACTTGTCCGTGTTTAATGAGTCGAACAACGCCTCTCTATCATCTGGCCTGTCAATCATCATGGTTGCCGACTTAAAGAAAGTCAGCATCTTTGACTGCGGGCCAATCCAGTCATCACCCACTTGAACCTGAAGCCAGTGAGATTCAGTTGGATCGAGTTCAACATCCTGGCCTAGCATCTGGCCTACAAACCACATGAACCCAGTAATTGCGGCAATGCCGCCAAAGACTGCTTGGCGCGCATAAGTTCCTTGAACTCCACCACGAGTAAAAGCATCCATAACCAATGAGCCAATTGCTTGGGTCATTCTTGGTGAGTAAGAAATAATGGTGGATTCAACTTGCCGCTGCAATCCACTTTTACCCATTCTGGCTGTATTCAAAGAACCTGTTGCGCGGTTAATGAAATTAATAATCTCATCAAAAACCTTAAGGTCCTCTGGATTATTCAGATCAAGATGCCCAGCCAAAGAACGAAGATGGGTGTAACGCAAGGTGTCCAGCGCAGTTGAGAAAGAAAACTCAAATCTCTGCACTGTTCCGGTACCAAGTTGCTTTGCCCCTCTGGACAACTCCTTAAAGTACGGCATGTCTTCAAGTTTGTTATCCACAGAATCCATTACACGGCCTAACCAAGTACTAACATCAGAACCTCGGTTAGCCGCTGCGTAGGCATCGGCACCCTGCTTGCTAATTTCTAGTCCGCGACTGCCAGCTATTTTCCAAAGATTTGCGCCGATAGGATCAGACTGAATAGCCTTATTCAGAAGATTCCTATTTGCGATCAAAGCAGCCACTTGATTTACATAAGCCTGGCCTATGGATTTAATGCCTGCTTTCCCTTGTGCAATTAACTTTGCATCTCTCTTAGCCACTCCATTTACCAAATCAACTACGCCCTTACCTACTAAAGGCAGGCCGTAAACACCAACTGTACCCAAGTCAAACGAAGATCCCATAAGACGCGATACTTCGCTGAATGCCTGGAAAGGACGAAGTCCCTGAGATAGTGCGTACTGAAGTGACCCTACTCCGCCATCACGAATGATTACATTTGCATCTGAAGCAAACTTAGATGCAGATTTAACATCACGGAACAGGAACCTATCCCACATAGAAGGGTCAATCTTGTCTCCAGCCTGCTTTGCCCTGGTAAATATTTCTCTGCCCGTGGCTGTTGATCTTCCAATCTGAACACCGGGGAAGTCTTTAGGCAGTTTTTCGCCCTGCTTAAGAACAATTACTCCATATCGTTCTGCTACATCTGGATTCTTAGCCAACATTTCAATCAAGTTATGCTGAAACATTTTTTCAGCAGCAACATTTGCATGTCCTACTACATAGGCCATCATTGTTTCTTCGGGAGAAGCATAACGAAATTGGCCTGATTCAATACCATCATGCAACTTGTTGCCAAAACGGGCACGGGACCTATCCGCACTAGCGATCAACGCTTCTTGGCTAAATCCAGACTTATTAGCATCTGCTAAAGAAAGACGAGCTAAATAAGCCTTTTCTTGCAAAATAGCATTGGCAAGTTCTCTTCCTGAGAGAAGAACCTCTTGCGTAATTAATTTGCCCTTAGCATCTTTAACCGTCGTAATGATTCTTTTAGAAATCGGCAAACCAATATCAGCTTGTTCCTTCGCTTGCCTCAGATAGAAGTTTGCGTCTTGGCGAAGCTTTTGGACAAAATTGGTTTCTGCTTGCCGAGCTACATCATAAAACTCAGGAAGCTCTTTAAACTCTTTCCGTAGAACAAACTCAAGAATGTTTTCGTTTCCAGGAAGACGCACAACATCAAAAAGAATCCAAGCAAGTTCATCTGGAAGCCAGTCAACGAGACCGTCATCCGGTACATCATCCAGATTTCGCTTTTGCCAGAAACCCTTTTTTCGTGCTGCTTCGGATGTAAATAGACCAGCGTCTCCCTGGCCTTTAGCACTGGTCCTTCTTGCTAGCAGCAATGCCTTGTCGTTAATTACCTCAGAAGTTTTCTTCGACAGAGCAACAAAGCCATCTTCTGCAACCATTGATGCGCCAGTAGCCTGATTAGTTTTCTTTACTGAATCGGCTACAGTGCCGGTATTGGCAACATGTCGCTCTACATTTTGCCGTGCGGTATTAATCATCTGCTGCTGAGTGGCTGCATGTATCAGCGTTTCTTTACGAACGCCTTCTTCAGCCATATCAGTACCAGTACGAGGACTGAAAAATCGAGCAGAAACATCCAATGTCTCTGCAATAGGACTTAAATTATGGTTTCGCAGCCATTGAGATGTTCTTTGTAGATTACGACCCAATACTGTATCTTGAGTATGAAGGATCTCGTCTGTTGCTACTTGCCTCAAGTTCTCTGCATTTTGAACTATGCGATCATCTGCTAGCTGACGCGCCGTCTTTAGCGGAACTCCAGTACCTGCATCAACAAAATCATATTCATGCGTAAATGAATCAATCTTAGAAGAAGAAACAAAGTCTGGAGTGTAACCAGTAACTCTGTCAGCAGTAACAGCTACTTCTTTTGGAACATTTACAGTAGCAGCTCTGGCCCCTTGTTCGGCTGCATCTTCTGCTACCTTGCCAAGGCCTCTAACTGCTTCATCTTCTGCTACCTTGCCAAGACCCCTAACTGCCTTAACTCCAGCCTTAGCGCCCTTAACGCCTAGGCCAAAAGGAATGAAGTTAGTAGGATCAGTTAAAACTTCTGCGGTGCCCTTAACGAACTTAGGCTGATCAATCTGGAGATAGCCTTCTCGGACCGCATTCATTGCCTGAGCAAAATTGTTGCCGTGAAGAATCTTTGATATATCAAAGTCTTCTCCGGTATTTTCCTTATAAACCTGAGATGCTCGTTCAGCCACCGCAGGCTGAAGCAGGAAAGCCATACCAGAAGAGTACTCACTTAGACGCTGTAAAGGCTGTGAACGCCGTGCAGCTTCTGTATGTGAGTTAAGAAACTCCAAGATACCGTTGGTTCCGGTACCTGACTGCTTTCGCTCTGCAATTACTTGTCTGAAATCTCGGTCAAACTGTTGCTCACCAGGGATGAGCCGGGAAACTGCTCCAATTCCAAAAGATAGAACTGGTTCTATTCGCTTTAGTGCTTCTGAACCAACCGTAGCTACTGTCTCTACTAGCCCTGAACCAAACCAATTGCCAAGTTCTACGCCTTGACCAGACTTCACAAGGTCAAGATCACGCTGTAGACCCAAAGGAGTCAAACCGATAGCCAGATTCTTTAGATAGTCAGTTGTCCATGCGTCACTATAAGAAGTCTCTGGCTTGAAATCTTCTTCACTAAAATTAGGCGGCGTGTTCTGCTGAATAGGAGGCGCATTAACTCCCAAGTACGCTGCCTCATTATTTTGCAGCACACTATTAATTAGCTCTTGCTGCTTTTTAGCTTCAGCCGCTTTTCGTATAGCAGCAGATTGCTGCATCAACCGTGCTCGCCTAGCCTCAGCAGCCTGCTGTCTTGCTAGTTCCTCTTGTTCTTGACGCTTCTGTATCTGCTCAAGAAAAGGAGTTCGTTGTGGTCTAACGTATGGCTGGAAAGGTGTGACCATTTAGACCGCCTGTGCGCCTAGACTTCCCGACGTGAACCCAGTGCCCGGAGTTACACCATACATTGCTTTTTCTGGATCAAGCCCCAACATAGAAATGTTTGCTAGGGTTGCACCCTGCTCGTAAGGAGTCTGCCTTTCATACTGCCCAATTGTTGAAATAGGAGCATTAGATTGCAACTGTTGCTGAGTAAATGCAGGAACACTACCGCCACTTAGCAACTGCTCTGTCCCTGATTCGTTACTAACTAAACCAGGTACCTGCCCAGTGTAAGGGGCATAAATATTCTTAACGGCTTCTTGTCCCAATATGGCTGCTAGACCACCAAGACTCTGCGGGCTTGCTTGGAGAAGCTGGGGCAGATACTGTGCCCTAGTCTGCTGAAGAATCTGATCTGCGGTCAGACCACCACGAGCCAAACTTTCAATATTGCTAAA
>Ga0208898_1002604_pt1 | contig 10993 bp, 11 predicted proteins | sample VirMetDEL_Mar_4_FD_184513 | JGI IMG/M metagenome (GOLD analysis project Ga0208898, IMG submission 184513) | Aqueous microbial communities from the Delaware River and Bay under freshwater to marine salinity gradient to study organic matter... | ecosystem: Environmental > Aquatic > Marine >...
GAAACAACGTTAGCCCTTTAGCGCAAGAGTTTAGCGTTATTGGTAATAACAATTTCATTGGCGATTCGTCTAAAAACATTTCTATACTAGGAAACAATAACTACGTAACTAGCGGTGTCGAAAATGTGTTTATTGTAAACTCAAATAATCAAGAAGTTTATACTAGCAACACGACCATCATTGACGGTAAAAAACAATGGACAACCGTTGAAAAAGATGTTGATTATTCGGCAGAAGATAGAGATTTTGTGTTAGCTGATTCGTCTAAGGCAGCGCCACCGATTACAATAACATTGCCCGAAATGGCAGAAGGTTTATGGGTTGCCGTCAAGAAAGTAGATGCAACGGCAGGAGCTGTTGATATTGACCCTTTTAGCGGTGTTGGTCTTATTGACGGTGCTGCAAGTCATACGCTTTCACATCAATATGATTCTGTTGAATTGTTCTGTGATGGTTCTAATTGGTACATACGAAGCGATAAATAATGGCTAAAGAGATAGCATATAAAGTAACGGTTGATACGGGTTCTGCTGATGAGAACACGGAAAAACTAAGCAAATCCATAGACGAACTATCTAAGCAAATTGCTGAGATGGGAGACAAAATGAAGTCAGGATTTAAGGCGGGAGAACAATCAGCTAAAAAAGCAGAAAGTGGCATCAAGAGTTTAATAAAGTCTCTAGGACTTCTTGGCGTTGCAATGGCTGTTTTTGAGTTCATGAAAGACATTGTAAGCAGAAATCAGAAAGTCATGGATGCTCTGAACACAGCAACCACAGCTTTTGAGATATTGCTTTATAAGTTATTTGACGCACTTGAACCGATTGGCAACGCGATGAAAGCGGCATTTTCAGACCCTAAACAAGCGGTGCTAGACCTTTGGGAAACGATAAAAGAAAATATACTGAACAGACTGGAAGGTGTTGTGCTTCAATTCAAGGCGTTGGGTTCTGTTATTGAATCAGCTTTAGATTTAGATTGGGATGGTGTTACAGAAGGAGCTAAGGACTTTGCAAGCGCAACGGTTCAAGTTGCCACAGGGTTAGACAAGGCACAACAAGCGGCAGCGTTAGATGGAATAAAGAACTTCGCTAATGATGTTGAGAACGCGACAAGGGCAAGCATAGCACAGGCTGACGCATTGGTGCAACTACGCAAAGAGGTCGAGTTAGCGGAGGTTGAGCAACAAAAGTTAATGCTGCAATATCAGAACGAAGCTGAACTGCAAAGGCAGATACGCGATGACATTAGTTTAACCATTGCAGAACGTCAGGCGGCTAACGTTAGGTTAGGCGAGATACTTGACGAACAGATAGCAAAGGAAACAGAGTTAGCAAACAAGCGTTTAGAATTGGCTAACGCTGAAATAGCTGTTGCGGGAGAAACAACTGAACTTTTGCGCCAAAAGGCAGAAGCTGAATTAGAATTGATTGACCTACAAGAAAGGATTACAGGTCAACGTTCTGAACAATTAACCAACGAGAAAGCACTACAAGAAGAACTAAAAGCATTTCAAGAAGAGCTAAGAATTGAAGAACTCGAAGGGCGCGAGCGCGAAATAGAGGAACTGCAACAGCACTACGACCATCTTGCAGAAATAGCTAGGCTAGCAGGTGAAGATAGATTTGAAGTTGAAGCACAAAGAGCGCAAGCACTAAACGACCTTAATCAAAAATTCTACGAAGAAGATGCACAAAATGCTATAAAGGCGGCAAAGGAAAAAGCTGATGCGGAAGAAAAGATAAATCAGGCAAAGTTAACAGCAGCAACGCAAACAGCGGGTGCGCTAGGTACTATTGCGCAAGCGGTAGAAAATCAGGGGAAAGCTGGATTAATAACATCAAAAGTAATAGCAGGGGCACAAATTGCGATAGACACGGCTACGGCTCTTTCAGGTGCTATTTCGGCAGCGAATAAAGGCTTGCCGTTTCCCGCTAATATAGCCGCTATTGCTACGGGCGTAGCTAGTGTTTTGACTAATGTATCAAAGGCGACACAATTGTTAGGCAGTGTTAATGTAGGTGGTGGAGGTAGCGTACCTATTCCAAGTGCGTCAGCAGCAACGGCAGCGGCACAAGCCCCACAGGTTACGCCCGTAACAACTAACACAACTGAGTTAGGCAATACGGAACAAGCAGAGTTAGCACCAATACAAGCGTTTGTAGTCGAAACCCAACTAACAGGAACTCAGAATGATGTTAGTCAAATTGAAGGGCAGGCAGAGTTTGGTTAATAACGAAAAAGACGCATTTAATATTAAACAAGTATGGAAAGACTACCACTAATCGACATGACCATTGATGACGAGCACGAAACAGGTGTAGAGTTTATCAGCTTTGTAGACACCCCTGCAATAGAACGCGAATGGATGGCGTTTAACAACACGCCTAGAATGGAGTTCAAGGTTAAGAACGAAGAAAAACGCATTGTGTCAGGTGCTATTATGGTCGCAAACCTACCTATTTATAGACGCGATGAACACAACGGTGAGTATTACGTTAAGTTCTCAGGAGATGCAATACAGAAAATCGTTGAAAGGTTCTTTAAGAACGGTATGACGGGGCGCGTAAACCTTGACCATAACGAGGTGGTTGAAGATGTTTATATGATAGAATCGTTCATTATTGACGAACGCAAAAAGACACCCGAAGGATTTGCAGAACTTCCAAAAGGTAGTTGGTTCGGGTCGTTCAAAGTAGAGAATGACGAGGTTTGGAAACAGGTCAAAGATGGTACTTTTAGGGGTTTCAGCATCGAAGGAATGTTTACGGATAGAGCTTCAAAAGATTTGGACGAACAATTGATTAAAAAACTGATTAGGATTCTTAACGAGGAATAGTTATATTAGCGGAATGAAAAAGTTGATTTTAGTAATTGCCGTTGCTTTAACAGGGTGCTACAAAGAGCCTCAATGTTTAGAGTGTGTTAAAGGTTCTGAGGTTTTGACATTCTGTGACGGTGAACATTCAAGAGAATCATATATTCTAACAAGTCAAGGTTATCAGTGTAGAACGTATTAGTTTGTTTTCATGGTTGTTTTAGTTAGACCCCGTTGCTTAATAGCGCGGGGTTTTTTTGTTTATATTTTACTTAACCATTGCTCATATATCTCTGTTGCTATTTGTGCAGTCATTACAGGCGGCACACTCATTCCTATTAAGTATTTTGGTTTTAGTTTGCAAAAGTTGTAATCTTCTGCATAAGTTCCGCCATTACATAATTCTTTTTTATTCAACATCCTTTTAATGTAAGGATGCCATCCACCGTGATTTGGTTCAGCAATTATAGTTTGTAATGGTTTATCTAAATGCTCTTTGTAATCTCCAAAATAACTTCCTTTTTCGTGTGCTTTTGAAAAACTTTGCCCTTCTTCTATTTTATGCCAATAGTCTGAAACGATTGTACCCTCCTTTACCTCTAAATCATTATCATCACAAAAATCCCTAAACTTTATTTCCTTTTCATTAAAATTAAATTTCAACTTCGGTACTCTATTAAACATATCTTTCTGATATAAAAAAGGCTCTGCAATGTCTTTCCGTAAGCAAATAAAAAAAACTCTTTCCCTTCTTTGTGGTACACCCATTTTTGAAGCATCTAAAAGCCAATGTTGACAGTAATATCCAGCAGAATCAAACTCTTTGTAAATACTTCTTACGTAATCTTTTGCATTACCTAAAAGCAGACCTTTCACATTTTCAGCTACTACAACTTTAGGTTGTAATTCTTTTGCAAGGTCTATAAAGTCAAAGAATAAATTATCAAGCACCTGTTCGGCTTGTCCTTCTCTGAATTTCTTTTCTTTACCCCAATCTTTTTCTCTATTTCCAGCCATTGAAAAACTACTGCAAGGCGGTGAACCATCCAAAATATCAAGGTTGTAAAGTTCTTCGGGTAAATTCTTTCTAAGTTTAAAAGTTTGTATAGGCTCTAAATAAGCATATTTGGGGTTGTGGTTTGCTTTGTATGCTTCAATCATTTTAGGGTCAATCTCATTGCATCCTAACACATCAAAGCCTGCTAACTTGTAACCCATTGTAGAACCACCACCACACGCAAAGCAACTGAATACCGTTCCTTTGTCTTTTGTAAAGTTGGCGTCTTTTAACGTCCATTTGTATGGAAATCTATGTTCTTTTTTCATGTTTTGTTGTTTACTATACTTGCTTAACATCTTCGGTTCTGAGTACGGCTTCGCCTAAAAGGATTCACATCCAATCAGGTGAAACCAACTTGCTTGAACACCTTTCGGACTTCGCACTTGGCTATGGGTCTTTTGAACCCATCAATCAGTGTTTCAACTGACCGTCTCCCCTAACAACACTTAAACACTCTCACTCCGAGACAAACTTAGTTTCCGCTTCGCTAATTGCAGACCCTTGTTAGGTAGGTTAAGAACCCTTGGTAGTGTGATAACTCTTTCAACCACATCATCGCAAGTTCAGCGAAAAAGAAAACCCTCATCAAGTGTGCGGGCACTATCAGAGGGTTCTTATGTTATCCTTGCGTCAGTACCCGCATACTGAGAATAATCTTACATCAAAGATATATAAAACTTTTTAAATCTGTTCACTTTAAGTAAAAAAGTAAACACTTTCCGTTGCGTTTATATTAATCAGATATAAGCGAAAAAAATGGAAAAATTCACAGTAGAAAATATCCGAACAAAGCTATCCAAAATCAAGGAGGTTTTGTTAGAAGAAACACCAACCGAAGAAGTCCAACTAGAGGACGCTAAACTAGTTGACGGTACTATTGTACGAATTGAGCCAGCTATTGAAGTTGGCGCAACCGTTCAAGTAATAGGCGAAGATGGTGAGTTGATTGATGCACCTGATGCAGACCACGAAATGGAAGATGGTCGCATAATCAAAACAGAGGGCGGCATCATTCTCGAAGTTATAGAAGTTGAAGGCGAGGAAGAAGTTGTAGAGGAAGAAATGAGCGAGGAAGAAGAAACTGAGCCAACCTTTGAAGATAAGCTGCTCGAAAAAGTAAACGAACTTGTAGCGAAACATCGCGAAGATTTAGATGCAAAAATAGCAGGTTTGAAGTTTGCTAAGTCTGAATCAGTAGAATCATTGACAGCCGAAAACAAGCAACTTAAAGAAACGCTTGTTGAAGTTGTTGAGATGTTCCAAGCATTTACCGAGCAAGAAAAAGAAGCACCTAAAAAGACGCCATCTAAAGCATGGATGTCTAAGGATTCGCAGAAGATTGACTTTTCAACATTGCTAAGAAAAAACTAAAAACATATTACAATGGCATTTGACGTATCAAGTTTAACTAATTACACAGCGGAGAATCAGTTTCCGCTAATGAGAAAGACCGTTCTTGGGGCTAAAATGATGAGCCTTGCAACGGTTGTACCTTCTATTAAAGGACCATCGAAGTTGCCACAGATTGCGCAGACCATTTTCTTCCAAGAAGATGGTTGTTCTTTCAATGCTTCTGGAGATACTGCATTCTCACAAAGAACGCTAACACCGGGCAAAGTAAAGATTAACGATTCTTGGTGTCCAAAAGACCTAGAGCCTAAGTACTTCGCTCAGGAAATGAGAGCAGGGGCGCATTATGAAAACGTAACTCCTGAGTACGTATGGCAGTCTATTATGGAAGAGTACGCTGACAAAGTATCTAACGTTGTTGACGTTGCTGTTTGGCAAGGAGACACGGTTAGCGGTTCGGGTAATAACTCACATTGGGATGGATTTATAACACTCCTTTCAAGTGGTACTACTGATGCTGACCCTTCTAACACAATTTCAGACCTTGGAGCACCATCTCAAGCCGTTGACGCACAATGGTTGGTTTACAACTCAGCTAGTTTGTTAGGTCTAACTCAGTACGATGATTTCAGAGTGTTCGTGGGTTACGATGACTATGCGGCACTTGTGCAAGGATTGAACGACAACTCAATCACTTACGGAACAATGGTTGACGGCACTAACGGAGACAAGAACGTAGAAGGTCAAGGGCTAACAATGTTCGGCACTAACTTGAAAGTTGTTCCTGTTGCGGGATTGACAGGACAAAATAAGCTATACGCTGGTCGTTTGTCTAACTTCTTTGTAGGTGTTGATGCTGAGGGAGACTTCACAAACTTCGAAACTTGGTACTCACAAGATGACAGGGTTGTCAAATTGGCTATCGAGTTCAAGTTAGGTTGTCAAGTTGCATTCCCTGACGAGATTATCACAATCATACCTTAATTAAACTGAATTAACGGGAGTGGCTTTCGGGTCACTCCCTTAACTTAAAAAAGACTTAAAATGGCGTGTGCATTAACACAAGGTTTCACATTAGATTGCAAAGATGCGATTGGCGGTATTAAATCCGTTCGATTTGCTACGCTTTCTGATTATTTGAGTCTTGACCCTACTTACACCACAGGAACGGTTTCTTTTGGCTCAGCTCTTCAAGTGTTCTACAAATACGAACTTGACAAAGAAGAAAGCACGTTCAACGATAACCCAACACCAGGAAGTAACAAAGGCACTCTTTACTATGTGCCAGACATTACATTTATCTTGTCTAAGTTGGATGTTGCGAAACGTAACGAAATGCAGCTACTTGCTAAGAATAGAGTGGTTGCTATTGTTGAAACACGCGAATCAACTCCTACTTATTGGGCAATTGGTGTAACAAGTGGTTTAGACTTTAATACGGGTACTGGCTCAATTGGAACAGCAGCGGCTGACCTTAACGGCTACACAATGACGTTTAACGGCATGGAGCCTGACCCAATGGTAGAAGTTTCAAGTTCTGACTTGGCATCTATCACTAACTAGAATCTTCTTTTTCTCTGTCTTAAAGGGTGTAGCTTAACGGTTGCACCCTTTTTTATATATTTACATTTGATTGGTACGCTTATAACGGATAGGGAGTTCCCTGTCGGGCGCACTTACCAATCGTTTCTAAACCCTGACACTTAGACCTCAAGTTCCACTTGAATCGAATATAGTGTTAGGGTTTTTTATTTAACAGCACCTAAACGATATTAAAACAGACGTTTATCTAGGCGTTAGGCAACATTTACCATCCGTATCTATCTTTTAAATGTTTTCTATATTTGGGGTGTGTCTTTTCCATTTCTTTTAAGTCGCATTGGAAAGCCCACCCTATGATATACATAAAGCCAATCAATAACACTATTCCTATTAATATTTCCATAATAAACCGTTGCCTAACAATGGCTAAAGTTAATAGCCTCATAAGGTCTTGTTGTAATTTAATGGTCAGTAATTAACGGCTACTAACCTTATACTAAACGTTGGCTAAGATACGCCTGACTGTTCACACTTCCAAATTTATTTAACAAAAACCGCTTGTTTTATATTAAGTAAGAAAAGCAAGCAATGGCAACAAGTATAACACCAGCAGATTTAACCGTAACCATTACAGAAGCGGTGCAGTTAAATGGCTCTGACAAAGGCTCGTCAAACGTTTTGACAATAACAGACGTTGCCGAAGTTGATAACAGAATAGTAAACGTGGGTACAGCTGAAACTGACATTATCGGTTTTGGTTCGGCTAACGGTCAAGGGTCGTTTGTTCGTACTGATGTGAAATACATCCGCATAACCAATTTAGATGATACTAACTACGTTACGCTCGGAATGTCTAAAACGGGTGCTGATACATTCTACATTAAGCTAGAGGCTAAAAAGTCTATCATGTTAGGAAATGATGACTTAGAAGTTGATGCTTCGGGCGGTGCTTCTAGTGCATTTGTAGAAGCTGATAACATTAGCGCAAAAGCTAACGGGGCTGCCGTTGATTTGGAATACTTTGTAGCCTTGACTTGATAAGAATTACGCAAGATAGCGCAAACTTGGTAGTAATTACCACTACTGAAAAAGGTAGCGCAAGCTATTATCTGTTTCAATTTAAGGATTTGGCGGAAAACACTTCAAGCTATTGCGTAGCGCAAGACACATCGCCATATCAAGAGCGTTACAACGCTTTCACGATTACAGACGCTCCAAGTCCTACACCAACGGATGCAGAGGTGGATTTGGACAAAGGGCAATTCAAATACTTTGTTTATGCTAATTCAAACGGCAGCAACTTAGACCCTGACGGTTTGACGTTACTTGAATCAGGAATGTGTGTTGTAACGGGTACAGAAACAGAACCAACAGAATACGAACGAACGCAGACTTATGTCGAATACGAAGGCTAACATGAGGGTAATAACTTTGGCGGCACATAGTACGCCTGAGTTCAAAGAAGATAGGTCTAAGGATTGGATTCTATACGGTACTGAAAGACCGTGGAGAAATCGTTATCCTGACTACCTGTTAGACTTATTTAATTCGTCTGCAAAGCACAACGCTATTATTCGAGGTAAGGTTGACTACATTGTAGGAAAAGGATTCAGAGTTGATGACAAAGGTTTAGGCACAGAATCATTAGCAAAGGTTTCTAAGTTTATCAATCAGCCTAACCCATACGAGACACTTGACGAACTGTTAGCTAAGTGTGCACTTGATTTAGAAATATACAACGGTTTCGCTTTAGAGATAATCGCCAATAAGACCAATCAGAAGATTGCAGGTGTCTATCACGTTGATTTTACCAAGTACCGAAAGCGCAAAGAAACGGACGGGTACTTTTATTCAGAAGAATGGCACAAAACACAGCCCGAAGTAGAGTATATTCCTGAGTTTGACCCTTACAAATTGGGCGGTAAATCATTGCTTTATGTCAAGGCATACCATCCAATGTCTGACGTTTACCCATTGCCTGAGTATTTGGGTTGTGTGCCTTACGTAGAGATGGACAAGGAAATAGCAAACTTCCATTTGAACTCAATTAAAAACGGGTTTACAGGTGGGAATATGTTCAACTTCTTTAACGGAGTACCTCCCGAAGAAGAACAAGAAGCACTTGAGCGTAAGATTTACGACAAGTTTAGCGGTTCTGAAAACGCTAACAAGATACTTCTGAACTTTAGCGATTCGCGAGAACAAGGAACAGAGGTAGTTTCGTTAAATGGTAACGACTTCGACAAGCGTTTCGACATCTTAAACCAAACAGTACGCAAAGAGATTTTTAGCGGTCATCGAATTGTAGACCCTAATCTATTCGGTATAAAAGAAGATGGAATCTTCGCTACACGTAACCAAATTAGAGATAGTTACGAGTTGTTTCAGAACACCTACGTAAACCAACGCCAACGATTACTAGAACAAGTCTTTAATGGGTTGGCAAGCGTACAAGGTTTTGAAGGTAGGTTGTACATTGAAGATACCGAACCGTTAGGGGTAGAATTTAGTGAGGCAACGAAGGTTTCTGTTATGACACGCGATGAAATACGTGAGGCGGTAGGTTTAGAGCCTTTGTCAGACGTTCAAATGTCTAAAGAAGTACGGTTAGCCAAAGAAGATGAAGTAAGCGAAATACAGCTATGTGATGCATTCTCTGAGTGCGGTTTGTCATTGGATGAGTGGGAGGTGGTAGATTCTAAACCCGTTCGCTTTCAATCAGACAAGGAATTAGAACTATCTGAACAACGAATAAGAAAGTTCGGGTTTGCAGATGAGAACTTCGACATGGCTGTTCTTGAAATACTCAAAGAAAACCCAAATCAAACATGGGCGGCTATCGCGGCACAACTTGAAACAACGGTTGAAAAGGTCGCTGAATCTTTACGTAGTCTAACTTCAAAGAACTTTCTGACCATTACAGAGCAGGTAGTTGAAGAAACTTCACAGAGAATTGCAGAGGTTACACGAGAAGGAACGAAAGCGCTCGAAACGGCTGAACCATTAGACGTTACTTTTCGGATAGCTTACAGGTACGCTAAAAGTCCTGAAGCAAGCGGTGCAGATGTACTGCCAACTACGCGGGAATTTTGCAGAAGGATGGTAAGTCAGTCGGCTAACCGAGTATGGACAAACGCAGATATTCAGCGTATCGGTATGCAAGAAAATAGAAACGTGTGGATGCGTAGAGGTGGATTCTGGACACGACAAGGCGGTGCGGTAACTACTCCTTATTGCCGTCACGTATGGGAACAGGTTGTAATAAAAGAGCGAAATGGCTGATATACTATTCATATCACAATCCTTTTTAAAGGAAAACACGCAAGTAAGCGATAATGTGGATGTTAAGTATATCCGCGAAAGTATTTTGTGGTCACAAGATTCGCAGATACAACCTATCCTTGGAACAACGCTATACAATAGGTTGAAAGACGACATTCAAAACTCAACTTTAGCGGGTGTTTATCAAACTTTGGTTGATGATTACATACAGGTTTGTTTGAAACACTATGTAACGGCTGAGTGCTTGCAAATGGCACACTACAAGATAACCAACAAAGGGCTACAAATACAGGATTCTGAGCAATCACAGCCAGCATCATCAACACGCCTTGACAAGTTGGTTGAAAAGGAACAGAACAAGGGCGATTGGTATCGGCAAAGGTTGATAGATTACCTATGTGAGTACACATCTAATTATCCTGAGTACGAAAACCCTGATAGCGGAGTTGACACTATCCAACCAACGCGCGACAATTACAGAACAACTATCTATTTAGGTGGCATTAGCCGACCAATGACCCTAAGAGAGAAATACCGAGATGTCTAAAAAGAACGAGAAACTTCTAAAACGTTACCTTGCTAACCTTAAATCAAATAATAGACCAAATCAAGACGTTAGCCAACGCTCATTATCAGATAGCGGAGGTGGGCGTAGGAACGATAGCGGAACTCCAAAGCAAGCCTGACAGAGAATACCCGTTATTGTGGCTTTCTAATGAAGGCGGTACACTTGATAACAACTACAAAGTAGACAATATACGTCTGACCATGTTCGGGCGTGTTACAGTTGGCGATGAAGGGCAAGACGATGACGCTTCTGAATTAGAAGTATTGTCTGATATGCAGTTGATTCTGTTAGACTTTCTGAACTACTTCCATCAAAATCACGGGCAAGATTACGTTACAGACAAATCAAACACGCTTGAACATTTTACAGAGCG
>Ga0208898_1002605_pt1 | contig 10992 bp, 14 predicted proteins | sample VirMetDEL_Mar_4_FD_184513 | JGI IMG/M metagenome (GOLD analysis project Ga0208898, IMG submission 184513) | Aqueous microbial communities from the Delaware River and Bay under freshwater to marine salinity gradient to study organic matter... | ecosystem: Environmental > Aquatic > Marine >...
CCGGGACAACATCAATGCCGGTTGAATACTGGACATAAGCTGAGTTGGTTGCCGCCGCTGAAATAAGAGCCTTCGGCCCAACGTAAACATAAACAGCCTCCCACCCGCGTTCCCGTGTCCATTTAGACTCAACGCGTTGAAGTTGAATTGCTGTGCTGCCTTTCCATTTAACGGTCATTTCAGTTCAGATGTGTTTCTCTCAATGTTTTTCATGGTTCGCTGCATTTCGAAAAATATAGGAGGCGGTGCACCTGGCCCGGCGCTTAAAAAGGATGCATCTGAAGTTCTGGCGTTTTGAATCAGCCGAACTCCTGCCGCCGCTTTTGTTGCCGCAACATTATTTGCCTTAAAAGCTAGGTCTGTCTTTTTATCATCCAGTCCAGCCAATAGCCTTACATCAGCTCCAGAAGTTAGCCCCAATCCTGCCGCTTTGGTCATTGCTTCCTCAAACCCAGCCTTAAACATTGGTATTAAAGAGACGCCACTTTCTTCCATTAATTTTTGCAGGTCTGCCATTGCGTCCTTCTTGTTCCACCCTTCCCCAACACGTTTTCCGAGCACTTGAAAAAGAGCGGCTGGAGGCATTTGCAAATCCTGATCAGTAATGCCGAATTTAGCAAAAGTATCCCTGATTCCCATGTCTTTGAATTTACCATCTTTTCCAACTTCATTGGCCCGTTGTTGGGTTTTTGAAAGACCTTTGATTGCAGCAACAACCTGCTCGCCTGTTGCGCCGTTTTGTGTGGCCGCGTATTCAAATTGTTGATAGCGTTCAGGCGTGACCCCTGCCTTTGCGGCTTGGTCCCGTATTTTTGCGGATCTTGGCAATTGACTTGCAACGAACCGAACCGCCTCATAAAAGGCGTCTTTAATTGCAGCAACGATATGCCCCTTGATAAATGATCCAATAGTGATGCTGACATTCTGAGCAAAACCCTTTGTTTCTCGCTCAGCTTGAGCAAGTCCAGCTTTCCACTTACTGCCGTCAAGGCTTACCTTCCCTTTTAGCTCAAAGTTTGGCATCTCATTTTCTTGAACACTTCGCTTAATTCATCACTAACAACACGACAACCGCCCTGGCTTTCATTCCATGCAAGTATCGACCACACAAGCTGACCAAATCTAGCATGATAAATTTCCTGTGGGCTGTAATTTAGTGAGGATACAGCAACATTGAATAAACTTTGAAGATAAGGAGTCCCGAAATCATCCCCTGATGAATCGTTTGTCATAACCTCAGGCGTTGCGGTGTTCTCCTCCATGTAATCATTCCACGCCGTTAAAACTTCCTCGAATCGAGGCATTTTTCCAACCACACGCAAAAAGGCCCAACGCTTAATTGAAAGGCTGCAATTTAAATCATCGGTCAACCATAACCTTGCTTGATCATAAGGCCTGCTTGCTATATTTAGGCAACGCCACAAATCCAAGGCGGTCGGAGTGTTGGGCCCTTTAAAGCGTTCCATTAACAGGCAGTGACCATACAGGAGCGGACCAAGGTGATACCCAGCAATACGCCAAGGCGAGGGCTCGATGGTTGTGATCCAGTTCATTAAGTAAGATCGTTAGCTCTTTGAATTGCCACAATGCTCCATTCAGCTATTTGCCCGGTTACCCTTACTTTTTCGGCGGAGTCTATAATGAATTGCCCTGAGCCATTCGTTGTGTCCCCGGTCATGCCACTACTGGCGTCAGAATCAATTTCAGGCCAGTCGTCATATGACAAAATTAATTCATCGCCGATTTCTATGGCGGTTTGGAATGCTGTTTCTGCGTTTGCCGCAGATGAACCAGATATAAAAAGACTCAAGCTTAGGATTTTTTTCTGGTTAAAGAAAACAACACCGGCATCCTCACCGTTACCGTCGGGTATCACCTGATTGTCGGCTCCTTTGGAAAGTCTTACGTTTTGAAGGTAAACTTTAACCTCTGAACTCGACCCAATTTTCAAATACTTTGCGGGCCCTGCTCCTAAACTGAAAACTACCGGGCTACCTTTTTGAACTACTGCCATTTTTTATCCTTGGATTTGTGGTTTATAAATCGGCCTCAGCTATGAGCAGAGACATGGTGAAAACTTCCGCAATCATTGGTTGCTCGTCATCGTGCTGAGTTTCTGGGCCACTTCGCCCCATAACCCCGATGCAATAAAAACCTGATGCCTTGGCGCTTAATTGAGCGTCGAAATTGTCGTATCTAATTGCGTCTTGGATGCGATCAACAGCGTCGTTAAATCTGTCCGTGCTGTTCGGTGTGCCGTCCTCGTCAATCTGATCCTGAACGCTCACAGTGACCTCGCAAACAGTGTTACCGCTGCCAAGCGGCATTTCCTCGCCACTGGCAACCGATACAACGACGCATGGTAATTCCTTAACCTCTCCGCGAGTCCCAGCGTAAACATGCCCCGAGTAATAATCCTTGAGCAGTGCCACCATTGCGGCTTCAGTTTTAATTCGTGCGCTCATCGTGCATTAAACCTGTCTGCGTCTTGTTGCATTTTTTTGGCCACATAACCGCGCATGTCGAGCGCGTCCTCGTTCATCGCTCTCTGAAGCGCTTGGCGGCCAACCTTCACAGCGCCTTCAACCTGGTTAACAATTTCAGCAGTCGGATTGATCCCTTGCCGAGCTGCTTTGCCGTATCCCTTCGGCCTGCCCTTTATGATTACCCTGGGCGGGCGGCGGAAAACCTTGGCTGACGGTTGCAAATCTCTGATGGCCCCGAACCATCCCGATTTCACAAACCCAACAGATGCATGGCGAGCAAGCCTCATTTTTTCGACTGCTGCGGCCATGTCTTTTCCTTGCAATCCATTTTTGCCTGCTCGACCTCGGTTGTAATTCACAAGGATCGGTCCAAGTTGAGCCTTTGGCGCAACTCTGCTTTTTTGGCGCAAATCTCGGTTGATACGTGGTCGCCTGGCTGCTGGCGTGTGCCGTATTGCTCGGAAGCAAATGTTGACAGCTCGCTTATTGACGATCTCGGCCAAGCTTCGCTTTGAGAATTTGATATATTCCCGAAGCGCCGCGTTGAATTCTCGCGTATCAATTTTTACTTCAACTGCCACGCTGTTTCGTAAGGTTGAATTGATAATGACCGCCGTTTTTGATTATCTGACCGATGCGGTATTTAACACCAGCAATGATAACCCGTGCCCCAATTATCGGGACGACTGAAGCGCTGGACCATTGCTGGCGGCTTGATGTCACAGAAGCCTCGAACCCTTCCAAATATCCGCCTGGCTCAAATTCCTTTGAATCTGTGCGGCTCGTTACGGTTCCTCGGTATTTACTGCCAGCGTAGTCAAAAATGATTCCGATTTGTGCCTCCAAATCGACTTGCTGTTCATGGGCTATCCGATCCTGCTCGCTGCCCCTTGAAAAAGTTTGCGCTCTGGATAGCGTTGTGTAATCAGGCGACGCGGTTACAACTTCGGTTGTAAAAACGTCGACCCGGCTAATTCCATCACCTTCCGGAACATCAAGCGCAATTGTCACCTCGTCCTCGTAATCACCGCTTTCATTGGTCCGCTGGGCAACATAAGCCGTTGCGTCAAATTGCGGCTCGTCTGCTGTTACGCGGAACGACCGGCCTGAATCACTCCAGGTGTAACCCTCACCAATCACAACCCATGTTGTGGGCGTTGCGGCGGCGGCTGTCTCATACAGAAACCGGCTATTTGTTTGGGTTATTTTATTGTCGGCCATATATTCAAAATGCCCGGCCCGTCATGCAGACAGACCGGGCAAACGGAACCAATGCGCTGTCGGGATTACTTGGTTTTTGGAGCTGTTTTTTTCTCGGAACTCGGCAGAGATTGAGAAATGTCACGGCGTCTTCGAAATGGTGGGCGGCGATATTCTTGGATCTGGATATATTTCCCGCTTGGGTTATCCCTCTCCTTATCGAACGCCTGCTTGATGATGTCGGCGTCGTCGCTGATTGCAATCGCCTCCATTTCACCATTGCGTTTCAAGCCAATTAATATGTTTGGTTTTGTTACCATTTTTTTTAAGAGCTGATGATTCTTTTCAATGCTGCGGTGTTGCCGACTGCTACTCCATAAAGCAATCCGACCGAGAATTTATATTGTCCACCGTCGCGGTCATACCATGCCCGGAACTGCAATGGGATGCCTGTTTTTGGGTCAACGGTGTTTAAAACCTGAACCCTCGGCGTTACTGGCTCAGCCACTGTTCTGGCTGCGATCAACAAGGCACAAGGGTGACAGACAAACCCGGTCAGGTTTTCGCCGTTGTTAGGAATGCCTTCATACTCGTGAATCCCAAAACCGTGAATCATTCCGGCGGCGTGATTTCTGACCGCATCAGATGATCCGTAAGCGCTGGCATCCTGAATTGCTGCATCCTTTTGCAAACTGGCGTTGTAGGTTGGCAACAGCATTGCAGACCGAAGCGATTTTGGAACCTTTGCGGTTGATAGCGATGCGGCCAAGTCAGCCAAATCATCGCTATCAAAGTTTGCTGCCGTCGATGTCAAGGGCGTAGGAAAGTTCGCCGCTGTCACTAACGCCAGCAAATCATCCGCAACAGATTTGCAAGTTGCTTCAACTGCTGGTTCAACAAATACCCGCTGCAACCAGTCAACATTACCAACCAAAGAAACCTCTTTGTCGGTGAACCCGGTCACAAAGCCCTTGAAATTGGACAGTGTGACCGTTTTCGCCGTGCTGGTAACGTCTGATGCAGAATAACCGCTTGAGAGATCCTGAACCGTGGCGCTTGAAGGAATGCGTGTGGTTACACTCGCCCCACGGTTGCGGATGTCCTGCGAAAAATCGCGGGTAAAAGCAGACAGCATGAAAAACTGGCTCCCCAGGTAATCAAGCGTTTGCTCGGCTATTGCCGCGAGGTTTATTCCTCCAAGTGTATTTGCCATATGTCAGGCTTAGGCTGATTTGATTCGTTTAAGTGCGGTCGCGTTTCCTGCAGCCACACCATAAAGCACGCCCATGGACACCTTGTAAACACCGGCATCAGGGTCATACCAGGACCGGAATTGCAACGGCAATCCTGTGCTTGGATCTGTCACGTTCTCAACCTGCAAACCTGGATCACTTGGCGTTGCTGGCTGACGTGCTGCCAGGAGCAAAGCGGAAGGATGCAGGGCGATTGCGGCGAGGTTTTCAGAGTTGGTCGGTATGTCTGAATATTCAAACAAATTGAAGCCATGCACCCGGCGTGCTGCGTGCTCCCTGACTGCTTCAGAACCGGCATATGAGCTGGCATCCTGAACAATGGCATCCTTTTGGATGGATGCGTAATAGGTCGGAGGCAGCAACAAAGCGCGTTCCGCTTTCGGCACTTTCGCAGTGCTTAAGTCAGCGGCCAGATCAGCGATTTCATCCACGTCGAAATTTGCGGCGGTGATGACTTCGTTGGCTGAAAACGTCGCATTCAAAACCAACGCCAGCAGGTCATCCATGACCTTGTTGAGCGTTGCCTCCAATGCTGGCGCCATAAAGATGCCTTGCAGCCAGTCCAGGTTTCCAGCTTTGGAAACTTCCGCATCTGTAAACCCGTAAACGAACCCGTAAAACTTGTTTAGGGTGATCGTTTTGGCGGTGCTGGTTACATCGCTTGCTGAGTAACCGCTTGAGAGGTCTTGGACCGTTGCGGCACTAGGAACGCGGGTTGTTACAGACTCGCCACGACTGGCAATGTCTTCCGAAAAATCACGCGTAAAAGCGCGAAGTGGATGGAACTCATAGGATAAATAGTCCAAAGTTCCTTGGGCGATTGCGGCTAGGTTGACTCCGCCTAATGTGTTGGCCATAAGTTATTTAGAGTTGAGGCTTGATGTGTTCGAGGTAAAACGCGCGTTTCTCTTTAGAGTTGGTCAGCGCGTTATGTTCGGCCCAAAGGTCTTCAAGGTTTTTGTCCTCTCTGGCTTCGGGATTAGGTTTGTCCTCGACTGGTGCTTCAACGCCTTGCTTTGCCACAATATCAGCGGCCTGCTGTGCTGCGCTCACTTTGCTTTCTTCGAGAGATGCGACCTGTTTTGTCAGGTCGGTGATTTGGTCTGATGCCGTTTTGAGTGCTGTTGTATGCTCTGCCTTCAGGTCGCCCAATTCCTTTTGGTGGGCTACCTTCAGCGCCTCAATATCGGCTTTAAGCTGATCACGTTCGTTTGTCGTTGCCTCAAGATCCTTCTCAAGCACAGCGATGCTTTGATTAGCTTCGATCAGGTCCAGATGTTTACCAAAAAGTTTTTTCATCTTATTAAATGGGATTAAAAGTCTAAGTTAGCAGCGTCAGAAGCTCCGACAAACTGTTGACCACGCCGTTGGCAAGCCCCGCTTCAACAGCTTCCACCCCTTCAAACGTTTGGCCCTCCATGTTTTCTTTTGGAATGGGTCGGTTGGTGGTAGCTTCTGATTTAAATCTGGCGTGCCACTTGTCAACGCTGGCTTGCATGCGATCCCTAGCGTCGTCGGATAATGGTTTAAAACCGGCATAATCAAGCTTGTGTTTCCCGGCGCTAATCGCGTTCACTTTGAGGCCGAGGTTTTCAAGCCACTTAGATTGATCAAGCAATGCAACATATACCCCAATTGATCCAACACTTGCGGATTCGCTTAAAATCACGTTGTCCGCTTGTGCTGCTAACCAGTAGGCAGCAGATGCGGCCATGCCCTCGGTATATGCTGTGACTGGTTTCTCGATGCCGCGGATCTTGCTTGCAAGTTCCGGAAGCCCTACAACAGTTCCACCCGGTGAATCGACATGCATCAAGATGTGTGAAACATTCGGATCATCAGCGGCGCCCATTAGTGAATCCTCAATGTCATCGTAATCAGTCATGCCGAACCATTCCTTATCAATAGCGTCCAGGTTCTTACCAAGCGCCCCATGAATTGGAACAACTGCAACACTGCCACGCATGATGTATTTCTTGCCCGGATCGCTGGTTCCACGCATTTCTCGCGGGTCCATGACCGACATGCATAGAGTTTGCAGGTATTCCGGGACTATCGCCCAAAGGTCATTCGTTATTTTGTGCAGCAGCTTGTGATTGATCATCGTTATCAAAGGTTGGGTTTGGTTGACGTTGGGAGAGAAGGTTTAATGCGGCGTCAATTTTGATACCGTATTTTTCAGAGATGCGTTTAGCCCTATCGAGCAGGTCAATTGTTTCAGCCTCGGTCTGATTACGAAGCTCCTGCCAGTCCTGGCCACGTTCCCCTGCATCCTCTGACAGTGTGCGCGTTCCAAGTTTTAAGGCATCAGCATGCGCTTTGGATTCTCGCCCATAGTCAACAGTTATTTTTTTAGGTGCTTGCCAGCGGACTTTATACCAGGAATCACTTGGAGGTATGTCTCCGCGTTTAACACCTGATGCAATTACCCACCCCCAAACCCTATTGCAGAATTTGGCGCAAAGTGTTTCTTGACGTTCCTCAAATCGTCGCTGAGCTTTCTCTAGAATAAATCTAGAAGCGGTCCCTTGCTTTGCTGGGTCAACCACAAACTCATAAGGTAGCCCAAGTCCAAGCGAAACCTCGCGGGTTAAGTGTTCAATAAACCCTGTAAAAGTTGCGTTTGGACGGTTGCTGGCAAATGATTCAATGGATTCGCCAGTCCTAAGACGTGGAACCATACCGGCCTGGAATGTTTCCCAAGGAACGTTTCCGGTATCGGCGGCGGTGTAGCCTGTTTCGATCAGAGCCTCACCATCATCAGTTATCCCGGATTCGGATTTGATGGCAATACCAATGGCTGAAGCCATTTTGACGCCAATCTTCTCATACTCAAGAATGTCGATCTGGTCGCGGACGTGATCAGCAGCATGGGCAAGAGCGGTGATGCCGCGTAATTGCATCACCCGGTCAGGATCATAGACCAAAATGAAATCGTTTGATGAAACCTTCCGGAATGATTCGCCATCCCTTAAACTGTAAGCAACAGGTTTTCCGAATTTGTTTGCTGTTACCCCATCGTGATCAAGGATTTTCTTATCCTCCGATTCGATGACATGGGATTCCCTAAGTTGGAGCTGTGGGAAGGAGTTGTTGACCATCAGGAACCCAAGATCCCCGTCAACATCCATGCGGATTGATGCGATTTTTTGCATCTGCCAGAAATTAAACACCCCGGCAACGTCTGCAACCTTGGCCCATTCCTTGAAGTAATCCTCGTATTCCGTAGCAACATCGCCAGCTAACGATTGAGGCCTGAGTCCGCCGCCGACGGAATAACGAGCCATGTCGTTGATTGCACCCTGAACCATCCCGTTGTTGGCATACATCCACCGGGCATACCCCATAAGCCGACGCCTTACTCCTTTGTTAAGGGTGCTGTTTGAGTCCGCGACATTGTAAGGCAGGGCGGTCCGATACCTACCAACCTCGGCGCCTCGGTAATAGTTTCCGATGTAACCGCGTTTCTTCGGTTGCGCCTGCCTGGTTATTGGGTTTCCCCTATGGTCGAGGATCGTTTTCATCGTCCAAACCGGGCAAATGTCATGCGGGTGGATTTGGTTCCGCTAACCAATGATTTTTCGATTAAAACGTCCGTAAGCTGAACCGAAAGCTCTGCGGGACTCATCACGATTTGCTTGGTCCCGCTTTGTGAACTATTTGAAAACCCAATAGTTACGGAGTTGTTGAGAATAGCGTCAGCTACCTTATCTCGTAGAGTAAGGAGCCACGCATCGCTTTGAAGGCGGAGGAATGGTTTGACATTGCCCATTTAAAATATGGGCAAAAAGTCTAACTTTGATCAGGTTCGGAGTGCTCGATGAATAGCTTTGCGATAAGGGCGGCGACCACTTGCATGCATTCACAGTCCCAGGCATGGTTGTCCCGTCGGATCTGTTTCCACATCATTCTGGTCCTACCATTTTTATCCTGGTGCTCCATTTTACGTTCGGAGTCTGTTTGACGTGCGTATGCGTCAGCAAGATCGCCAAGGTCGCAAACCTCCCATGGTTGCGATCTGCCTGTTTTAAGGAGGTGAAGAATGTCTTTAACGGATGGGTTTGACCAGCGGAACACTGGCGGAGCTGTTCGACCTGTGGATGAAATTCTTGTTGGCTTAGCGTAAACACGTTTGACGGGTTTTCCGCTTGGTAGCTGGTGCTCATACCATTCCCGATCCTCACCCCTCATGCCCATCCATCCACGTTTCCCGCATTCGATCAAAACCTTTTCCCGTTGGTAGCCAACATCCAAGAACACTCGTTGAGGTGGGATGTTGAACTCCTTTTGCAAGGCTTCGATTTCCTCAAATGTCGTCAGCCGCCGAAACGCCAAACGCCTAGAAGCGCCTCCTTGCGCCCATGATGCGACGACCGCCCAAAATTCCTCAAGGTATTGCTGGCAATCAACCGTTAAAAAACGATGACTTTCATCCTCCCATGCCTCGGAAGGATCGTAGGCCGATGAAACAAGCTTCTCAACGTCGATGTGGTTTGATTCCTTCCATGTTTCAGCAAGTCGAAGCGTAACAAATTCTCTGAGCGGTGTAATAAATCCACCTGAAGCCGCTCTCTTGGCCTTAAGGAAGTCGACCACGAGCGATGACCAAGGCATAACTGAAGGCGGAAGCGTGAGTTGGTTAAATGAAAAGGATCTAGTTTTGGGTGTTGGGTTTGTGTTGGTCTGAATGTATCCGCCACCATTGACCATCAAGCGCCAATTCGATTCCGTGTTTTCGTGAGAATGTTTGCAGTGAGGGCATTCAAGGCGGACTGTTGGCGCCAGTTTCTCGAAGTCCCACTCACCTCCAGGCTTAACCTCGTCGGATGTATCCCATTTGATACAGTTGTAAAACGATGGTTCGAACAACTGAGCGCACCCTTGGCAGCGCAATGACCACACCTCGCAAGTGCCGCTTTGGTGCTCCATGTCGAAATCATCACCGGCATCCTCCGGAGTCGATGAAAACCAGAGCTTGCGGTTCCAGTAACGTGTTGTTCTAGCCCTTGCCCGTTTAACCATTCCCGGCTTCCACGCGCTGACCTCATCACCAAACAACCAGCGAATCGACCAACTCCTCAAGAAATTATTGTTGGCGGCTCCCATCTTCAAAGTGCATGAGGAGAAAAATATCTCAGTGTTGGTCTTTCGGTGCCTGTCCTGTGGAAACTGGTTTCGGAGCGGTTCGCAGGATTCAATAACCGGCAGCATCCTTTCCTTGGCAAAGTCTTTGCAAGCGTCCTCATCTTGCATAACAACCATTGTTGGCGCTGGGTAGTTGGCCAACGCATAAGCGGCGGCAACCTGCATTGAAATAGTTTTGCCCGTCTGAGCGGCACACTTAAGAACAATGGTTTCGACCTCTGGATCAGACACGCACTCAAGCGGCGCTTTTAGCCACGGCGTTTCGTCAGGCTTGAACTGGTTCCCATACGGCGATTCCCGTAAGCGCAAACTTTTCTCCGCCCACCGATAAACCGGCGAATCGTCGTATGGAGCAAACCCAAACTCAAACGCCCTTGAGCATTCGCTTAAGGTCTGCGGTGGTAAACTTATGATTTCGGAGCTTTTCAAATGATTCGTTCACGTAGTCCTTGAGCTTCACTTGCATCGCCGCCGGGGATAATCCAGCCAACAGCGGCGGCATCTTCTCGACCATTTCCAACCAATGCTTTCGAGTCGCTAAAACCTGCGACTGGTAGCCAGTGCGGACCTCTTCAATTGGCATGTATTTTCCCTTACTCACATCCAGCTCGAAATCAAGCTTGGCTATCTGGCGTTTAATCTTCTCGATCTCGTACCACTCGCGGCTTCCCTCTTCAGCTTGGTTTTTCTCGGTCCTGTTCTTGGCGGCTTCCAGAACTTTTTCCGGGTCGTAAAGGTTGGCTTTCTTGTCAGTTCCTGCAACCGGGATTGACTGCAAAAGGTTTCGGACTTGGTGATGTGATAGGTCCAGTTTTTCCCCCACTGTTTTCGCATTCCATAACTCACTACTTGTGTGTGTGTTACGTTTTCGGGGTTTGGTCATGGCTTTTTTTTGCGATGCGGAAACC
>Ga0208898_1002606_pt1 | contig 10989 bp, 15 predicted proteins | sample VirMetDEL_Mar_4_FD_184513 | JGI IMG/M metagenome (GOLD analysis project Ga0208898, IMG submission 184513) | Aqueous microbial communities from the Delaware River and Bay under freshwater to marine salinity gradient to study organic matter... | ecosystem: Environmental > Aquatic > Marine >...
TGGCAAATACCTCGTCTCCGATACAAAGATTATGGAACCAGTAGTCAGATTCTGTAGCAGCGATGCCGCTAGGTTTGCCATAGGATTCGTATTCAATAGCAATGTTACCTGTTCGTGCCCACATATCGCGCTCTGATTTAACTTCAATCTTTTTGTTCTGAAGCATATCAGCAATAAGCTTTTCACGAACCTTGCCATACGACAAGTCTATATCAAACTTTTTTCTATCTTGAACTTGTGGTTCCAAATGTTTCATTAAGCAGTTTCCTTTGTTTCTTTCTTCTCCTCAGCAGTTGACGAGGACAAAGCACCAAAGAACACATTCTCTGCTGCCTGTAGCTGGTCTAGGTTAAACCTAACATCAGCGATGCGTTTACGTAGGCTTTCTACCTGACGTAGATAATAGATTTGTGTTTTATCTAATTCATCAAAAAAGATTTCCTTATTATCTATTACAATCTTTTTACGGTCTGTATCACTCATTTTCTTTTGCCTTCTCTTTTAGTTTTTGCCATTCTTCGTAACTGGGGTGGCTACGTGGAGGGTTAAATTGTATGGAACCTTCGCGACGTTTCCACACCAGTTTCTGTGGTTTATCAGGTTTCTTTTTCATGTGTTTCCAGCGTTCTTTGAATTACAGCAGATAATCCTTCTGAAATTAAAAGTTGCTTAGCTGTTTCATCACATTCAAAAACAACCTTTGCAGAACCGTCTTCATTTTCTACATAGTCTATTACAGTAACTCTACCAGACATTATCTATGTCCTTGTCGTTTTAGGTTGTCAAAGTACCCAGCATTGTACCCGCGTTGCCATTCCTTTCCTCGAAAGGACGATTCGCTATACGGATTTTCAATTGTGTGAAAGTACACTCGTTTATTAGTTGTGACTTGCGTAAAGTTATAGAAAGCTCTACGCCCCTCATAGAAAAAACGGTCAGCTGCGTTAGCCATAATACCCCCTATGCTGCGTTGATGTCAACAATTTCACAATGGTCTGATGTGCATGCAAGTGTTTGCATAGCTACAGTATTGTCTTCTTTCTCGTAATTTGCAAGTGCTTTCCAGTCAATAAAGTCGGGCATTTTCTTTGCAAATTCAGTGTAGTAAGCTTCATCACAATCTTGGTATGGAGCTTGCTCATAAATATGCTCTGAGCGCGGCAAGAAAGACAAACCAGATGCAATATTAAAGTTCTTGTAAATCCAGCCGCCTACTTCTAGCCATTCGTCATCACTAACAGAAATAGTCACAGATGGTTTATGCTCGCACCAGTTGTTAGCATATATCTTCCAGAACTCTAGCTGTTCGATAGCTGACATATCATTCCGTGTCACGCATTTATCAGGCGCCTTTACTGGGAAGCTAAATACAGTATTGCTTTTATTCCAGTTATCGTCTTCGTACGGAATGCCATGCTCCATCATAAACTGCGTCAATGGGTCTTTCTTGTCCCCACGTACAGTACGGATGTAATACTGGCTATGACGTGCGTGGATGCCTGACGCTGAGTCAGTTAGCTGTGAAACAGTGCCGCTAGGCTTAACACAAGTAATAGCAGTAGACGCGTTAACGCCAATAGCCGCTGCAACTTCCTTGTTTGTGTCTACGGCTACCTGCCGCAAATCCTGCAAAATTTTAGCAATGTTCATGCCATATTTTGCGCTACGGCCATTAAGAATAGCGTTATCCATAATGCCAGTCATTGACACGCCAAGCAACCGCTCTTCCTCTGTATTCTTTGACCAGATACGGCGCAAATACGGAAAGTTAGTCAGCGTTGACTGCCACGTACCGATAATTGTAGCAATACGAACCTTACGTTTTAAGTCGTCAAGAGTATCACTGCCACGCACAATAATTTCTGACAAGTTACAGAATTGGTATGGGCGTAGTATGATTTCACTACAAGGATTTGTACCAAACTCCTGCTCTGCGTCACGACGGCCATTTTCTGCCGCTTTCTTTTGTGCGGCACCCCGGTAGAACATACCACGTTCACCTGTACCAGACTGCGCCAGTGAAATCCATTCACGCATAAATGTCTGCATATCTGGCTTCTCTGTGTATGCCACAGAGTTGTTTGCCATTTGCCGCTGCGGGTCAGTTTCCCAGAACGAACCGACTTTAGCATGCCGCATCCGGTCATCCGACAGATTAGATAGGCTAATCATAGCTGAGCGCCGTACGCCACCTGACACGACAACCTCGCCCACTTTACACATAATATCGTGGCACTCAAGGCTAGACAGGCGCCGTCCTTTTGCTTTCGTGAATGTTTCTACCGTAAAACGGAACAAATCTTCTAGTGGGGCAGGACCAGATGCACGTCCTCCAAATGTCTTAAGTTTAGCGCCAGCAGGACGAACTTTAGACATATCCCACTTAGGAATTTCGCCCGACCACAGTAAAGCAAGCAGTTTACGGAAAGCTTTTGCCCATCCTTCTTTGCTATCTTTAACAAGAATGACTTCATCCGCTGCGAACAAGTTTTCTGGTACTTCTGGCAATTTAGATATGTATTGCCGCTCCACAGAGAAGCCTACACCGGTTCCGCACATAAGTATGTACATGGCCTCATCAAAAGCTTTAGGGTCGTCTACGGGCAAATATGAGCAGTTATAGCCAGCTGTATTATCACGTTCTAGGGCTTTGCCAGAGGTCATCATAGCACGCATAGAAGGCATAACTTCAGAATGCAAAATAGCGTCTTGTACTTCTTCTTTTAATGAATCAGAAAGCTTATAGCCATGATTAACAGACAAGTGGTTAGCCATATAATCAATATATCGTGATACAGTTTCATGCCATTCTTCTCGCCGTCCTTCATTGTCAAGCCAGCGTGCATAGCGCGACTTGTGAATAAATTGCTGATAATAAGTTGGTAGTGTAATATTACTCATTTTTTGTCCTCACCGTAATAGAGACAGGGTCTACGCCTTCAACATCGTACAATAAATCAGACATGTATTCTTTCACAATTTCTGATACTTCGTCAACATCAGCGTTAAATTCTTCTAGGTCTACTTTTGCTTTTACAATAATGTCCGCCCTAACTTTTGTCCTGCTCATTTTCTTGTTCCAAAATTAAACGGTCTAAATAGAACCGCGCCTTCTGCAAGTCCTCAAGGGGCTTGCCTTTGTAGCGATGCCGCCACAAATACTTTATTGTATTGCCGTTGCAATAGCCTTGAAAAAGCTCTGAACCGAGGGCAGCGCGTATTGCATCAAGGCACTCAATGCCCCCAGTGTTATAATGTGGTGGATGATTTACGATATCTACCGGCGGGTTGTTCTCACCATAATTACCGTACTCATCAAACTTACGTTTCATAAATGCTTCGTGTCTTTCCATATCAATCACATGAGTCTAGACGAGATAAAATAGCCACGTATGTTCCGTCCTCGTCGTTGTGGGTGGAAATAACTCTAGTATCGTAGGCTATCGTTGGATACTGAGTCTTGTATCTTTCAATGTCTTCCTGCAATTCTGCAGAGCTATCTGCAGTCAATAGTACACGCATATCTTTAGGCATTTTGCGCCACCTTTATTGCTTCACCAATCTGTTGTGCTATCTGAGGTACTATAGCGTTACCTAATCCTTTAAGACGGTCCACCCTTCTGGATACCCCATTAGCCACTCTACCCACGTCGGGTTCAGAGTACCAGTTCCACTTTGCCGCACTTCTGGATGATTGCCAAGCATTTTCTGCATTTTGTCGCCCGGCTGGCCGGCCTTGTGTTCGCTGGCGGACGGCGTTGGCCACATCTTTACCTCCGCGCAAAGGTAGTTCCTGTTGTACATATGTGTGTGGCTCTTGCTTCCCACTGGGCCGCAGTCCTTGTGTTCCGATGCTCGTGGAGTCGGCCACATCCGTACTTGGTCTGCTAGGTTCGCCCCAAACTTCAGATTGGGGTTGGTCTTGCTCACCCTGCGTCCTTTCTCGTCCAGCTGTCTCGGTCCCCCTGTCACATCCGTTGTCCTCGGTGTAGCCCACAATCCAGACTCGGTTTCTTTTGTGGGGTGCGCCGACGGCGACAGCTGGAACAATAAACGTCCTTGTGGTGTAGCCTTCGGATTCCAAGTCAGCGAGCACAGCGTCGAGTCCCAAGCTGATGTGACCATAAACGTTTTCGAAAACAACCCAAGTGGGTCTTTTGGATGCAACAATTTTGAAGATGCTCGGCCAGATGTGGCGTGGGTCTTCTTCGCCTTGCCGTTTGCCGGCTTGACTGAAGGGCTGGCAGGGGTATCCTGCTGTGATGATGTCACAGTCTGGAACAAATCTTGCTGGGTCATTAGCTAACACCTTTACGTCTTCGGCTACAGGAACTGTAGGCCAGTGTTTCTTTAGGATTCTGCGACACCACGGTTCGACATCACAAAACAAAACAGGCACAGACAACTTCGCCATCTCAAAACCTAGCGCGAAGCCGCCAATGCCACTGCATAAATCTACGTGTCTCACTTTATTACTCCGAGTACCCAATTTTCAGCACAATTTTCAACGTACACTTCGCTGTGTCCTTTGATATTGCGCTCTTCAATAATGGCTCCGTCTTGCATCATTATAACGGTAAAACTGCCATCGGGTTCTCGGAATACGGTTGCTTTTCTATATGCTGCAAGCCCACGACTACAATCTTCATCACTATAGAATTCGTGTAATAAAGTCATAATAACCTCAGTGTTGTGTTATAGTTATATCTTCATCCTCAAAACTTTGACGCCCCATGTCTAGCACAGTTTCCATATCCTGTGTAGCATGGTAAGCCATACCCCTAGTAAGTAGGGTATAGAATACAACATCGTCTTCTGACATTGAATCTGCCGGATGATGATAAATTTCTATTCCGAATCCGCCGTTATCATCATCCTCGTGTCGTATTATTACAGCTGAATCTCCTAGGCCTAGCTTCACTTCTTGTGACATGATACTACCTTAATAAAATGTTCAGCATCTACTACAGCTAATGGTTTCTTATGATTCATCTTAATAACTAACAAGGGTTCGCCGCCTGTGTCGTGACTTATCGCCTGTTCATAATAATTATAAAGTGTCGTCATCCGTTCCGTATTTTTACATTCAATATCATACGGAAACTTTTTGTATGCCGCTGTTGATAACTGTACGTCCACGCCGTTAACGCCCATTGGGGTTGACCGCACATCTAGATTAGTCAACCCCTTGAAGATGTCAAGCAGCTTTTCCACTACCCAGTTCTGAAGCTTCCGCCCCTTCGCTTTCGCCGACCTCGGCGACATTCGTTTCGATACGGACTTCGTGGATTTTGTCTGCTGAGAAGACAAAGCTTTGCTCCTTTGAGATGAGCGAGGGGAACGGCGCACCTTCGTTGAGCTCCGAGATGAAGTCGTCAGCTTCGTCCGTGGTGACTTTGAATATTTTTGCACGCTCCTCGCCATTAGCTGCCTGATACTGAATTGTCAGCGTCACGCCATTCGTCTGTGATGTGTGTGTACCAGACGAACTTTGGGTTTTTCCCTTTGCTTGGAAGCTGTCGTCTGAATTCCAGTTCGCTCCAGCAGTGGTGCTTGAAGTCGCACCAGGAACACTCCATACAAAGGGTCCTATTCCCAGTCTCCTTCTTGTAAAATACTTCGGGAATGTCATCGAATTGTTTCCGAAATGGCTTTGTTGTATCAGTTGCCACAATGGATTTTCGTATCGTCTCATTTACTTCGTCCTTTTCAGATTTGGATTCTACTGCTTCAGCAAACGCTATCTCGCCAGTAGATTTATTTAGGGCAATCCAGCCCTTGAATGGCTTATTTGCTGCCATTCCGTAGCCGATGCCTTGTGCCACGTACCCAAAAGAATCATTGCTTTTGATACGTTCAAAAGCAGACGTTGAGTTAAATTTGTGCTCAAAGGCATAGGGAGATGCTGTTTTGATGTCCCAAATACCATCTTCAAGCTCAATGTCATACTCGCCGTTAATAATAGTCCCATCAATCTCGTACGAGACTTTCTGGTGCTTGGACTTGATTTCAATTCCCGAAGCTTGCATTAACGCAATGAGTGCGGCTTCCATAAGGTCGCCCATAATCATCCGCATCTTAAAATCGTAGGTGCGTTTTTCGGGTTCAGCGCCACGAGCTTGCAAGTGAAGTTGGCAGGAAGGTCTGCCCATATTACTCATACGCAGAGTAAAATCGTCCTTCCCATCAGTGAAATGCTTCTCTAGTGCATCACGCGCAGCTTGAGCAAAAGAATCAAGGATGTGAGGAGGCATCTCAGCCTCCCCACTAGCCGCCCTAGAAAGGAAAGAAAGAAGGCGGCTTTGGTTCACATTCATGCTGTCAATGACTCAGGCAAGTCATCATTGAGGGCATCATCAATAGATTCTTCAAAGGTGCTACCGTCAATCACGTCGCCTGACATGCGTAACGCCTTGTCATAATCTTTCATGATTTGTTTGTTTTCACCGTCGATAGTGTCCTTGAAGTACTTAAGCAGTTCTTGGTCTGCTTCCCCAAAATTAAGCGGGCCTTCTCCTACACTAAAATCAGCGACATAGTAGATAAGTCCACCGTTCTTCTGGCGATTCAAAGAAGCATTCAAGCTATAGAAGATAAATGGCTTCTTCTGCGCTGACAGTGAATCCAGTGCCTTTGAGATTGGCATAAAGTTAGACCCACGTGCTCGCCACAATACAGGCATATCTACGATTTCTACGTTGTTGCCGTTAGCATCAACTGCATCATTAAATGTAACTTTGCCGTAAAGCATACGGAAACACTTAATGCTTTGCTGTTTCAGAGCTTGTTCAGCGCTCAAGTTTTCACGCTGTGAAGATGGAACAGAACCGCACCGCATAGACCCGATGGTATCAGGAATTTCGGTTTGCGGATACAAATCAGATGCAAGAACAGACTTGGATACCATTTCATTAGCTTCAGCATCATAATGCATGTACTGGTAACGTTGCATAAACAACTGAAACTTAATAGTTTTTGCATAGACAGCAGTCCCAGAATGGTTCACAAAGAACGCACCAGCAGGGATAGACCGTCCATTATCGTCTTCGTGGTCACGGTTGATTTTCAACAGTGCGAGAGACGCTGCGCCGCCAGTTGACGGCAAGTCTTGGCCAATAATGCTGGCCAGTTGTTCAAACGAAATATCATTTGTAACGGTAGGTAATGTGCTCATAACCTTCTCCTTTTTCACACGAGTACAATTTTTATCATAACTACGCTCGCTAGTCAAGCACAAAAGATTGCATGTCTAGCCAGTTTTTTCCAATCTCAAGGTCAACCTCAAGGGGCACGTTCCACTTAACATTGTATATTTCCTCAAATGCTTTATCTACATGCTTCATAGCATCATAAGTAATTCTGGCAACTTTTTGTTCTTCGCCAGGGTACACGTCAAGCACTATTGAGTCATGAACCGTATTGATAACAATAGATTTGCATTCTTGATTTCTAAGTTCATTGTGAAGTGAAATAAGTGCGAGCGGCACCACGCAACCCCCTGCCAAACCTTGTACAGGGTAGTTCTTGATGGAGGGAGCGTTGGATGCAGCGCCAGAAGGAAGCCGTTTAGTATCTGGAAAAGCGAATTGCTGACCAGTATGCAGACTAACAATCCCATGCGTAATAGCTTCAGTCTGTAAATAATCATGCCATTTACCAAGGGATGGGTACTTCTGCACAAAAGCTTTGTAGTATTCGACTTCGTTCGGACTGCCCGACATGCCACCATATAGCGGCTTGAAGGTATGGGCCTTCGCCGCAGTGCGCTCATCTTTTGTAACGTCACTTTCTGACTTTTGGAATATAACTGACGCAGTATATTTGTGAACATCGACACCATCCAATATGTCTTTAAGCATCTGCTCATCTCCGCACAGCTGTGCCGCTACACGGAATTCTAGCTGGCTGTAGTCAGCCTGTAAGATTGACCCGCCCTCAAACCTAGATATAACAACAGCGCGTACAGGAAAGGTATTACCGCGAGGCTGGTTCTGGAAGTTAGGGTCTGACGAAGATAAGCGTGTAGTACGCGTAACGCATTGGTTAAATCTTGGGTGCAAGATACCATTCTGCTTTACATTACGGGCAATACCACCAATAAAACTAGATAGGTATACATCTACTGCATTAAGCCGGATTGTGGCTTTCAAAAAGTTAGCAGCATTTTCGTTACCTTTGTGAACGGCGGCGGATAATAAACGAGCCAACGTCGTTTTATCTGTAGCAAAGCCACTAGCAGATACGTCCATAACGCCGCTAGGATTCATTGTGAGCCCGCCTACTTTTGGCAGCGGTATCTGCACATAGCCGTCCCCGCCGCACGTCTTACAGCGCGTAGGATTCTTCCACAAAGAACCATCTTTGCGTATCTTATAGTAATCGCCTTTACCTTTACAATTACCACATTGCTCTGCACGCGTCTTGTGAATGCGTGTAGTCATGTCCTTTACCTTTAAGGCAAATTGAGCGATAGACATACGGGGACGAAGTAATGGCTTACCTTTTTCATTTAAGCCGATGTTAAACGCTTCCGCCCACTTCTTCTTGTCAGTGATGCGGCGCGAATAGATTAACTGACTTAGCTGTTCGGGGGACGCAAAGTTAATACGACGGTCGCCCATCACAGTGTGGCATATGTCTTCCATTGTTATCTGCAACTGATTCTTTTCAATCTGGTAATCAGACTTAACTTTGTGCATTTCCGTAAAGTCAATCTTAATGCCATTTTGTTCGATTGTTGCTAAAACAGGCAGGAAATTGTTCATAAGTTTCAAATGTTGGCGGAGTGCAGCGTTACTGTTACGGGAAAACAGCTCACGGTGTGCAAAAAATAGCTCACGTGTAGACACGATATCAGCAATACCATATTCCTCGACAGTTTCCGGCGGCATACAGTCAAAGCCAACGCCGTTGCTTAAGTAATCTTGCACTAAGTCGCCTTTCTTCATAGCAACCTTACGGCGAGCACAGCTATCCGCTAGGCTTACGCCCCACTTCTGACAACGCAGAAGTAAATACTCTGCAATCATCGTATCGTATACGGGGCCGTCATATACAAAGCCGGCTTCCCACAACCACATTAAATCAAACTTAATGTTGTGCCCAACAAGTAGCTTAGTGTTGTGAAGTACATTTTGTATAGCCGCGTGATTAACCCGCGGGTCTATGTCTTTGTCTTGATGGTAGAACCATTTGAATACAGGTTCCGCATCATCTAGCGCATATTGTACCGACACAAGTTTGTTGTCCCTGTGAAATGGGGACGGGTCACTGCGTTTTGTGTCAGGATTAGTTTGAAATGTTGTTTCGACATCCAAAAACGTAATCATGCTGTGTACCTACTTGTAGCTGTTTCAAGGTTACAAACTATATTACCGTGGAATCCTGTCAACTTGTTTTTAGATATTGTGAGGTAACGGCGGCTGTCATTATTATCTGTGATGTCAGACTTACCAATACCTACAATCAAGTCAGCTTCCGCAGCTTTACCTGTCTTGCTGTTCTCCATCATAGCATATGTGACGTTGGTTTTGTTCTCAGCGTCAGCAGATGCTTGACTGATGCCTATGCCGAACAGGTCATGTCGCTTACAGATTTCACGAAACTTCAAGTATATTTCACGAAGCTTTTCGTCAGTACGAGCAAATGTGCCAGACACATTTATCTTGTCCAGCTGGTCTACAATGAGAATGTCAGGCTTTTTGTCAGCGCAATACTTATTAAGCCACTCAAGGCTAGCATCCACATAATCAAGCATAGTAATATTGTGAGCTATCTCAGTAAACTTTTCGCTAGCATGCTGGCGATTCATGTAAATTTGTTCACTACTGTATCCCGTGTACGCAGACACCGCACGTAGCATTGTGCGTCGTGCTGGTTCCTCATTAGTAATAATGTGAACGTTGGCGCCCTGGGCACAGAAACCATTAGGGGCGGTAGCCAGTGATACATAGAAAGCAGTCTTGCCAATCTCAGGGCGAGCGAACGCAATCATGAACTCTCCGCCTTTACCACCGCGCACAGCTTTAGCTAAACTAGGTATATTGAATTCCCAGCAATCTTCGTTAGCTGTGTACTGTAGCAATTCCTCGACACTGGTAGTGACGGGCGTAACTTCATCATCAGGCACGAACCCATTCTCAGAGTTTTCTACTAACTCTTTGATTTCATGTATCTTTTCAGGATGGCCTTCCATCATCATCAGCCCCATGTCTGCGATGCGCCGGCCTATTTCCTGCTGCCAGAGTTTTTCTAGTACATCATTTGCAACGTCTTCACCAATGTTAGCGTAGGCGTTAATGTCTTCTAATATCTCGGCAATCAGTTCGCGTTTAGCACGCGTAGCTGTAGGGTTGTGAACGCGAAAAAGTTCACGAACTTCCAACACGGAAATATCGCGTTCATACTTATTGTGTGCTTGTACGATTGTGTCATACAAGTCTGCTAGCTCTGAGGGAAACATAGACCGCAGCACGCGAGCCTTGTTTGCTTCAAAGAATTCACGACCAAGCAGTAGCTTGATTAACTGTTGTTCCGTAGTAATTGTGATATCTCCCGCGGTTCATAATACTTAAGGTCGTCGTTTATTCTTATTATTGTCGACGATACAAAATACGACAGGTACTTGTGGATGTCAAGCGCCTTACGAGTAGCATCAGGGTCAAGGCATACGAATACCTTTTCGTATTCCCGCAACTGTGTAAGGTCAGCGTCTTTCATATTAGTACCCAATAGTGCCACGCCAGTGGCAATAGGGGATATAGCACAGGCAGATGCAGCATCTTCAACTACAACTGCTTGTGAATGGGTGCCGGCTGTAAATAGTTTTTGCGATTTTCCGTACCGATACCATTTTGGGATTGCCCCTTTCTTTAATGCTCGCCCAATTGCATCATATATTACTCCATCTTTTTGGACTATGAAAACAACTCTGTCTTGCCGTGGGTCATACATGATACGAGCCCGTTGGTTGTGGTAGGCATCCAAGCA
>Ga0208898_1002607_pt1 | contig 10986 bp, 14 predicted proteins | sample VirMetDEL_Mar_4_FD_184513 | JGI IMG/M metagenome (GOLD analysis project Ga0208898, IMG submission 184513) | Aqueous microbial communities from the Delaware River and Bay under freshwater to marine salinity gradient to study organic matter... | ecosystem: Environmental > Aquatic > Marine >...
GATGGAAAGGTGCGATACTGTAGAGTTTTATTAACAGAAAGTGCTAAATCATTAAAAAAAGAAGAACACATATTTGAAAACGACCAGCTATGCTGCTCAAAATCCGAGTGGGAAAAACGACAGGACACTGTTGCCGCTTATTTGACAGATGAATGCTGGCGAGATTTTACTATTTGCTAGGAGTTAAACAATGAAATATAAAATAACTATTCTCGACGAGAAAGGGAAATGTGTGTCTTCACATCATTTTAAGACCCGAAGGCAAGCAAAGGTGGCTCAAAGGGCGGTCCTTAAAGGTAAGTGGTTCAAATTTTATCGTGATGATGGCACGGTAGCTTGGGAATTTATAAATTCAGATACTATCAGGCGTGCATATATGAAAGCGGTAACTGTAAAAAAGGTGGAGTATGAGTAACGGAAAAGGTGATAAGCGCCGCCCAGAAGACGCTAAAAAGTTTCGAGATAATTACGATAGAATTTTCGGTAAGAAAAAACAAAAGAAAAAGGAGAAAAAAAATAAATGAGTGAAGTTACTGTGTGGATGTGGATAGGATTTATGCTTGCGGCTTACAGTGTAATCGCAAACGATTCTATCCAAACATTGGGAACTTGGATTGCAAGTAATAAAAAAGTAAACTGGAAGTATATGTGGGGATTTGCGTCCGCTGTACTCCTATTTGCTGTATGGTATGGATGGTTTATGTATGATGGGGATATTTCTTACGGAAGATTAAATAAAATTCCATTTGAAGGAGTCACTTGGTATCAAGCACTAGCACCCGCTGTGCTACTATTACTAACAAGATTTGGCGTGCCAGTCTCAACATCATTTTTAGTGCTTAGTGCCTTCGCTTCCACTATGGTGCTGCAAAAAGTTTTAATGAAGTCTATGCTTGGTTATGCAGTTGCCGCTGTTGCGGCATACATGATCTGGTTTGCGCTCACTAGAATTATTGATGAAGGTCGGAATGTAAAAGAGTCGCATAAAAAATACTGGATCGTCGGACAGTGGATCACGACTGGCTTTCTGTGGTGGACTTGGCTATCTCACGACATGGCAAACATCGCTGTATTTATGCCAAGACAAATTCCTGTTGACGTAATGGTTATTATTTCTACAGTATTTGTAGTTGGTTTGGCATACATGTTGCAGCAACGTGGAGGTAAAATCCAAGAAATTGTAGTGCAGAAAAAGAATACAAAATATGTAAGGTCAGCTACACTTATTGACTTGTTTTATTTTATTGTTCTTTACATCTTCAAAGAAGTTAATGATATTCCTATGTCAACGACTTGGGTTTTTGTTGGGCTGCTTACCGGAAGAGAATTAGCAATCGCTTCGTTTAGGCAGAAGAGTGGTTTGAAAAAAGTATTCCCGATTGTTGGGAAAGATTTCCTGAAGTTGATGATCGGACTAGCCGCTTCAGTATGTATTGTTTTATTAGTCCAATATGCAAAGGGTTAAAAATGAAGATTAGAGATATTATAGTCGGAACAATGTTTGCTTCATCATTATTATGTGTTTGGTATTTATATAATGCGGTTGGTAATGAGATTGACAAAAGTTCAGCATTGCAATTAAAAATCGAACTAAGAGACCAGCAAATTGCTGGCATGAATCAGGATTTAGAGCGATGCTATTCTGAACTAGAAGAGGCTAATGGTGTATCTAGATACAGTAGCTACGGCACAGAAGCAGACAACCAGAAGATTATCTTCTCAGAACTCGGTGGCGAGATGGAGAAGGTGCTGGAAGATGGAACTCGTGTTGACTTAGTGTTTCAGGATGAAGAGTCTCGTGGGCCTAGCATGAGAGCTTGCGAAATTGACTGGGCAACAAAGTGGGCAGAGGGTGTTGGTCAAGCAGTTTATTATACTGTAAAATTAAATGAGCCAATCATCAACGGTGCGTTACAAAGCGACGGTCCTCTCAATGTAGACAATGTTAGAAAGCTACACATGCCAGTTGTTATCCTGCTTGCTAAAGGTGCGGATAGTGGCTGGGAGAAATACCGAGATCGTGCTGAGCTATGCGAACGTGTTGTTCGTGGTATGCGGGTTTGGGTATTTGATGCAGATACTAAAACTTGGTTAGATAAGGAGTAGATATGATTGATATCATCAGAGATATAAGCATTATCTGTGTTTGCATTGTTTTACTTTGTATTATTACAGACTGTGCTATTGCTGGCTTTACAAATAGGAGATAATAATGAGTCACTGGAAAGATAACGGGATGACATTCCTGCAACATTTTGGTTTTGCGATTGATGTAGGATTGCGCTTGATTTTGGCTGGAGTCTGCTGTATAATTCATGCGGTGCTGCCGTTCATGTTTCAAACAACGGCATCTGACTGCGTAAAAAATTTATCAGAAAAATTCAAGAATCATCTTGACAATGACGATACCTAATGTATAATGAAGATATAGCTTGATATTTAACAGATGGTGAGGGAGGTTAGTACACACATCTCGTTTGTCGAGAGGTTAGGGTGCGCATCCCGCCATCTATCTTTAACTTTTTGGAGATTTTTATGAGTAATTACGAAAATTTTGACAATGTATATTTTATGGACTTGGGTAAGAACAAAGTAACCCTGCTTAACAGAGAGTCTAAAGATGTATACTCTTTGGCGGCAACAGAGCTTTTTGATTTTATGTTAAGTCAGCCAGAAGGAACACTATGGATAGGAGAAGCTGCACATTTTGGCACACCTCAAAACGCTGACGAAAGAAAGCTATCCAAAGCTCAATACTGGAAAGAAAATGAACTGCTACAACTTTACGAAGAACTTAATGAGGCTGGACATTATTTGAAACTTTTTCCACAAAAATCCACCAGCAAATATCGCGTTAGATACTGGGATAAACTTATTAACTTTGCAAAAGATAAGATGGGAGTTGATATCAAGGAAAAGAAAATCAGCAAAGAGTTTAACGATTTGCCGGGGAAATCTCATCCTAAAAAATCACTACAAATTGATCGAGACGATTTAGTAGACTGTATGGTTATGTGGTTTATTATAGAATATAAGCCAGAAATTTTTGACAGTATTAAAAATCCAGTTAACACTTTCCATAACCCTCGAAGAGAAGAGGGTTTGACTATGAAAGAAGAAATGAATGGAGACAAAAGATTTATCAAGCAGTTTGATTACCAACATCCTAAAGATAAAGTCTCTGCATATTTATGCGATATAATCCCAACTTTGTACTTCCATTTTAACCCAGTGCAAAGAGATATGTTTAACCTACCAGTTCAGGGTAAAATAAATGGAACACTTAATTCGTATAATAGTGACGGTTTGCTGCTGGACTCTTATAAAGAAAAATCACTGTCTATGCTTACGTCTCTTTGTCTTACCATGATGACATCAGATGGTCAATTAAGAATTCGACCATCAACCGGAGAAGTTTCAGGATGGAAATTTACAAAGGAACATTTGCTAAAACTTCATGCCTATCACATGAAGGGCGGCGTTTGTAGGGCTGATATCATGTATAACAGATTTCCACAGTGGATAGCTGGAAAGATGGACAACAAGCTACGCAACGCAAACGGCAAGATTGTAAAAAAACAGATTAAGGATTACACTGTAGAAGAGGATAAGATGTGGAATGAATATAGAAATATTTTTACAAAAAACATTCACTCCGCATTTAATATTCTAAAAGGTATTATCTTAGGAGAAACTAAAACTATTACTATTGATGAACTAAACGAAATACTTCGTGAAGAACATCGAATCGCAAAACAAAAAGCGAACAATCAACAAACTATTGAATTTTCTTCTTGACTTTTGCGATACATGGTGTAAAATGTACTTGAGGGTGAGGGAGGTTACCCCACACATCCCACTTGTTGAGAGGTTAGCATGCGCATCCCGCCCTTAATTTTTTAACTTTACAGGAGTTGATTATGTTTGATGATCTGAAAGAATCGTTTGAAAACCTACTGAAGAATTGCTCACACATCTCTACTTCTCAAGGCGTGCATATTGTATTCCCAGAGAAGGTGTTTGCTGAGTTCGAACAAGAATTCAATATTTGTTTTGTAGAGCCAGAGCAAGACGAAGAGTGGCAACTTTGGGTGGAGAATGATGATGTCGTTTAGACCTGCTAATTTTTCAGAAATTATTGGTCAGGAACATTTGGTCAAAGCGTTAAAAATCTCCGTCGATTCAGCGAATCGGCGGGGATGCGCTCTGGGTCACACCGTTTTTTCCGGTCCTCCGGGGCTTGGAAAAACAACACTAGCAAATGCCTTAGCCAATGAACTAGGAGTTGAGCTAAAAGTTGTCAATGGGGCAACTTTCCGCAAACCAAAAGTTGTAATTCCATATCTTATGAAAATGAAAGAACGTCAAGTTCTTTTCATTGACGAGATCCATAGAATGACAAAGATTACAGAAGAGTTCTTGTATCCTGTTATGGAGGATTTTAAGCTCAACGTATTGATGGGCAAAGATAATATATTATCTATGGAGTTACCAAAGTTTACAATTATGGGTGCTACCACAGAAATTGGATCGCTGTCGCCCCCGTTACGCGATAGATTTAAGTTAAACTTTACTTTAGAGCTTTATAGCGATCAGAATTTATCATTATTAATATCTGAAAATTCTAAGAGATTAGGGGTTAATATAGATAAAGAAGTAATAATTTCAATCGCTAGAGCCAGTAGAGGAACCCCTAGAATTGCAAATTCTTTACTAGAATGGGTTAGGGATTACGCTATTTCCAAAAATTTGCGTATAGTAAATATAGAGCATTTACACAGTGCTTTAAGTATAAGAAAAATCGGACTCGATGGATCGACCGAAAATGACAGGAAATACATGGATTTTCTTGAAAAACAAAAAACTCCTATTGGTATAAATACAATTGCTTCGTCTCTCAATATTGAAACCGAGACAATCAAAGATGTTATTGAGCCTTTCCTGTTGCGAAGTGGATTAATAATGATTAACTCAAGAGGTCGATCTGCTGTTAGCAAGGAAGTTATAGACTCGGCCTTTGAGGAAAATTTTACATAAGGCTTAAAAATGTCAAAAATTAGAGATGGCATGTCTGATTCTGATTTTTATAATTTCCAAAAAAGAAAACAGCAAGATCACTATAAAGAAATTATGGAGATCAGAGAGTCAGCTAAATCAGAAAGAAGAAAAAACAAGAAGGATAAAACAATGTGGACTAAATTCAAACAATTTTTTCTGGGAGCCTAAAATGAACTTCTTGAGGTGGCTTGCGATCACTACAACGTACATAGTTATTTTCATCGCTGTGGAGTATAATTATAACTATTTCTACAAACTATTCCAAGGAGATTCTACTTTTATATCTGAAACAATCGTAGGAATTTTTCTGCTTGGCGTCGGCCTGTCTCTGTTTTACTCCTTAGAAGAAAAGCCTAAATTCAAAAAGGTTTTCAGACTAGCTAGTGTCTGTACCATGCTGGGACTATTGGGATCAATTATTGGCTTTGCACAGACGTTTGCTGGGTTTGATATAGCAAATTTACAATTAGATAATCAAGAAGAAGTTAAAAATATGATGGCGAGTGTCGCGACAGGCATTCCAACTGCACTAAATACTACAGTCATGGGAATCTATGCCTCGTTAGCTTTAATCGCATATCCTTTTTTAATTCGGAGGAATGTAAAATAATGGGAAAAACAGTATTTATTGATTTATTCTTACTATTGCTACTAAATATACTGTTAATGTTTTTTATGGCCATATTAATTATGGGGTCCAGAGAGTCAGTGAAAACCCCCGAGTTACAAAACTCCTTCCTCATAACTTATACTTGGCCCACAGAGGACAACGCAGATATTGATGGATGGATCAGGCGAAACCTTGATCCTGAGACGCTGTGCTTTTTTAGGAGGAGAGAGATTGATGTTTTTACACTTCATAATGATAACACTGGCGCTGTATATGGGATGGTGGACGGCAAAAAACTTAAGCAAGCTACTGAAACTATAACAATTAATTCCTCTGAAAGAAATCTTTATGAGCTTTCGTTACATGGTTACAGAGTTCCGGGTAGGCTAGATCATTGTCTTGTTAATATAAAAGTAGAAAGGGTTAGTCCATACAAATTAATATTTCACGATGAAGTAAAAGTTACCAATGGCGATGAAACTAAAATCTGCTCCTTCCAAGTGGGTGAAGATGGTGATATAGAAGAAATTACCGTTGCCACAGAGTCACTAAACAGTATCATTCAAGAACTAACTAATAGGTTATAAAATGCTTATATTCTTACTCGCTATTTCAGCTATGATACTTGCGGCTGTATGCTGCATGTATTCAAAATTTCCAATGATGGTTCGCTCTTTTTGTGTATTCTATCTGATTATAGCTACACTTATAATTGTAGGTGCTACAGCCAGCTATCGAGGTGCGCCAATATATAAAAGAGTTGTTCCCGACGATATAATTATCTACGGGCAATACATTAACAAAAAAACAGGATATATCAACATATTATTTTCATACAATAAAGACCAAGAACCTAGCTATGCCAAAGTTGATTACGATCTAGAGCTTCATAAAGCACTATCTGACGGAGCTAAAATGGCTCAGGGCGAACCTTTCAAAATTAAAAAAGAGGGCAAGGGCGAAGGATCTGGAGACGGAGAAGGTGAGGGCGAAGGTAAAGGCAAGAATGGTCAGGATGGAGACAGTGAAGGTGGTGAAGACGCAGATGGAGAAGGATCTCTTTCTCAGAGATCGTTCACTTACAAGGCTTACAAGTTGCCTCCCCCGCTCCTGCCGCAAAAAAATTATTAAATACTGGGCTTTTTTGTATTCACATTGCTATAATAGATTGATATGAAAATTACAGAACAGACCAAACTAGATTTTGATGATATACTGCTGGTTCCACAAAGATCAATGGCGGCAAGCAGAAAAGATGTAGACATCAAGCGAACATTTCAGTTCTACCATTCAACGAAAGACTGGACAGGACTACCCATAATGGCTGCCAATATGGACACCATAGGAACTTTTAATATGGGTTCTGAGTTGTCTCAACATGGCTGCATTACATGCTTACACAAGCATTACGATTACGATAAGATCATAGATTATTTTAAGTATTATAACATCGAACCGTATGCTTGGTTAAGCGTGGGTATGCCTGATAATAAGAATGAAGTATTAGATCACTTACATAGAGTGGAAAAAGGCGTTAAGTATTCTCCCAACATTTGTATTGATATCGCAAACGGTTACACGGAAAAGTTTGTAGACTGGTGTAGACTGGTTAGAACTAAATTTCCCGATTCAATTATCATGGCTGGAAATATCTGCACCCCTGAGATGGTCCAAGAGTTAATACTCCACGGAGGGGTTGATATTGTTAAGGTCGGTATTGGTCCGGGTAGTGCGTGTACTACTAGACTACAAACTGGTGTTGGATACCCACAGCTATCTGCAATCATGGAATGCGCCCACGCAGCGCATGGCTTGAAAAGCGGCGATAAAAGAATGGGACTGATTTGTGCTGATGGGGGATGTCGTCAACCTGCTGATATCTGCAAGGCTTTTGCTGCCGGTGCTGACTTTGTTATGCTGGGAGGTATGCTGGCGGGAACAGACGAATGTGAGGGCGAGTGGGAATATCATCCCTCGCCGCAAATTACTAGGAATCCTTATGATTATGTCATAGTAGACGGCAAACATCCGCAGAGCAAAAAGAAAAGCCTGAAGTTTTACGGCATGTCTTCAGAAACCGCTCAAGATAAGTATAACGGAGGCATGAATGAATATGCTTCTAGCGAGGGGCGTGTAAAAACTATACCATACAAAGGCAGGGCTAAAGATGTAATATCTAACATAACAGGCGGCTTGAGAAGTTGCTGTGCATATTTAGGTGCTACAACACTAAAAGATTTGCCTAAATGTGCTAAAGCTGTCAAAGTTAATAGAACACATTTTGATAAAACAGTGTAAAATCTGTGTACAATACTTTAGAAGCGGGTACACTAACTTATGGGTTTTATCAATGAACAGGCAAGAATTATTAAGATTATTAAAATCAATTTATGATTGGCCGATTCCAGACGATACGGCATGGAGTGTCTATAACAATTTTTTAGAAATGTTTATGACTGAAGATGCGGAAACTATAGACTATTTATACGCATTAGTAGAATCGGATCAAGCAGACAGGTTGAGATATAGAAATAGACTCGCGGAAATGGGTCACGAGCTAAGGCCGGACGAACTGAATCAATACATATTTTTAATTGTGATTGCAATGTCGGAGTATATTGAATTAGAAAACATTTGAAGGAAAAATAATGGGAAGGCCGTGCATTTGCTGCATTCAAATATCCTCAGAGTCAGTTAGCAGTGGCAGCTCTGGTAGTAGCGGAGGACCGTCAAGCGGTAGCATTTCCAGTGCTAGTTCTGGTAGTGGTGATATATTTTGCGGAACCTGCTGCACGCCTCTTAACTGCTCTGGAGTTGACCCCGAAGATAAAATTGAATGCGATGGGGTGCCGAACTATGGTGGTCGATGTACATGTGTGTGTTCATGTGAAGATATTGGTGGAGGTGTTTTAAAATATAATTGCGAAACACCGACCTCTTCAGATAGTTGTCCAGATGTAAATATTGCTGCCTGCCAAGGTTACCCAGAAAATATTTGTGTTTGTCCTTTAGTAGATGGAGAAGAGTGCTTCGTTGAAGGTGAAGTCGGTACTAACTGTATTATCGAAGATAATCCCAACAACGATGGTCGTTCAGGATTTATTCGTGGCGCTACCGGAACTGATGACACTGGAATTACTGGTCCGACATTCTTTATCGAAGGAGCTTCTGGAGCAACTTCGGAAGGTCCAAATCTTCCACTAACCGGAAGCACTGGAACTCTTTCTGGATCAACAGCAGCCTGCCACTGGACCTCGCCAACGAATATTTCGGCAGACGATGGGTCGGTAGCTTCTGGAGGCTCGTGTACATCTGGAGGTTATTCAAATTACTTAAAATCACAAGGTCACTCGTTTAACATTCCCACGGGCGCTACTATTGATGGCATTGAAGTCAGAATTGAAAGACAAGCTGGCGGTACAAGACATACAGATCGACATGTTCAGGTTACCAATGGCGACGGAAGCGGGGGATACAGCGCAACCGATCTAGCGAACGGAACAGACTGGAGCAACACAGGAGTTTATACATACGGAGGTCCAACCGAACTTTGGGGAGAAACTTGGACCCCCGCAAAAATCAACAGCTTCCTATTTGGAGTTGCTGTTGCAGTAGATGTAACAAGTTTCTTTGTTGCAACAACAGCGGATTGCGACTACATTGATGTTAAAGTTTATTATACACCATAAAAGGAATAAGATGACAGACAAAAAACAACAAATGTTTGAGCAGAACGAAAAAATACTAAGCGAATCGCCGTGTTTAAAAATAAACGACAAAATTGCAAAAGTGCAAAAAACCAGCAAGGGTTCGCCGTATATTGCATGGACAGTTGAAGGTGCAACTTGGGATGACGTTATATGTCCTCATGCATCAAAAGAAGATAAAAAATGTAATTTAGCATCTGAAGTTGCCGGACAAGACATTCATATATCTCCTAAAAACTGCGCTACATGTTATTGGAAAAATTTAGAACGTGGAATAAATGTAGTTCCTACAAATGGATCTCCCGGAGTTGAATTTGTTATCAATGAAATTCTTTTAGAACAAAATAAATCCGATGCCTATAAAGTATTTAGAGATATGCTTGGTCCCGGACCCGGAACAGAACTACATAAAATCATTCCAAAGTTTTTAGAATCTGAAAGCTGTAGCTGTAGAGATATGGCAAAGAAGATGAACTTTTGGGGGCCAGAAAAGTGCGAGATGAACAGAGAGTATCTTGTAGACTACTTAGTTAAGAAGGGTAAGGATGTAAAACTCTTTGGATGGGTTCCTAAAAAGATGATGAGGGAAGTTGCCAACAGAATGCTAACTATGGCGATTGAAAGAGCAAAAGAAAATGAAACAGAAGAATGGTTTGTGGCAGTTACTACCGCCCCCAGAAAAACACCAACCGTAAACCAGTGCTTAGAATCTCTGACATTGGCAGGTTTTCGTCCATACATATTTGCAGAGCCTGAAACTCAGATTGACGATACTTATAAAGATCGTCTAATATTAAACCAAGAAAGGTATGGAGTTTGGCATAATTTTATCAGCAGTGCAAAGTATGCTATTGAAAACAGCAATGCAGAAATTATTATGACAGTACAGGACGACACATTATTTCATCCAGATTCAAAATCATTTACTGAATCCATATTATGGCCCGCAAAAGATGTAGGATTTGTCTCACTGTATACTCCAAAACATTACAGTATTAGTGCAGATAAGCATGAAGATATGCGCCCAGAGGGAGTTAATAGAGTCAGACCCCAAAGCTTTTGGGGTAACTTGGCGCTTGTGTGGCCCAGAAAAGTCCTTGAAGAATTGCTGTCTATGCCTATGGTCGATACGTGGGTGGGACTGCGCTCCAAAGGAAATTCTTGGCCTCAAATTAAGCAAAAAAGAATGGATCATCCCCACCTAATCCAAAACAGCGACACGGCGATAGGTAGACTTATTAATAAAATGCAAAGATCTATGTATTTTTTAGACCCTTCTCCAGTAAATCACTTTGCTAAGACATCGACAACGGGTCATGGTGGTAATCAAGGACGTAGAAACTGCGGAAGGTGTGCCAAATTCTCCATGCCGCTAGAATCTCAGATTCCGTTGAAAAACAATGGCGAAAAATTAATGAAATTTACATACAAAGAAATAGTTATTTAAAACATTTTATCATAGGCGGCTTTTATTGGTCGCCTATTTTTTTTGTTTTATTGAAATATAAAACTTTCTTAACAAAGGTGGTAATATCCCCTTAAAATGCTATAATGGTGTGGATAACAAATTTTTTCAACCCTTACACCATTACACTATTAGGAGATATAATG
>Ga0208898_1002610_pt1 | contig 10971 bp, 18 predicted proteins | sample VirMetDEL_Mar_4_FD_184513 | JGI IMG/M metagenome (GOLD analysis project Ga0208898, IMG submission 184513) | Aqueous microbial communities from the Delaware River and Bay under freshwater to marine salinity gradient to study organic matter... | ecosystem: Environmental > Aquatic > Marine >...
TTATCTTACCAACGATAAAGGGGACGAGGTCGTTTTAAATAGCGGGGATTTAACCGATACCGCTATGAATGAAGTAATTGATGATGTCGAAAAATATGTAAAACAAAAAGGGGGAGAATTAGAATGAAATACAAATATACATATGAGGAGTGGTCACAAGACACACGAACTTACGAAATAGAGAGTGATAAACAATTAACTCAAGAGGAAATAATTGATATTGCCTCTAGTACAGGAATGAATGAAAACTCACAATATAAAACAAAAGACTTTGTTTGTAGTTTCAAGGGTACGGAGTGGGGAGACGATAGCCAATTTGAAATAACGGGAGATACAAAATGAGTAATGAATTTGAAGTACATAATTTTTATAACCATGATTTAAAAGAACTCGAACAAATTAAAGATGAATTTATGGGTTTATGGAATTCAGCAGTAGCCTTTAAAGAGGGTATGAAAGATATTGGAAAATTATCTATGGACGATTGGTATAAAAAACACGAGAACATAGAAGATGAAATGGCTTTTGAATATGCTGAAAGAGAATACAATAATGGAAATAGCATTATTGAGTGGCAAGGAGTAAATTATCGTTATCCTTGTAAAATTACTGATCTAATGGATAACGGCTTTAAAGATGTAAGTTATGAAAATGATACTTGCCCAAGTTATGAAAACAGTAAAGCAAATATTGTCGTTTATCTTGTGGATTTAAAAAACCAAGAGTGCCAACGATACTTTCAACATAACTATTATATTTATCGTTTTGACGAAAAGAAAGGGGTTCACGCTGAACCAAGTGCGAGTACCGATAGTTTTGAAGATATGTTAACAATAGTAAAAGCGTTAGAGGTAGACAATGTTCCCAACAATTAAAATTTATGTCAAAGATGGCGTAGTGTATGAAGTCGATAATTTACCAGATGGATTTCAATATGAAATTATTGACCATGATACAGAACAAAGCGCAACGGATTGGTTAGACGAGAAGGAAAATGATTGAAGATAAAATTTTAAGATGTTTTAACTGTGGACACATTTTAAAAGACAAGGACGAAGATAATTTAATTTGTCAAAAGTGCGGATTAATATATGACAACAACAAAAGAAAGGAGTTAAAATGGTTGACCAAACCTTACCAGAAATTACTGAAGTTCATGAAAAAAACAAAGCAAGGATTTACTACTATCGCTTAGAAAGAGATTTTAAAAAGTGGTTAGATCAATGCCCTGTAGAATTTGAAAAGGCAATAGCTTTAGGACACCCTAAAGTGATAGCTTATCAATTTAATCTCAAACAGAAAAGGAGTAAAGATGAGTAAAAAATTTACATTGGTTGTATTTCAAATACAAGATGGAGATTACGAATATTTTGATTATAGAAGTTATTACACTTCTGATTTTCAAAAGATGAATGATATGCAAAGGTTAGCCCATCATTTTAAAAATAACTTACATGAGGTTTTAATGAAAGAGAATCATGAAACTTTTTGGATTGATGATACTAGGACTTCTTATGTCTATAGTTATAAAAATATAGGTTTAGCTGAACATGATTTGTTAGAAAAATGTGAAATTTTGTTTAGTAAACCAAAATTATTATTTAAAAAAGAAAATAATGTGATACAACTAAAACGAAAGGTAGGGTAAATGGTTGTAAATAAAAAAGATGTAGAGGAACATCACCAAATTATTGATGTTCTCACCAAGAAACAACAAGAGTTAGTTAAAGAAACTAAAAATAATATTTTAAGCGAACGGACATTCCAAGCGTTAGAGAATTTATTTAATGTAATTGATGTAGAAGTAAAACGCTTTAATCAATCAAATATGATGAAGTCCGCTATGGAAAATGCGTACAATATTATACAGGAAAATAAACGAAAAACAAATAACAAATAGGATAAAATGAATAATCACGATTATACAATTTTTGGATTGCTTATATTTTTTACATTGGTAATAATTATATGAGCATGGAAAAAACGAAACAATTAGTTAAGGAATATGAAACTAAAGGTAAAATAAAAGTTGATTGGAAAACAGGTACAATCGAATTCCTTACAAAAGACAAAGACGAAATTAAAAAGATTCATACTAAAATAGCTTATTCGAGTCCCCAAGCATTATTAGATACAATGTGGCGTGGCGAAAGAGATAGGCTTAAAGAAAAAGATGAAAAAGATTTAGTCCCGTGAGCCGTGATTCATGGTCACAACGCTCATGGTTCTAATGCCCTCATGTGAGGACGCTTGAGCTATAGGGTAGAATAGGTAGGGGTATCTGTTCTACCCTTTTTAATTTAATTGTTGCATTTAATCAATACTCGTGCTATTTTATAAATGTAGTAGTTTTTTTCATAGCTACTCCCTTTCTATTGGTTGTTATAACAGGTACTACGGGGCGGGAGACTGCCCCTAGTATTAAAGTTCTAAAGGATTAATAAATTTATTAGAGGAATCTGAAACAAGTTTTCGTAAGTATTCAACAATTTTTCTTAGTCTTTTTCTTTCTTCTTTATCTTCCTCATATTTTAGTAATTGAAAATTATCGTAATATTTTTTCCATTTAATTTGTCGATCTGTAAATTTTATTTTTCCTTTTTTAATAGCTCGGATATATTGTAATCGTACATTTGAAGGTTCAAGGTCAGCGTAATAACAAACTTGTTGAAAGTCATTATCATTGTTCATGATCCAATGGTGTACTTGCATTTTTTGAATTGATGATTTTCGGTCGGATAAATTAATTGTAACATCGCCTAAAGCATTATTGATGACCGCTCTCCAAAGTTTAATTTCGCTTGATTTATCTTGCTTGACCATTTCGGTCGCAAAATTAATGCCCATAAGTTTTAATAAGTCTTGATAATAGCTCATGATAGTACCTAATTAGCCTTGGGGGAGCGTAAGAGTCCATTAGAAATTCAGTATCGTTATGAATTTCGTGCATGAGTTCATTTATTTCTTCACGACTGTAAGTAGCGACTTTTTTTTCAAAGTCTTTAATGTTACCATCGTCCAAAAGATCGTCAAATTTATAAGACATAGCTCTATTGTAATGTTTATTATTCATAGTTTAAAGTCCTTGACACAAAAATTTATGTCAATCTTCAACTAATATTAGATTTTATGTGAAATTACAAGTAATTGTTATTAAGCTCTTCTGAGTTATCTTCTCAGAAGATACTTAATAATTATCGTGGTAAATTTAAGATTTTCCGTTTAAAAGTTTTTTTCTATAGTTATCAGGACTAGTCTTTTCTTTTTTAGCTTGATAAACTACATAATCATTGACGAGTTTACTGATCATAGATGCTGGTGCTCTAAATTTATTTTTAGAGATAGCTTTTAAAACTTCGTAGTCGTCTTTTCTAACTGCAACGGATTTCCATTTATTGATATCCATAATTACTCCTTTGATTTCCCACCTATTATCTTAAAAGACGATAGATATCAATATAAATTTTTGTGTGATATTCTTATAGAATGATAGAATATTTTTTATTACTTGGATTCATTTGTGTAGCTCCTTTTGATAACCCTACAAATGTTAAATGCCTTAATTTTTGGGAAGAACCTAAAATTTACTATGAAAATAAAGAAAAATGTGTTACTAGGGCAAAGCAATTTCACGAAGATTTAGAAATAAAATTATATGAAAAAAACTTATTTATTGTTGGTTTGGAGATACAATGTCAATCAACAAAAAAAGTTGACACACCCGCATAAACTAGTGTATATTATCTCATGAAGGCTTATCGTGTCCAATGTCGTCAAGGAGGATATCTGATTGTCTCAGAATTTAAAAGACAAAATGACGACAAGATACAAGATGACTTCATAAACGAATTAGAAAAAGGAAACTATTCGGTTGAAGATGAAGAAGTTTATAGACCAGATTATTTATACTTTTTCTATGAGGAGATAAACTATGAGCCCAGAAGCAAACAAAGAGCTGTTGGCCAAGAAGATGGAGCTAGAGAACAAGTGGAACAATAAATACCTTATTGAAGGTAGAGTTACAGTTGACATGAAACCCATCGAAGAAGAAATAAGACGAGTCAGAAAAAAAATGGTCATGGCTGACGTAGAGATATGTAGACTCGCACACAAAGATTACCAACCAGATCAAAACGATTTAGTAGCTAACGGTTAGTTAGTTTTTTTGGTAATACTTTTTTTCAAAACAGGTTTACTGTTACGGGGTATTTGTCGCTTTATTATTTTCATCATACACCCTGCACAAAAATATTCTTTTTCATCAATGAGGTGAGCTGTGTTATTACAAATTTTACAAGTGCTATTCATTTTTTTTAGCACCTCAAGATTTGAACCAGTTAATAAACCTTGAGGTACTTGTCTATAAAACAAAATTAAATTATAAAAATTTTAAATAATTGTCAATTAAGAAGTTTCGCCCCAATTGTTTCCTATAGCTTTATCAACTACTGATGGAACTTTTAATTCCATGCAATTCTCCATTATCTTTTGAATATTTTTTTCATCTTCTTCTGATGCAACATCAAAACATAACTCATCATGTATTTGTAATTTAGGTAGATAACCTTCTTTGTAACATTCAACGATTGCAAGTTTAGTTTGGTCAGCAGCCGATCCTTGTATTAATCTATTTAATGCTTTGTATGTTCCTGCTCTTTTAATATTATCTTTTCCATATTTAGCGACAGCGTTTTCAAAAGTTTCACTAGTCCATAGTCCCCAATCTTTTGGTTCCCACATATCGAATCTACATTTTCTACCAAGCTTAGTTCTTATTACTCCCTCTTCATCAGCTTTTTTCATACATCGATCAGAAAGTAATTTAACAAAAGGTACTTTCCGATTATATTTTGATATAATCCTATCTCCTTCTTCTCGATCTAATCCTAAAGAATTAGCTAATTTATTTTTACCCATTCCATACATTAGACCTAATCCAATAGTTTTAGCTTGTTTACGATCTATACCTACCAAATCAGCTACCGTTTGGTGAAAATCTGCACTAGCATTAGCATAAGCCTGTACTAACTCATTAGAACCCTCATAGCCCTCACCAATAGAAGACGCATAATGTACTACCAACCTAGGCTCTTGCTGAGAATAGTCAAAAGAACCCCATCTATGGCCGTCAGATGGCACAAATAAACCCCTTATCTTAGGCCCGAAATCCTTATTTCTAGCAGGAATTTGCTGTAAATTAGGGTTAGACATGGATAGTCTACCTGATACAGTACCACCATTATCTGATCTAAGTTGATTAATTTCAGCATGTATTTTTCCATTATTAGAATATTTAGTAATACCTGTTAGGAATGTGCCGTGGAACTTGTTTACCTCCCTAGCCTGTACTATAAGTTTTGAAATTTCATGAGGAGAATTAAATAAATAATTTTGAGTAAAAGATGGTTCGTTGGTTTTTTCAGTTCTTGGATACTCTATACCAAGTTTATCGAACGCTTCGCCAATTTGTCGAGCAGCCCATATATCTATATCTTTACCCGTTAGTTTTTTTATTTTTTGTAGTAATATTTTTTCTTGGTCTACAAATTCTTTTTTTAATAATTCAGCTTTCTCTAGATCAACATCAATACCTTTAAATCTCATTTTAATAAGTATGGGTAATAGATTCGATTCTAACTCAAAAATAGTTTCTAAAGATTGAGTTCTTATCTCAGCTTTAAATCGTTGCCATAAAAGGAGCGTGAGCCGTGCATCTTGTTCCGCGTAATGACCAACATGTTCAGCAGGTAACTTCCACATTTCCGCTTTAGCATCTACACCATGCGAGGCCGCTGCCTCTTTTAAATCTGCTTCAGCTTTTACTTCTCCTAAATAATCAATCGCTAAAGCATTTAAAGAATAACTCCATCTATTTTCATTTATCAATGCTGCCGCAATCATGGTATCTACAATTTTACCTTTGACTTCAATACCAGAAGCTTTTAACCAACCAATATCGTATTGTGCGTTATGAAATATTTTAGTTGCAGGTAAAGAACAAACATCTTTCATATATTGTTTAACTTGTTCAGGTATTAAATTACCTCCACCAAAATGACCAAAAGGAAAATAACCTTGCCAACCCTCTACAGCAACAGCAAATCCTACAATCTCTCCTTTACCAAAAGCCCAACCTGCTCCAAGTCTTTCATTAATACCATCATCTCTAGTTTCTAAATCGATAGCTATTTCAGAATAACCAGACAAATCTTTAAATTCATTTGGAGCTGACCACATATTTTTCTTCATATTAAATACTAATTGTAAGCTCATTTTGTTTCCTCATAGTGAATTTCTCCCTCTAACGAACTAACTTGAGGAAGGGTTTGGTTGTTAAAAATAAAATCGATACCCATTAATTTTCCATTTAAAAAAACATTATCAATATCAAATACTTTAAAATTACAATTAGCCATGTAGTTAATATAATGTTCAAAAAAAGGAGCCCCTTTATTGTTATGATAAACAGGACATTCTAACTGTACCCACTTTGTTTTTTCAAATAAATCTAAGGATCCTTCAATAACTTCTAATTCAGCACCTTGTAAATCTAGTTTTATTACATCGTAGTTTTGATCAGGAATTACATTAGATAGTTTTTTAACTTGTATTTTCCTTTTATCAAATTCTATATTAGTGTTTTCTTCATACAATGAAGAACCTGTTGATTTATTTTTATCTTTTGCAAAATAAAAATCTCTCTCTTCATCGTTTTGGCCTAAGCCTACACAATAAAAATTACCTAGTTTTTCAAGTTCATCTTTATGTATGTCTTGAGCATCGATCATGTAATAATTTGCATTAGGATAAATTTCTTTTACTCTTTTTGTCCATGAACCTTGGTGGCAACCTCCATCAACAAAGTTATTTAAAGTTACATTAAAAGATTTTAATTTTTTATAAAAATTGAAATGATATTCGAAAGGTTTAAACATTTTTTAATACCTCTTGTTTGAATCTTAATGAATTATAAATCCCTTCATTTACAGCTTTTACTAATAGATTTGGATAATCTTTTATTGTATTAAAGTTCTTTTCATGTTCCCAATGAGTTATTAAAAAATCATCTTCCCATAAAAAGTAATTATTCCACATAAATTTATCTTTTAAAAATTCATTATTTTTTAAGTTAATTTCTATATATTCACTTATTGGATACTTATGCAATATATTAATTTCTTTTAATCTAAACCAGACGAAACTAAAATGATGATGATAACCTTTATGATTACTTTTTTCACTTTCAATAAATTTAAACGTCTCTATTAAAGGCGAGGGAGTTTCAAAATATCCTGCTTTAGAAATACGTTTACATTCATTTAAGAAATGTTTTGGATTATATAAATCTTCAACTACATGTCTTGCATAAACAAAATCAAACTCTTTATCTTGGTATGGGAAAACTTGGGAGGAGAAGTCGCACATTGAATAATTTTCTAAACGAGATTTCTCTTCTTCACTATGACCACAGAAGTGCGTAGCTTTTGAAAAAGGTTTCTGACCTGGCCCCAATTCTAAAACTTTTCCCACAGCTTTAGTTGCAATATAATTTGTTACTTCTTCTACAGGGGCAAAGTATCTTTCTTTCATTTTTTATTTTTAATGTCTTTCAAATGTTTTATTTCTAAATCACAGTAATGTTTTATTTTTTCTAAATCCTCAAACGGTTTACCTTTAGATAAATATCTACAAACATATTTAATTACATTTGCTTGTAATGGATTTAATTCATTTTTTCTAATAAACTCCCATGGTTGAATCGTAAACTGCTTGTAGTGATTCCCCCCTATCTGCTTATCTTGTGGAAATGCTTCATCAAATATATTTTTATTTGTCATCTTGTCTCCTCTAGATATATTAAATAATCCTTACCAATTGGGTAATGATACTTATAGTCTGTTGATAAAATATGTAAAGTATTTTTTGCTCTTGAAGCACCTGTGTAGTAAACTTTTCTTTCTCCACTTTGATCTGATTTATTTTTACGACTAAAGTCAGAAGCATAATCATTTTTACTTGCAAGAACAACATGATCTGCTTCTCCTCCCTTTACACTATGTATCGTATCAATAATGATCTTTGGTTCTTCATTTAATTGTTGTTGTCCATATCGTTTAAGTAATCTAATAAAATATATTTTTTGTCTTGAGGTAAAATTTCTACGAAGTATCCACCACCACTCTTTATTTTTCTTTTCATCGGGAACCGTGAGCCCACACCATTCTTTTAAAGTTTCAAAGTTATAGGTTTTAAAATCTGGTTCTCCCATCCAAAACTTGTCTTGCCGATAAGCATCTTTCTCTAAGTCTCTGATATATTTGAACATAATCTCTGCATCAGATTTGTTAATTACTTTACCATTAGAGATAGCCGTCCAGGATTTTATAGCTTGCCATTGTTTACGATCAAACGACTTATTGTTTTTATTATCTCCGAAATATAAGCCTGCCTCTTTAGCTGCCATTCTTAGTTCGTTAACAACTTTATTAACTCGTCCTAGTATGTACCATGTGCCTTCTTGATTAAAATCTATCTCCTTAAAATTTAAGTATCTTTTAACAGCACCTTCTTTATTTGAAGGTAGGTATTCTTTCTCCTCTGAATCTATAATTCCTCTTCTAATAATTTCTGTAAAATGATGTATAGCTTCTCCAAATCTTCTAGTCTTTCTAAGTACAACCTTTCGTCCAGGAAAATAAGTAGTAAAATATTTTGAATCTGCACCATTCCATTGATAAATACCTTGGTCATCATCTCCTGCTAAATATATTCTGTTAGATTTATTAGCTATTTTAAATAATACTGACCATTGTAATGGAGTAAAATCTTGAGCTTCATCTAATATTAAAACATCAAGTGCTGGAAAATCTATTTCATCTATAGCCTTAGAAATCATATCAGTAAAATCAATAAAGGATCTTTCGCCACCTCCAGTTTTATAATGTTCATAGGTAGCAATCTTTCTTTGAAACACATCAATATTATCTTTCTTGTAAGACTCTTTTTTGTATACTTTTATTGGATCCTCCATCATGTTTCTTGCTTTATCATAAATAGATAAAGACCAATCTTTATAAATAAATTCATCGTCTTCTAATCGGTTATCCGATCGTTTCAAAATACTTTCTTGTAATGCGAAATCAATCATACAACTTTTAATATCAAACACTTCTTCAGAAAAATATCTACGACAATACTTATGCAGAGTTTTAAATCGTGTAAAATTTTCAATAGTGTATTGAGGAAACGCAGATAAAGCTCTTTCAATTGCAGTATTTACTGCTTTGTTTGTAAAAGATATAAAAGCAATCTTCTCTGGTCTAATACCATTTCTCAAATGTTTTTTTAGAATCCTTTCAATTAATGTATATGTTTTACCTGTTCCTGGTGGCCCATATATTTTAATCGTTTTCTTGTGTAGACTTTTCAGTCTTTGGATTTCTAAACTTTCCTGTGTGGTAGTCATCGTCCATTTCCGTTAGTGATGTATCAATTTTCTTTGGTTTATGTTTTTTAATTTCTTGGTGATTGATAAACTCTGGCATATCAACAGCCCAAATATTTTTCTCTCCTTCATGATATTCTAATCGTTTACAATTTAGTAAACGTAAAGCTTCCATTGAATTATTAAACGCTTTGTTCATTTTCTTCTTCATCCAATTATCTAAGGTAGTCCTTTTAAAATAACAAACATTAGTTTTAGAATCTAATACGACATATCCATCTTTTAGTTTTCTAAAATCATCTTGTTCTATTGTATCTTCAAAAAATTCTTTAAGGGTTTGATAACGCATATCTTCTAAAGTTTCTAAATAATTAAACTCATCAGACTCTTCAGCTTTCTTAACTAAACCATCTAAGAATAAATCCCAAACGATAATATTTTTTCTTTTGGGTAATGTTTTCCAAAGTATTTTATAATTTAATAGTTTCTTTTTAAAATTAAGTTCTGAGGCTAAGTCTTCTGGTTTAACCATAATCTTTTCCCCTTGATATTTAAATTGATAAAAAGATTCTTTGATATCTCTTATAAACATAACATCTTCAAATTCATCTATGATTGCAGGTGCTTCTTGAAATATACCTAACGATCTATTTTTACATAAATCTTTATTACATATGGGTGTAATTGCATTTAATTTAGGTGGACATTTGTAAAAGTATCCTCCCTTCTTAACTGATTTAGCAATAGTAACTATTTCTTTCTCTGGTAGTGGTATTGTAAATATTTCTGTATTTCTTTTCTTAGCTATTTCTGTTAGTTCAGATATAGATAAGTTCTCATCTTTCTTACATTCTAAAACTAAAACATTAAATAAAAAATCGTTTCTATGATTACCAGACCATTTTTCTTGTATCATTTTTTGAACACAAGGCGGATAATCTTTCCAAGAATTTTCTGGTTCATAGTTTGTTGCTTTAAAGTTTTTAATTTGTTCTAAACTTACCCTTTTAAGTTGTGCTAATTCTATAAAAGCTTCTAACATGATCGGAGTTCCATCATTATTATATGCAAACTCTGTAGTCATTTTTGCATTAAAGTATGGCATACCTAATGCTTTATTCATTGGAAATACTTCATTAGCCATGAAGTAATCATTGTTCCATTTGTTTAAAATTTTTAAAACATCTACTTTGTTTTCCCAATCTTTTAAAAATAAAAATATGTGTAGCCCACCAGATTTTGATCTGACAGGTATAAGAGGTAAATTATTATTTTTTATGATGTCTATATATTTTTTAGAACTATAATCTTTATAGCTTTGAGGATCGACATCAATGCACCCCCATTTAATTTTATCATCACGTTCTGGTCTAAGACCAATAACGTATTTCCCTTCTAAGTGATCTTGCCATAAGTCAGCGGTTACTGGTTCGTGGATCGTGAGGTAGTCAGCTTCCCTCTTCCCCCTTTCATCTTGGCCACCCGTTAGGGTGACCTTAATGAATTGACCAGAGTCGCCTTCAAAC
>Ga0208898_1002612_pt1 | contig 10967 bp, 2 predicted proteins | sample VirMetDEL_Mar_4_FD_184513 | JGI IMG/M metagenome (GOLD analysis project Ga0208898, IMG submission 184513) | Aqueous microbial communities from the Delaware River and Bay under freshwater to marine salinity gradient to study organic matter... | ecosystem: Environmental > Aquatic > Marine > Coastal...
ACCAAAGTGCGCAAAATTAGCAACGCCATCTTGTGTAAGTTCTAGTCTTGGATTACTATTTTCAACTGTATTATCTGTATCAGCCTTTATTTTTACTACACAATCTCCATTTGCACCACTACCGCTTGTAAAAGAATGGCTAGTACCTGAAACCCCCATTCCTCCAATACTAAAGTTAGCTATTCCTTGAATAGGATCATTGCTGTTTATGTCTAAACCTCCATCTCCAACAACAATTTTAGTTTTAACACTATTTGTACCATCGCCTGAATTAATAAAATTTGTACCTCCAGCAGAATAAATATTAAATACCTCTGTGCTAGTACTAGAATCTTTCCATTTTAATTTAAAATTTTCTGGAAATTCAATACCACTAGTTCCAGTCATTGTTCCACCGGCTAACGGTAAGAAAGGACCGCCTGCGCCACCACCACTAGAAACTGTTATATTACCTGACGCATCTGATACTAAAGTACCTGCGCCGTAAGTATTAAATTGTACACCGCCTGTATTAGCGACTGTTACTAGAGGCGCTGCTGCTGTACTGTAAGATACAAAAGCCGCTGTTGTAGTTGCTCCTAAAAGCCCCCTGGTTGTTCCATTTATATCAAGACCAATTAAAGCGGTTGCACCACCAGTTCTGTTTAAATGCAAAGGTGTAGTACTTGACTCAACTTCTAATTTATACCCAGGACTAGTCGTCCCGATCCCGACGTTACCGCCAGTTACTATTAAGCCATAGCCAGGTCCACTATTGTTAATAAGTACACCATGTGTATCCGTAGCATTACCCCCTGCAGTTACATCAATTCTAAGAGCTGGTTTATTAGAAGCTGAATTGTTGTCTATATAAACCATTGCGTTTCCAGTAACTTCCGCACTCTGCGTAATTTTTAATGCTCCAGCTGCTGTGTTGCTTGCAATTTCTAGTTGAGTTGAAGGACTATCCGTCCCAATCCCGACGTTGCCATCGCCTGCAATAGTCATTTTTGTTGTTCCAACAGTATTAACAGTTGGAGAAGTAACAAATTTAATATTAGAGCCTCCGTTTGCTGTAGTATCACCTCTCATTATTATTCTCGCGTGACTAAGTCCGGTATCTTTAAAAGTACCAGTTTCAGGGTTTCTATTTATGTCTATTTCCATGCCTATGGTATTAGCATTTAAATACCCATTTATATCTGATGTTAATTGAAGCACGCCATTACTATCAATACGCATTCTTTCTGCAATGGTTGTTGAGGCATTAGGAGTAGTCCAAAACAATAAGTCGGAGTCTCTATTTGTGCTAGACCAAGTGCTTCCGGCTATAGACTGTATTCTAGCGCCTTCTACAGAAGCTGTTCCATTTCCTCCTTGAAATTGAATAGTTCCAAGCGGGTCACTTGCTACTACAGCCCCAGAAGCTTGACTACGAGATTTAGACAATACAATATTAGGGCCTGTTGCGTTACCCACACCTGTAGAAATAGTTAAAACCGTTTGCGCTGACGCCGTGGCATCTGTTCCTATTAAGCTTAAACTACCTGTAGTTAAAACACGAGTTGTAACTAAAGAGCCAACAACATCAAGCTTTCCTGTTGGATTAGTCGTCCCGATTCCGACGTTGCCACCGTTAAAATATGAAGCTCCTTGAGCATTAATTCTAACACTTAAAGTACCATCGCCTGTATTGCCATAATATAAATATAGATTAGCTGCATCTGAAGAACCCCCTGGTATTAGTTGAAATCTGTTCTTGCTACCATCAGCTGTTGTAGTTCTAAATAATACCTGCCCATTTACTTGAAAAGGTTGCACAGGACTATCCGTCCCAATCCCGACATTGCCGCCAGAAAGAATACGCATTTTTTCTGTAGCAGTAGCGCTATTTGCAGTTAAAAAAGCTATATCACCTGTTCTTCCGCCTCCTCCGTGCGCATCACTAATAATTCTTAATACTTGAAGTGCAGCTCCTGCGCTAGCTTGAAAAGTATCTAAACCTGCTTCGTGAAAACCTGAGTTTTTAGACACTGTTAATTGATACGCAGGACTAGTCGTTCCTATCCCGACGTTGCTTCCTTGTATAACCATTACATTGCTTTGAGCGTAATTGCTAAAAGAAAGTGTGCTTGTATAAGGAGCTGAATTTGTACCAGTAACTGTCATTACGTTATAACCATTACCATATGTAGAGCTAGGTCTCATATATAGCTTATCACTAATATATAAATCACCCGTTACACGTTCACCTGATCCAGCAGCTAAAGGCAACCAAGGACCTATGGAACTACCAGCTGTGCTTTTTACTATAAGACCATTTGCATCTGTACCTAATATATGTGTTGGGCTACCTGTATTATTGGTGCCATTGTAAGCGTTGAATTTTATTGATCCAGCAGAATCAATACGCATTCTTTCTGCAATAGCAGCAGTACCATTTGCTTTAGTAAAAAAATTAATAAAGCTACCTCTTTGACCTGAAGTTGCTCCTGAACCTGATGCTCTAATTTCAGCCATAATTTTATGACCTGCATCTTGATAAGTACCAACAAAATTAATACTTCCAATACCACCAGTATCAGCATTTTGATTATCTCCTAGTTCAAGAATACCTCTCCTATTACCTGAAGTTTCAATTACTGATAAAACAACTGATTCTGAACCTGCTCCAGAAACATTTGGCGTAGTCGTCCCGATCCCGACGTTGCCGCCGTTAAACCACGAATTACCGGATGAATTTAATTTTATCGCATGATTACTAGTCCCATTATAAATATTTAAAATTTGGGCCGCTGTTCCAGTCGAAGGATATAATGTTACATTATTACTAGCAGGACTTAAATATAAATCTCCACTGTATGTTTTAATAAATGAACTTGCGACTGAAAGCATTATATTTCCTGCAACATCTAATTTCTCATCAGGACTAGCCGTCCCAATCCCGACGTTGCCGTTGTTTTTAATACGCATACTCTCAGACCAACCTCCATCATAATTATAAAAAGCTAAATTACCTGTAGCAGTCCTTGGTGCTAAAACTGCAGTTGTTTCATCTGTTCTATATCCTATAGTTAACCCTGTACCATTACTTCCATCCGCAAAACTAGCATTCATTAAAACATTAGTTATCCCAGTGCTCATACCGGTTTTTGTAACCTGTAAGTTTCCATCGGCAGGACTAGTCGTCCCGATCCCGACGTTACCGCCGTTAAAGTATGAATTACCATTTGTACTTATAACTACTCTTGCGGCAGCATTGATTTGGTATAAATATAAATGAGAATAGCCTCCACTTATTTCATTATACATTGCTATTGCATTGTTGTTAGTGCTTCTGGTCATTAAAGGGGATGTAGCGTGCTTAATATCTAATCCGGCAGCAGGCGAAGTCGTCCCGATTCCGACGTTGCCAGAATTACTATTATATATATCGTTACCATTAGCTAGCCAAAGACCTGTTCCTGGCACTGTATTAGCGTCAACCCAGTCTATACCTGTTGAGGTTGTTGATAAGACTTGGCCTGCAACGCCAGAGCTATTATTACTATCTAGTAAATATTTTGTTGAATATGTTTTTCCTGTACCCATTTAATATGTATTTCTTACTATGTTAACCCATTCGTATGTTGAACTACCTGTTTGCATGCACATGTCTGCGTAGCTTGCATCCTCTGCTGTTACCGCATATACAGACACATTGTCTATAACTAAAGTCCCACTCGTAAATCCAACAGATGTATGCAAAGAAAATCCGTTACCAGTTCCTACTGAATTAGCATAAACAGTGTGTGTTCCAACTGTCATAGGTAGAAATTGTTTTTGAATACACTCGTTGTTTGTTTTAAATCCAGCATAAAAAGCTGCACTACCTTGTAGATTATTAGATACAACAGTATAAGTTAAAGCGTGTAATGTTCCACTTGTAGTTACAATAGCAATGTTTTGTTGAAAAAGAGTGCTTTCCTGTCCGCTGGTACCAGTAAAAGTAGCTACCCCACTAGCAACTGCCGCGTTTGTGCCACCCCAATAAGTGCTTGATGCAAAATCACCATCAGTTATTAATTCTTTACCGGTATCTTCTACATACTCAGTACCAGTTCTGTATCGCATTGTACCTACTTTAGCAGCTGAAGCTGTATCCGTATCATCAGCCATTTGAATACCACCAGCAACTTGTAGTTTTGATTGAGGGCTTGTTGTTCCAATTCCAACATAATTGCCATTAAACCAAGAATAACCTGCGCTATCAATTCTTACGTTTTCTACATTAGCTGCCATTAAAGAAAATAGTCCTTTATCCCAATTAGCAGCTGTGTTACCTCTAGGAATAATACGTGATATAGTATAATCATTTGATCTAACCATAAAATCAGCATTATCACCCTGAACAGTTAACTTCGCACTAGGATTAGTCGTACCGATACCGACGTTGCCGTCAGCTGTAATTCTCATATGTTCAAACATACCTGAAGCAGCACCCGCTGTACCATCTGAAGTTGTCCAAAAAGATAAATAACCTCCCCATTGGTTATCTCCTGTGGCTGTTTCTTTTCCTCCTCCTATAGCTCCAGCTCGATAATACAACTGTGCTGGTGACGTGTTATTGTATCTTGCCGATACTGTTATAAAACCAGCTTCCCCTGATGTGTTTTCGTTAACTACATCTACACCTTTTGTTGGTCCATATAACCCATAGCTCTCGTTAAAATGTGCAGATAATATACTATTACCAGGCGAAGTCGTCCCGATCCCGACGTTGCCCGCAGATGTTATACGCATTCTTTCTGAACTGCCTGTATCAAGTGAGAAAAACCCTGTACTAACTGCAAGACTTGTGTTTGCTGCTTGTGAAAATAAAGAGCTTCGTAAAGTTCCTCCGCTTTCTAAATCAATTCTACCATAAGTAGCTCCATTAATTGTAAGTGTAGTTTGATTACTATATGTATTAGGACTAGTTGCCCCGATTCCGACGTTGCCATCTTGATTAATAATCATTCTTTCGCCAATTACCCCACCACTTTCTGTATAAAATGCAAGATTAGAAGCATCAAGATTAGTAGTAAGGTTACTATTAGCAATATAAGAACGTCCTCGCCCTGCAATACCTATAGCTATAGCTAAACCATCTCCCGCTGCTACATTACTTGTAGGGTAAGTAAGACTTAAACCAACTGCAGAGCCATTGTCAAGATTTGTTGTATTTAATACACCAACATCTGTTGTTTGTGTTATATTTACATCACCTGCAAAAGTTGCGCTCGTTGTGCCATCTAAAACTAACATTGATGTATAGTCAGCTTTCATAAAATTAAAAACATTGGCGCTACCTGCTTGAAAATAAATTTCATTATTTGTACTTCTCAAAGAAATACTTGGAGTATTTACCGCGGGTAAAGTTGCGGTTGTTAATAGTATATTGTCTAAAGTAACATCTCCTGCAAAAGTTGTATTTCCACTAGCCATATTAGTAGTTATAAACTCTGTTCCAGAACTATTTTGTAATGCAAAATAACTAGTTCCGCCATCATTTCTTTTTAATAAGAAAACATCGTTTCCAGGTGATGAACTAATTTTAATTCCACCCGCACTATTAGTTGCTACTTGGCCGACGTTATCTCTAACATGAAGAATTTGATTAGCAGGTATAGCTGTACCTGTTGCAAAGTATCCTGATGTTGCAGAAGCAATAGTAGAACTTACACCAACAGCTGTTACTGATCCTGCAAAAGTTGAGTTTCCTGAATTGTCTATAGATAAACCACCGCCAGCTCGCCCCATGGTCAAAACATTATTAACAGTATCAAAAGTTATATGCGCTTTTTCTCCTGTGCCTTCATAAAAATCTAGACTTGTTGAGCCAGGATTTGCTGATTGTAATATTAAGTTTGTGTCTCCTGCTGAAGTTATTTTAACATCATTACCATCAACAGTTATAGGTGCATTACCTAAAGTTTCTGAAACTGCATTTGTAGCTCCTTCCCATAAAGGTATTGTTCCGCCAGTACCTGCGCCTGATATTACAGATGAATTATCTATTCTTTGCCATAAATCTGTTCCTGCGCCTGGTGTTACATCTGAAAATATACACCAATCACCTACAGCCCAAGAGTCTGGTTCTACACCTGATCCGTTTGGAGCTGCGCTACCCGCTGTACTTACTATATAATAATTACCTAATACTTTAGCCGCAGCTAATGTTAAATCTGGATAACCACCTGCAGGTGAAAAAGTAACTGTTACACCACTCGCTATAGTTACTGAAGCATTTACTGTTACGCTTGTTTGTGAACCTACTGCGGTAACCGTTATAGCTGCTGTAATTCCGTCTGCTGTAACTACGTCACCTATAGCTATTGTTTCAGTAGGTGCCGCGGTTAATGTTATTGTAGCGCTACTTATTGCTGCGCTTGTTACGCCTGTTGTACCAGCTGCCCACGTTCCTTTATATACTGGGACACCTGTGACAAGACCGTCAACATAACTTTTAGTTGTAAGTGTTGTGCTGCCATCTGATGCAGCTGTTGCTAAAGAAGTTGCTTTACCTGCAAAAGTTGCATTAGTACCTGTTAAGGTTAGTGCTAAAGTTTGACTTGATGGTTTAAATCGCATTGCGCCAGTACCAGTATTTGATATGTCTGCAAAACCATTTGTAGAAAAATTTAAATCATCATCTAAAGTAATATCACCTGCAAAAGTTGCACTACCTGCCATATTTAAACCTAATCCTGTAGCGACAACATCTATATAGTAACTACTATTTGTTGAAGAATAAATAGTGTTTGCATAAATACTACCTGCAAAAGTTGCATTTTGTGAATTGTCTAATGCAAGAGCTGAAGTATCATTTGTGCCTAAGTGTAAAGTTGTATTTTCCCTATTCCAAATATAAGCAGTTGAACCATTTACACCAATAGTAAGACCATCACTAGAGCCATTACTACCAGTAGAGCTAGTTTGAAATTGCATGTAAGAAACAGTGCCAGTACTTCTTGCGTATATAGGAATACCTCCAGAACCCCCAAACACACTACCACCAGTCTCTGTGGTTATACTGCCTGCAAAAGTTGCGTTAGCAGATATTGAAATAGCATCTGTTGTAAATCTTATATTATTACTTGTGTTTCCTATATGTTGTATGTATTCAGCTAAATATAACGTATCATTTACAAGAGCTGTTGTCCCTACTGTTAATGAAGTACCTGTTGTTACACCACCTGCAAAAGTTCCATTACCTGCAAAAGTTGATGTTGTACCTGATTTTGTTTCATTTAATATACCACCAGCATAAAATACTTGGTCATTATTAGCTGCTGCATAAAAAGTCATATCCTCTGCCGCATCTAATGATATATAAGCTTGTTGTGAACCTGCATCATTAAATTGTACTTTACCACCTCCAGTAGCATCTTTTTCAATAATTAATGTTGAGCTTGTACCACTATCAATTGTTACAGTACCTGCAAAAGTTGCGTCACCAGAACCGTCTATTGTTAATCTTGTTACATTGCTTGTGTTAAATAATATATTTCCTGCAAATTCATTATCAAATTGTATATCTCCTCCAGTACTATTTCTCAATAGAATACTACCAGTTGATGTGTTTCTTATATAAGTAGTACCTATACTATTATCAATAAATAAATGTGAACCATTGTGATATACTTCAGCATCACTACCAGTACCAAGATTTAACTTAAAATTATCAGGAAATATAACACCATTAATTCCAGTCATCGTGCCACCAGCTAGTGGTAAGAAAGGTCCTGTACCACCGCCTGATCCGTCTACATAAGCTTTGGTAACAAAGTTAGCTGCAGCAACTGGTGTGATACCAGATACTAAGCCTGTAAATAATCCTGTACCTGCTACGTGTAATTTAGCCGTAGGACTAGCCGTCCCAATTCCGACGTTGCCACTATCCATAATCCTCATTCTAGCATCAGGAGCATTGTTAGGATCTGTATGATCACTAACATTAAAAGTTATATAATTATCGCCAGTTGCTGTGCCTGTTTGACAAACTATATTTGTTTGACCGTAGGTAGATACTGGGTGAACTTGCGCTGAGTTGTAATAATAATTATTAGAAAGATATAATCCATTTGAAAAATAACCCATTACACCATTCATACCAGTTGCACTATTATTGCCTTCTATTTGAATAGATCTAGTTGTAGACCCACCTGGATCTGCAATAGTAAGTTTAGCACCTGGACTAGTCGTACCGATACCGACGTTGCCGTCAGAGAGAATTGTTAAATTTGTGTTAGCTCCTTTTCTAAAATAATACTCTCCGTTACTTTTAAAATCTAAAGAACTTCCAGTGCCAGCTATTATATTATTTACATTGCCACCAAAAGTTAAAGCGCTTGTTATTCTAGCTGTACCAGCAACTTCTAATTTATACCCAGGTGTAATTGTTCCAATTCCTACATTACCTGTACTAAGAAGAGTTATTCTATCTGTTGTTCCTAAGTTTCCAGAACTAGCAATTTTAAATTTTTTACTATCATCATAATCAATACCAAAAACATAACTTTGACCTGATACATTTAATAACATAGAAGCGTCTCCAGTACCACTATTTTGCACAAGCACTTGAGGCGTTGAATTACTTGTATTTGTTGTAACATGTAATTTTTTTTCTGGACTATCTGTTCCAATACCGACATTGCCGTTTTGTTGAGCTGTTATGATAGGACTTGAGTTATCAGCAGTCCTTGATATTATAAACTTTTCAGTACCAGCAATACCAGTGTACCAACCGCTTGTATCATCTGTGTTTGTAAATTTAATAAAACCGCCATTAGCATCTGCTTGATGCAGATATAACATTTCGTAATTAGTACTTTGTATTTTTACTTGCCCGTCTACGTGTAATTTATATAAAGGACTATCTATTCCAATACCTACCTTAGCGGCGAAATATCCATCATTTAAAAACTTTAATGCCATTTATTATACTGGATTAAATTAATATTATACTATTGATATTACAGCTCTGTATGCACTGTTTGCTACTTGTGGCATAAACACAATTTTTAAACTACCTGTGCCATTTCCTGTTACTAAAGGATAAACAATAAGATTACTAGCTTCTTCTTTAACTGTAGCTATTGCGTCATCTGCAGCAGCACCAGATCCAAAAAGAGTTACTAAATTAACAGTAAAGGTTGTTTCACCTGCAACAGAATTATCACCACCTGTTAATGTTACTTTTGCCATTCTACCAGAGAGTACTTCTTCTTTTAGTTGTACCCAACCTGTTCCGCTTACTGTAAAGTTTGCTGAATCAAAACCAGCAACACCTTTTTGTGTAGCACCGTCAGAAGATCCTGCACCTGCAATATTAGCATCTTGTATAACAACTGTATAAACTGTTTGAGCGGGATTACTATTAGCCGCTATACCAACGTTAGCGTATATCATATCGCCAACTTCAAGTGTTACGCCGTAGAAAGCAGTACCAGCTGTAGTTACCACAAAGAAATCACCTTGATCTAAAGCAATATTACTTGCTCCGTCTAAAGAACCATTTGAAGTAAGGTTTATTGTTAAACCAGTTGTAGCATTATAACCACCTTTAAATAATCCAATACCCGCAACAAGAGCTTCTACTTGACCTAAGTTAACACCGTCTGTAGCATCTGTACCGTTAGCTATTTTTAGTAGCTTGTTGCTATTCATGTCAAGGTTAGCGTTCAAATTGTTTTCACCACCAGCGGTTTGTGTAAAAGCACCGTTTGTCAATGTTAAGCTATTTGCTATAGTAACAGTAGGTGTTAAAGCAACTCTAAGTTCTGTGCCACTTATTCTAGTCATTGTTGTTTGGCCACTAAAACCTGATATAGTAACATCGTCATTAGTAGAATTACTACCTGTTAATCTAATAGCCGTACCAGTAGGTGCAGTTGTTAAATCATATGTAACAACGTTTGTATCTGTCCAAGGCACGTTAACAACCATTTGGTCGTTTGAGTTAAATTGAACACCATATGTTCTAGATGCTGTAGTAGTTACAGCGTTAGCCGCTACTGTTTGTACTGTGTTTGAAAATAATTCAACAGTACCAAGAACACTAGCAGTTGCTTTTCCAACCGTAGCACCATCTACTATATCCCAAGTATTATCTTTACTTAAAAATCTTGTTGTTGAATCAGAAGTTCCGTTTATAGCTGAAAGATCTGCTGTTAACTGAGTGTTATCGCCACCGCCTTGTTTTGATAAATTTATATATGTACCATCTAATACAGTTACAAGACCTGTATTTCTTACAGTAGCTTCACCTGCAACAAATGTAACACCAATACCAGTTCCAGCTTTTACAGAAGTAGAACCTACTTCAACCCAACCAGCAGCACCGCTACCAGCATCTGCTACATATTGCTTTAATGTATCTGCTGTTGTATTAAAATATATTTGTCCTATAGAACTATTAGCTGTAGAAGGATCTGTACCTAAGTTTTGTATTCTCGCGAAGTTAAGTTGGTTTTTATTAAAATCAACCGTGTTTAAAAAATTTATTGCCATGTTGTTAGTTTAAGTATGCTTTACCGGCAAATGCAGCCGAAAATGTTAGAGTTACTGCTTTGTTGCTTGTGTAATTATACTCACCGTTTACTACAGTGTTTCCAGTATCTATTACCGTTATCGAAGGAAATTTTCCTAAGTTGTGTATTATGTTCCAAGTTGTAGCAGGTGTGTTTTGGGAAAATACAAATGTTGGTGTTCCAGCTGAAGATAATGTAAATACTGCAAAGTCATAGAATTTATCTACATCAAAATTACCATTACCTGTTAACGATGTTAATGTAAGAGTGTAAACACTTGGAGTTTTCTGAGTATAAGAGTCTATAGTAAAATGACCGAAGTTATTAATATCATTTTGTTCACTTATAAGTATATTGTTACCTACTAGATAAGTTAAAAACGCTACCGTGTTGGCACCGCTTACATCTGTTATAGACAAATCTATTGTTGTTGCA
>Ga0208898_1002613_pt1 | contig 10967 bp, 19 predicted proteins | sample VirMetDEL_Mar_4_FD_184513 | JGI IMG/M metagenome (GOLD analysis project Ga0208898, IMG submission 184513) | Aqueous microbial communities from the Delaware River and Bay under freshwater to marine salinity gradient to study organic matter... | ecosystem: Environmental > Aquatic > Marine >...
TTATAATGGATGCAATAATTGAGGCGTTAGCGAGTTACGGAATAGCGGGAATCTTCCTTGCGGTATTGGTTTACTACCTTAACAAGTTAACCGACATCCACAGAGATGAGCGCAAGGAGTGGCAAGTTGCAAATGATAAGCACGTAGAGAAGTTCAGCGAAGTGATTTCCGAGAACACGAAAGCACTTGTTGAGATGAGGGGCGAACTGAAGGAGAACCGTTGCAAAATGTAAAATGGTGCGCTATTGCACCAAAAGAATGTAACTGCAAAGATGGAAACTGTGACCAAAAAGACACGACCAAGCGCGGCAAAGATAGCCGCAGAGGTAATAAAGGAGTTCGAAGGGTTTGAAAGCAAACCTTATCTATGCCCAGCTAACGTACCCACTATCGGCTACGGTAATACAATGTACCCAAATGGCGAAAGGGTTACAATGAACGACCCTGAGATAACCGAAGAGCAAGCTACGGAGATGCTGATGGACACCATTAAATCGGTCGAAAAGCAAGTGAAAAACGTGGTGGAGGTAAAGCTTCCAGCGCATAAGCTGGCTGCTCTCATTTCATTCACCTACAACGTAGGCATTGGTAACCTTTCAAACTCAACTCTATTGGCTTGGTTAAATTCAAACCCTGAGTTTCCTCGGATTCCTGAGCAGTTCAGAAGATGGAACAAAGGCGGAGGCAAGGTTCTGAACGGGTTAATAAGAAGAAGGGAAGCGGAGGTCGCTCTATGGACTGGCGAGGGCATTTAATTACAGTTGCCCTTGCGTTCATTTTGGGCGTTATCGTGGCATGGAAAGGTTGCGGAAGCGAACCGATTACAAAAATCGTAGAGAAGCCAGTTCCTCAAACCCAATACGTTGACCGATGGAAGGTTGACACCGTTAGATTCGTCCGAAGAGAACTCATTACTCGTTATGATACTATCTACTCGGAAAAGATAGTTACTCGTTTAGATACATTGTTATTGATAGATACGGTTAGCATAGTTCAAACATGGCTGACAGAGGTGGCTAATTACGACACGACTATCAGCGATGTTCGGGTTAAGTGGTCGAATTATCAGAACAGAACCGAGAACCTGACCGTCCAGTACAAAAGAAAAGAACAGAAGTTCAGCGTTGGAGTTCATGGCTTGGTCGGGGTTCAGAGCGATTTCATCCAAAACACAAAGCCGATGTTCGGGGTTGGTTTGCACGGGTCAATTAAAAAGACCTATCTTAGCGCAAACTACGGCTACAATGGTCAGCACTTTATTGGGGTTGGCGTTGGTCGAACAATTGTAAGTAGATGAATTACTACTATTACCAAGATGAGGCGGTTCGCGCAGAGATAGACGAACTCCTACAGCAGAATGCCACAATCCAATCCAACTTAGGGACAGATTCCACAACCGAAGAACGGGCAGAAGCCAAACGGCAATGGATGGAATTGGCAAAGAAGATAAACGAAATCGACCCGAAATTCTATCGGGAACGAATAATGGCGCAGCACAGATGAAAGGAGAAATCGTAAAAGAGTATTTGGAGCATCCTGAGTGGGGAAGCCTTCCGAGTTTAACGCTTGCACGTTTGATTTATAAAGATAACGTGGAGGTGTTTAAAGATGTGGATGATGTACGTGGAAAGATACGTTACTATCGCGGTCAGCGAGGCAAGGCACAACGCCACAGGGCAACGCATAAGGCGGAGCCAGCAGAACACGCTAAAGCGTTAGGAGTCGCTAACCCGTTTGGACTTCCCGAATCTGACGAAGAAGAGTGGGAGCCGTTCGTTCTTCCCAAAGGCAATGACCGAATACTTCTTTTGTCGGACATTCACGTACCTTACCACAACATCCAAGCACTCACGAAAGCTATCGAGTACGGCAAAGAGAAGAAGGTAAACGCTGTGGTTTTGAACGGTGACACATTGGACTGTTACGCTCTTTCACGTTACGAAAAAGACCCACGAAAAAGGGGCTTCGCTGCTGAGTTGGAGGCTTGTCGGCAACTGCTCGGCATTCTTAAAAGAGAATTGGACTGCCCTATATACTTCAAGCTGGGCAACCACGAGGAACGCTACGAGGCTTACCTAAGAACAAAAGCACCTGAGTTACTTGGAACGTCTGAGTTTACATTAGACACTTTGCTGAAGTTCGGGGAGTATGGCGTTACGTTGATTCAAGACAAACGAATCATCAAAGCTGGTAAGCTGAACATCTTACACGGGCATGAGTTCGGGCGGTCGGTGTTCTCTCCAGTCAATCCAGCGCGAGGGTACTATATGAGAGCAAAGGCAAGCGTTATCTGCGGACACAACCACCAAACATCTGAACACACCGAGAACAACTTGGAAGGCAAGATAGTAACAACATGGTCTACTGGGTGTCTTTGTGAAATGAACCCGATGTATATGCCGATAAATAAGTGGAATCATGGCTTCGCATTTGTTCAAATTTCAGAGGGTGGAGACTTCGAAGTGGACAACCTCCGCATTATAAACGGTAAGATTAGATGATAGTCTTCCTTTTAACGTCTATTCTATTCCTTGTTCTGTTGGTCATTGGGTTACTTCTGTACATTGGTTACAAGATTCGCCAGTTCGAAGACACTCAAGACGTAATCTTCGATGCCGCAGTCAACGCGGAGGAGATGTACAACGAAATCCAAACCAACCAAGAGGCGATAATGAACGCCCATTTCAGACAGAATTGAGTTCAAACTAAAAATATTTTCACTTTTTTTGGTCTAACTATTGTGATTATTCAAAAGAATAGTTTTATATTTGGTGCATCATTAACGGGGTAACCCACTAAAAAAACAGAAAATGACTGCTTTAGAAAACCAAATCAACAAACTTTCAAAAAACGAAAGAGATTACTTTAACAAGTTGAACAAAATGGGTATTATAGGTGAAGATGCGTTGAGCCATGTGTTAATAGCATCTGCTACTGGATTGATAAAGAAGTAAAAACGGGGGGTAACGGGTAATGCCGACCCCACTTTAAAAACAGAACCATGAACCATTTACAATTCGAACTAACCATGTCTAACGAGCAAATACCAGCGTTTATTCGGTTGGTTGCTCTCAAAGCACTCAACGACCTACGTAATGGCGGAGGCACTACCCATGTTGAGCCGTTCATTTTTTGGCAACTAATAAAACACTCAGGAGCAGAGGCTGTCAAGTCAGGACTTTACACATTTGTCCGAGTGGTCAACGACAATAATTATGTTGACATTCAAACTTTAAATTCGTAAATTCAATTTTTATTAATCATCAAAAACAGAACGATGAACGAAACGCAGAAAGAGAGGCTTCAACACCTCGCAAAAGAAAACGGTCTAACGAAAGACCACTTCTTCAAAAGCCCACAAGGGTTCGTAATTATAACCCGACAAGGTATCGAGCGCATCCAAGCGCACAAGGGAATCCGAGTTAGGTATGAAATGGTACACCTGACAGACGACTGCAAGTTTGTAGTCATCAAAGCAATTGGAGAAATGTCCAACGGCAACGGTCTACCCGTTCAAATGGAAACCTTCGGGGAATCGGCACCAGCTAACACTCGCCAAACCTACCCTGTTGCGATGGCGGAGAAGAGAGCATTGAGCAGAGTAGTGTTGAAACTCTCAGGACTTTACGAAGTAGGGGTTTTCGGAGAAGATGAATCTGATGATTTTAAACGAGCGTAAGATGGAAGAGATGATATATGAAGCAATAAGCAACTCCGAGCAACGCTCAGAGGAATGGCACGCACAAAGGTTAGGGAAGTTTACGGCTTCCCGCTTTGGCGACCTTATGACCAACGGAAGAAAGAAGGACGAGGTGCTTGGACAGACCGCCATCAGTTACATCTACGAGAAGGCTGCGGAACTCCTGACCGGGCAAAGAACCGAAATCTTCGGCAAGGCTCTTGACTGGGGCAACGAGTACGAACCAATCTGCAAGGCGTACTATTCAGAACTCAGGGGCGTAAGCATTGAAGAGATGCCGTTCGTTGAGATAAACGACTACTCAGGTGCAAGTCCTGACGGCATGGTAGATGGCGAACTGATAGAAATCAAATGCCCTTATAATACCGCGAACCACCTCAAGACTGCGTTCGAGGGTTACATAGACCAAAAGTATATGTGGCAGATGCAAGGGCAGATGCTGGCTACTGGAGCGTTAGCTTGTCGGTTTATTTCATTCGACCCACGCATCAAGGACGAACGCTTTAAGCTGATTGAAATCAGAGTAGAAGCAGACCTTGAGATGCAAGAACAACTCCGCGAACGATTGGCGTTTGCAAATGATTATCTTCGTAACCTTTTAAACTCTAAATAATGGAAAGTAAAGTAGTATTCGTGGACGGTTTGAACGTCTACACACCGAACGAGAACGCTCCTGACTGGGTCAAGGCGGACATGGTCATCAACCCGACCAAGCTAATCAAGTGGCTGGAGCAGAATGACCAGTACCTCAAGGAGGGAAAGCATGGTCTTGAGGTTCGACTTCAGGTCAAGCAGTCAGCGCAAGGAAAACTCTACGCAAGCGTTGACACCTACGAGCCGAAACTTAAGGAAGAGGTAACCGCTAAAACGGTAACCGTAGACGATGGCGACCTCCCGTTCTAAAATCGTCAAAGAGTTGGACAAGGCATTCAGTCGGTTTATCCGATTGAGTGCCGCCAATCTTGACGGATATTGTGAGTGCTACACTTGCGGCAGAAGTTACCATTGGAAAAAGATTCAATGCGGACACTTTATGTCCAGAGCAAGGTACGCCACGAGATGGCACGAGGACAACTGCCGACCACAATGCTACGGGTGTAATGTAATGCAGCAAGGTCGACAATACGACTTCGGGTTGAATTTAGATAGAGAACGCGAAGGGTTGGCGGAAGAGATGCACCAACTCAGTTTAACAACGGTAAAGTTCGCAACGTGGGAACTTGAGGAGATGCTCCAAGAGTACCGGGACAAGGTCAAGTCCTTAGAATCCTAAACTTCCTAAACATCCTGAGTGTGTTTTTTTTCGCATAAATGTTTTGGATATTCAAAAGTAATTCAGATATTGCACCAATCAAACGGGGGTCGCGCATCCGTAACGCGAGATAAAACAAGAACAATGGAATACTATTTAAACGAATACACTTACCGCGAATGCTGCGGGCAATCAATCCGCGCTTGCGATGGTTGCGACTGCTACGAGTGCGAGACTTGCGGAGAATTGAACTTTGAAGAGTGCGCTCCTAATAATGGTTACGAGTGCATTGATTGTTACACTTTAAGAACTGAAGAGGAATGATGATACAAGCAAACCCTGATGCATTAGTTGTATATATAACTATTCGTCAAACCACATTCTACATCGACTATTCAATGGACGAACCAATAGTTGAGATGTGGGAAGAAAAAGAAAGCGAAGTAATAACACTAAAGCCTAAAAAAGATGATTCCAATACCCAAGATTGACGAAGTGATAGCGGAGGCTAACGCCAAGAATATAACCGCTTACCGAATAGCAAAAGACACGGGGCTATCAACTCAAACCGTGTATGCTTACTTCGCTGGCGAGAAGGTCAGCGTTAGAACCCAAGAACGAATCATCAACTACATAAACCAAAACTGATGTACTACAACACGAACAACGAAGTCGGGACAGAACTTAAGAAGTCCCAAGAGAAAGCCAAAAGTCAGGATGAACTTATCTTGATTTACTTTAGAAACCACGACCAGCTCGGGGTAACGCCTGAGCGAGTTCTAAGGCACTTCAGAATTATGGAGCCGTTATCATCTGACAGATGGGCAAACACTCCTATAACTTCCATCAGAAGGTCGTTCTCGAACCTCCACAAGAAGGGCTTAATCGAGAAGGCTGGGTATAAGATAGAAGGCGATTTCGGTAAACAAATAAATGTTTGGAGATGCAAGTAATACGACTATCACAAAGCCTAAAGGAGCAACTCGTTAAGATAATAGACCTACACCAAGGCTACTTCGGAGAGGATTGCCAAACGCTACTGGCCGCAATTCAAGGAGTGTACTGCGAAAAGCACATCGACAAAAGTTGCAAGGACATCATTAACAGAGTTGAGCAAGCTACAGGCATCGGATATTCAGCGATGAAGGCAAGGACACGGATGAGGAATGTAACCATTGCTCGACAATACGCTATGTACAGAGTTCATCGGGAGTTATACGGAAGCGGGTACTCTTTATCGGACATTGGCAAGATGTTCTTTCGCGACCACTCAACGGTTCTTTATTCAATAAAAACTATGAGGCAGGCTCTTCAAGTTCAAGACAAGTTGGTTAAATCAATTCACACGAGATATGGAGAACTGGAAAGTGAGGGTGCTTGATTTCATCATGTGGACATTAGGATATGAAAGAGATGAAGAAGTTTAAAGTATTGAATCTATACGCTTGCTTGGGTGGCAATCGTTACAAGTGGGACGAAGTGGCAGAAGAGGCTGGTATTGATATGCAAGTTATTGCTGTTGAATTAGACCATGAGTTGGCTCGGTTGTACCAAGAGCGGTTTCCGAATGATACGGTAATTGTAGCTGATGCACATCAATACTTGTTAGACCATTACAAAGAGTTTGATTTCATTTGGACTTCACCGCCTTGTCCTACGCATAGCCGAGCGAGGTATTGGGGATTTGGTGCTAATGGAAAGAAGCCAATCTACCCGGACATGAAACTCTACGAAGAGATAATTTTCTTAGAGCATCACTTCAAAGGATTTTATGTTGTTGAAAACGTAAAGCCGTATTACGAACCAATGCTAAATCCAATAGAAAGAGATAGACATTTGTATTGGACTAACTTTAATTTACCAAACATTTTAAGCAATAGGAATAACTCTGGTTGTTTAAATCAAAAAAGCGTGATGCAGGATTTATGCGATTTTCACGATTACGACTTTAGAAGATACAATGGTGAACAAAGGGTTTTAAAAATAGCCCGTAACCTCGTGGACTACGAAGCTGGTCGAACAATCTTTGAAACGGCTCTCGGAATTATCCGCAAGAAAGACGTTACGCAAACTGAACTATTTTAATTTCCAAGTGGCACAAATTGTTAATTTTGCTACTTACTAATGAACGCCTGACAAGCGTTTATCTGAATGCTCAAGAAATGAAGAAACTATTTTACGGGGTTAAAACAAACGGGCGGCTACTTGAGCGGCTGACCGGGAGGGGCGCAGTCAACGCCAACCCCTTTCTTTTATAATGGCTAAAGACCCAGCATTTTTATTTTACGCGCAAGATTGGATAACGGGAACGTTGACAATGACTATGGAGGAGCGCGGTCAGTACATTACAATTCTATCAGTAATGCACCAAACTGGAAGGATGGACGAGAAAACCATTAGGTTTTTGGTAGGTAACGTCTCGGATAACCTAAAAGCAAAGTTTAGCATTGACAAGGACGGGAAGTGGTTTAACAAACGTCTTGAAGATGAGATTGAAAAACGCGCCAAGTTTTCTGAATCAAGAAGAAAGAACGGTTCAAAAGGTGGCAGACCAAAAGCAAGTGCAAAACCTAGTGGTTTACCTAATGCTAAACCTATCAATAACCATACTGAAGATGAAATTGAAAATGAAAATACTTATCAAATAGGTAACGATTTTGATACTTTCTTTAAAGCATACGGTAAGCAAGTTGATAAGATACCTTGCCAAAGGGAATGGCTGAACATCGAACGAGAAGAACACGCCAAGATATTGGAGCACGTTCCAAAGTATGTAAATTCAACGCCTGATGTAAAGTTCAGAAAGAAGCCATTGAATTACTTAAAGGACAGAACTTGGTTAGACCCTGACCTTCCAAATCAGAATAAAGAACCCAAGGTTGAACGCTATAAACCCAATTTGATATGAGCATTGAGAAACAAATACTTGGGAGTCTAATTGCAAACCCTGACAAGTTTGTAGAGGTCAGCGAGATAATAAGCGAGAACTCGTTTATTGATATGGATGCGAAGAATGTCTTTGCTGTATTTAGAAAACTTTACGAAGCGGGGAGCAAGATAAGCCTTGTTCTTCTTCAACAGAGGGTCAATCAAACGGAACTACCTTGTAATATCATTGACCTAATTGACTACATGGATTCGGGGTCGGCACTTTACGAACATTGCCAGCTACTGAAAGAACACGAGGTAAAGCGTGAGCAGTCTAATTTAGGAATGACTTTAGTTACGCGGGCTGGAGATATCAGTCAAGACCCGTTTGAAACCAATGATTATCTGATGAACGAGGCGGAACGAATTGTGTCAATGGTTGACTTTGGAAAGACACAGACCAATATGGAACTGATTAAAGCAGTTACCAAGAAGATGGAACTGGCAAGCCAAACGAGCGGAATAACAGGGTTAAAAACAGGGTTCAAAGACCTTGATAGAGTTTACGGTGGTCGTCAAAATTCAGACCTTATAATTAAAGCGGCACGTCCAGCTATGGGTAAAACGGCTCAGGCACTTTGCGAGGCAATGAACATAGCTTTCGAGGACAACAAGAAGGTTATCTTCTTCAGCTTGGAGATGAGCGCGGAGCAGTTGATGCAGAGACTTGTCAGCATCCATACTGGAATACCTTTGAGCAAAATAAGAAGCGGAAGGTTAGACCCTGAGCAATGGGGTAGATACAACGAGGAGGTTAACTACTTGCTTAATGAGAACCTTATAATAGTTGACGATGTCTACACGCTCAACGGAATTAGAACTCGTTGCAAAAAGCTGAAGATGAAAGGGCAGCTTGATGCTATTTACATTGACTATCTCCAACTGATAAACCACAAGGTAGCTGCTGGACGGTCAAAGGAACAAGAGGTAAGCGAAGTATCACGGGCGTTAAAGATGCTTGCAAAGGATTTGAATGTTCCTGTGGTATGTCTCAGTCAGTTATCGAGGGCTGTTGAATCAAGAGGAGGAACTCACAAGCCTATGCTATCCGACCTTCGCGATTCGGGAGCAATCGAACAAGATGCTGACATTGTTGAGTTCATCTACCGACCTGAGTATTACGACAAGGATAATGCGGAACTGTTCGGGGTTGCCTATGTCATAATTGCAAAGAATAGAAACGGGGCTTGTGGAGATATTGAAATGAAATTTAGACATGAATGTACTCGGTTTGAGAATGTAGGAGATACTTACGATGTGCCAATTGAACAACCGAAAAGTGTAATGAAACCATCTACTAACTTTGAAGCACCTTTCTAATGGCACGACCAAGACACATCAAGGAAATAATCGAGTCTATGACTGGTAACAAGTATCAATCTTACCTTCAGTCTGATGACTGGCAAAGAAAAAGAACGCGAGTTCTTCAGCAACGAGGCGCAAAGTGCGAGGTCTGCGGAATCAAACACAGATTGCAAGTGCATCATCTGACTTATGATCGGCTCGGGAATGAACTACTTTCCGACCTTAAAGTGTTATGCTGGGCTTGCCACGAAAGGGAACATGGGTTAAGATGATTTGAAGAGGTCTAATATTTTGAATTAAAAGCTATGAAAGAATACAAAACGACAATCAAAACAATGGTGTACGGGCAGCTATTCGTTTACGCACTGGACGAGATGCGAGGCACAAACCATTTCAAGCAGCAGTTAAAAGCAAAGGGTAACTCTTTTCAGATGGAGGTAGAGAAGTTTCTCAACACGGCTTACGGAGGTGGCAATACCGACCTGACGATTATCGAACTTTTAGAGCATTGTCAGAGCAAGATTGACGAGATAATAGAGAACGAGGTAACTTTTGTTGATTGAGTTTGAAATAAATAACTACATTTAAGCCCGTGAAAGACCAAGCGGCAATCGACCTACTATCTGACCAAGAGTTATACGAACTCGCGCAGAAGCTATGCAATTGCCCGGATGACCTTATCCAAGAGGTGGCTCTTCTTCTTTTAGAAATGCCTGACGAGAAGTGGCAGCAGATAAATGAAGGCGGTTATCTGAGGTTTTACGTAGTTCGGACGATGATGACAATGGCGACATCTAAACGCTCCAGCTTCTCGAAGTTATTTGACCTCCACAACCACAAGAAGGTAGACCACGAGCGGGAAGACTACGACTGGGATAAGGAAAACGACATTACCCTTTTGGAGATTCTAATTGAGGAATTGCATTGGTACGACAAGGAGGTTCTGAAGTTATGGCTGGAAGAAGGCAGCTACAGAAAGGTCGGCAAGAAGGTCGACATACCTTACAAATCTATTGGAAACACAGTTAATAAAGCACTTGAACAACTTAGAAATAACTACTATGCTATACATCTTGAGCGCATTATCCGCGAGCGTATTAAGCTACCTTTGGATTGAGGTACTCGCGATTGACCTACTTCTAAAAAAGTGGATGGGAATGGACGAGAGTTATTCGTTTAAACCGTTAGACTGTCGGCTTTGTATGTCGTTTTGGTTTGGGGTTCTTTATTGCGTCAACGACCCTGAGGCTCTTCTTTACGTTCCTTTGCTGAGTGTGTTCTTTGAGCGTTTGATGTGGAGGTTCGAACTATAACCGAGTATTTGAAACAAGACCCGGACTGGGCTAAAATTCTAAGCATGGACAAAAACGAAGTTTTGCTATTTATATCCGAGAGGCTCGACCAAATAACAATGATGGGACAGGGGCGTTACTCGGGAAGAATCACAAGAGATGAACAGAAACTCTACCAAGATGCTTGGAGTTACATCGACCCGAAAGCGAAGGTCTGTTTCACCTGTGGGAGAACTCCGCAGTTAATGAGTGTTGCACTATTAAATTTTTATCAATGCCAGCAAGACAATGCGATAACGGAAAGTGGAGATGGGGACAAGGCGACTGCATCTACGACTCCAAAAAGGAAGCGGAGAAAGCGGGGGTCGCAATCGAAATAAAACGTAGATTAGATGAGGCAAAACGAAAAGCATGAGAACTACGGGCTTTACATAACCCAAAACACCTACCAAATGAAGTGGTATTGTTTTGATATGAAAGCCGCAGATGA
>Ga0208898_1002615_pt1 | contig 10957 bp, 4 predicted proteins | sample VirMetDEL_Mar_4_FD_184513 | JGI IMG/M metagenome (GOLD analysis project Ga0208898, IMG submission 184513) | Aqueous microbial communities from the Delaware River and Bay under freshwater to marine salinity gradient to study organic matter... | ecosystem: Environmental > Aquatic > Marine > Coastal...
TCATCTGCACCACCTGCGATTGTATAGTCGCTTGGGTCTTGTACCGCACCATTGATAGAAACCAGCACAGCAGAAGAAGCTACACCATTTGTAGTAAAAGAAAGAGAGAATGTATCAGTCGTGCCGTTACCTGTGAACTTGTTGAAGTCAGGAGTTATTCCTACACCCGTTGCGATGGCAGATGCGATACCGTCTACATAAGCTTTTGTGGTAGCGTCTCCTAAGTTTGTCGGAGTTCCTACATTTGTTATGCGTTTGTTCTTAGCGTCCCAATTCGTACCACCTTGTTCTTCCTGCAACGACGCATCATTTAACTCACTGATCTCTTCAGCTAAGTATCTGTTGTGCAGATATGCTCTATCTAGTTCACTCTCAGTAAGTACTGAACCGTTAACAAAGTCTACAAGGTCTGTACCAGGCTGGCTCTTTCTTCTTACTCGGACGATCTGCCCAGCGGTAGCACCAATGTTTAAGCGTACTAACTTATCACCATTTGATTCAATAATAACAGAGTAGGAGTTTGGGTTCTGTGCAGCTCCGTTGATCTCCACCGTAACATGTTCATCCTCAAGATACGGAAAGTTAAAAGCAAAGTCTGTTTGTCCGGCAGTTGCGGTGTAATCTACATAGGTGGTTGCCATGATAATATATTATTAACTATTGAGTTAGGAGTTCAAGCTAGTTTCTACCTAACGGTAACATTAATTCCTCTAGCTTGGAAGGTACTTGCTGTTCTTTATATTGCTCTACTGGGAATTTAGCCTTTTTTACATTAAGTTCATATTCCCTGCGTTTTTCCAAATCTTCCGGTTTTCTTAGGCGAGTAGGTTCATCTAGTCTTTCTTGAAATAATTCAACAGCTTCTCTTTGCTCTTCTAGTATGGGATATTCCTCACGCAGTTTTTCAAGGGCTTTATCCCTAAAATTTTTAAAGACAGCTTTAATGGTGTTTACTCTTTCTTCGTCCGCTTGCTCAGTACCTTCAGGTAAAGCTGTTTTAGGAGCACGTCTTATTCTAGTATCAAAATTACCGTAAGGTGTGTTATAAGCTCCTTTAGCTAGACTTACGATAACTTCCTTCATGGTCTTACCGCTTTTAGATGGTAACAACACTGAGTTTAATTTCATCTCATTAGCAATCTCTTGCCACCTGTCGAACGCATCTTGTTTGGTTTCTGGGTGTATGATTTCCTGTAAGTCTACTCCATCAAGTTTCGTAGTACCCCCATTAAAATGAGGAGCTACTCCTAATTCAATACAGACAGCATAAGCTGCTTCTCTAATTCTTTCTTGGTAAGCTTTTTCTATATCTTGTTTTTCAACCTTACGCCTTCCGTCCTGTCTGAGTTCTTTAGCTATTTGATCTCTGGTTATATTAGAGAACATATCTTTTTTTAATGTCCTAAATCCAGTAACCTCATCAATCTCTACATATTTATCTATATCGCCACGTTGATTAAACACACCAAATGGTGATAATATATTTAGACCGCCTCCACGCTTTTCATTAAAACCTCTAAGTTCAATATCTCCGAATATATCACGCATTGGTGGTACAGCTTTAGATAAACCATTCATCCTTCTAGCTATTACCTGCATGATAGAGTTGTTTTCACGGATAACATCATCAGACATATAAGTTAAATTGTTCTGAGCTGATGGTATTGTTTGACCTGCGAGTCCTTTCAATAGTCTAAACGCTTGAGCTGCTTGTGCATCTTTATCTCCCGTAGCTTCAGTAACTAACTTCATAGCATCCCCTAAGTTTTTATAGTAAGATTTATTAGTTAAGTTATTTGATAGAGCTAAAGTAAATACTTGAAACAAATCCCTAGCTTCTTCACGCTGTGCTACAGTACCGTTTGATAAACTCTTCATGTCCGCTGTGACACTCAAAATAGTATTGAACGGTTCTAATGCAGCTAGGCTTATGGCTTTTTGTTTACCAGGTCTAGTAGGATCGGCAATACGTAGTGTATACTCCGGCATTCCGGTAGCAGCACGAATAGCTTTCTTCATCTTCCAGTCTTGACTTTCAGTCCCTACAAACTCAGCTACTCCTGGTACTCCTTCAGCTAAACCCCAAGCAGTAGCCATTATACCAATACTTGTAATTTGTTGCCCCCTAGCTCTAGCTGCTATAATAGGGTCTTCACTAGCTAAATCTTTAGTTGTTTTAGTCCAAAGTTTTTCAGCTAATCTTGGCACGTCTTTTATAAATGGAGTTCGGTTAGCTACTGGTATCTTATCTATGGAAGCAGCTAAAGTTTTTACTGGACTAGTAACAGCAGCGGCTCCTCTTTGTATATTCCTACCAGTACGCATGAACGGATTTAGCACTACTTGTAATGCTGGATATGTACGCAAAAACTGCTCTAAATAATAGTTCCCTTTTTCCAACATATTGGGATCAGCAAACTCTCCCATTTCTTCTGTAAATGTAACTTCTTTTAAATTTCTTTCTATATAGTCTACAAACGCACTAGTATCTTTATCCCAGTTCTGCTTAACAAAGTTATCGATATAAGAGGCTAAGTTTTCAGGAGCCACGCCTTCTTTGTCAGCCATTAGTACAGCCTTACGCCTTACTTGATCCTCTGTCATTAGTTTACCTTTTGATTCAGTAAATACTTTACTAACAAAGTTATCGTAATATTGTCTAAATGTTCCTACTTGTTCGCCAGCCTCTACTGCTTTTTGATAATCTATTTCAGCTTTAGCGTGAGTCATAGCATGAGCTAGATTTAACCTAGTACGAACATCTATAGATGACATAGCTTTTCCAGGTAAATCAACAAACGCTCCTATATTTTGAAAAGTAGCACCTAATGCTCCAGACATGCCGGTACGCTCCATAGCAAAAGCTGACTGACCTACACGCTCAAAATGAGAACGTATATCAGATTCACCAGACTTCAAAGCTTTCATAGCTTCCTTATGAGTGATTGCCCCATAAGTGCTGAAGGTCGTCATAGTTTTCTGCCAAAAATCACCAGCCCTCTTCCATTCTTCTTTAGATATACCTTCCTTTAACCAAGGTAGAGTAGCCATAAATTTAGCACCAATCCAACCATTTAGGGCGTTATACTTAGACATAACAGTGTTAGATATAAGTACCTTAGCATGAGTAGTAGGACTGCTTAACATACCAGCGTAGGCTAAATCACTACCCATATCCCTTACTTTAGTATAAGTAGAAGCACCACCGTTTTCGTCAGGTTTGTATGGGTCTTGTAAATATTTCTTAGCTGTATTTTTCCAAGTACTTTGAAATGCCTTTTGTTGATTAACAAGTATTTCATGCACCTCAGCTGTATCATCCGCTTGTTGTATTGTTTTAAGTAACTTCTTTACAACTTGTATATCTCCGAAGGTTTTTAACTGTTCTTTAAGTTGTTCATCAGTTAGGTTTTTAGCTTCATCTAGATCACTTACTAATTTACCTTCCAACCCCTCAAGTACTTCCTTTTGTTTAACATCTAATATATCTTTTGTGTATTTCCTAGATTGCAACAGCCTACCGGATTCTGCTCCAGCTTTTTTCCAAGCTAATTGTTGTGGTATTAATTTTAATAAACTAGAGGTAGCATCGTTAATTACATTTGGATCGTTTAAATCTGCATCAGTCAATAACTTAAGTAAATCGTCATAGCCTTTTACCATAACAGCACCGTTAGCTGCCATGTGTATACCGAGTTTACTTATTGCATCTGCTACTTCTGCGTTGTCAGCTACTTGAGCAGCGTTCATAACAATAGCAAATTCTTCACCACCAGCTTTTCCTAAACGCCTATTAAGTTCGTTTTGTACTTTAGATAAATATTCTAGTTTACCTATCCTGCCACCTTTTACGTTTTTTAAGTCTGCGTCTATAGCTTTTGTAACAGAATTAATCAGCCTTTGTTTTTCTTCATCATCTGTTAGTAATCTCGCTTTTACTTCGTCAGTCGAATCGAGAACTTTACCGCTTATAGGATCAACTTCACGAGTGCCTCCGCCAGACAAAAAGTCGTCTAATATTCCCCTAGCTTGTTCATCGTCGCTAACACCTGGTTGAGCACCCTCTTTAACTTTTTCTAACTCTTCTTTAGATAACGGAGGTACTCCTTCCCTATCTACTTTAATAGTGGGTGCATCAACTTCCGTAAATACCTTAAATGCCTCCGTCTTCTTAAATTCTTCAGCTACTTTAGCTACCTCCTCCATTTGCTTAACTTCAGCTTGCTCCAAAGTATCAATAGCTTGTTGTAGTACTTTCTCTTCGTTAGGTATTAATTCTTGTAACTGAGACTCTAGTTTCTCGACTTTAGCACGAGCCGATTTATTGATTCCGCCTTTTTTCTCAGTACGTTGTAATTCCTTCTTAACTTGTTTCAGTTCGTCTGTAAGTACTTTACGAAGAATGGAAGCACCCCTTACGGAAGAGTTATCTTTATATATAACAAGACCTTTCTCCAATCTTCCTAATGCTCCACCTATACCTCCGCCTAATAAAGTAGACCCAGCTAATGTGCCTAAACTAAAATCAACATCTTCTCCATATATAGCAGCAAAACCCGATCTTAGTGTTTCGTAGCCGAGTCCTAAAGCAGCTCCTTCTCCGGCTCTAACGCCCATAACTCCAGCTTTAGATAAATTAGCTCCAGTCTTAACAGCGGGTATAGCACCTAAAGCAGCGGAGGCAGTGACCTCGGACCAATTTGTTTCTTCCCTAGCTCCTGAACCTATCTCCATTTGTTGAGCTACTAAATTCCAAAACGCAGCAGAAGACGCATTTAATGTAAACCATCCAGCTTTTGTTAGAGGCTCTGGTGATAACAGTAACGGAGAAGTAACTATACCTGTTCCAAGTGTTCCTGCAATTTCTATAGCAGTAGGATTAGCCCAATCAATAAAATCCGCAACATCAGCAGCGAAACCATCGTAATTAGGGTTAGGTATCAGCCCAGCACGAACAAGTTTCATTGTCTCCTCTTTAGCCTTTTCCATAGAAGAGGCAGAGAAAGGATCACCTTGTGCCAGTACTTGTGCGATTTGATGGTTAGCGGGGCTTTCAGGAGGTAGTCCTGTTATTTGAACAGCTCTCTCTAAGATACGTTCTTCTGGTGTATATAAAGCTTTAATACCATGTTCTGGTAATGTAGTCGGTATGCCTACTTCAGGTTTAGGTGGAGTATATGCTCCCGGTCTTGGTCTTGCTGGAATGGCACCTTCGGGTAAATCCTCAATTTCCTCTACTCTAGTTAACGACCGCACTGGTTTCTGAGTTTTTATATCGCTAGTAATTCTTTTCTGTTCAGAATCTAAATAGCTTTTTACATCACCTTTAAACTGTTCGATGCCCTCTTCTACCTGCTCTTTAGTGAGTTTAGTTTCTGGATCAATAGGATCAACGCCTTCTTTCTGCCCGTAAAACGGACTCATAACAGGTTTATTTTGTTCTTTGTCAGCCATGATTTAATTAAAATTCTGGTTCTGGTATATCTTCCGCTTTTTTATAAACTACTATTCCGTACAATCGTTGAGCTTCTCGAATAGATTCGTTTTCCCAAACTTTAAAAACCTCAGTAGCTGTTTCACGCATCTCTTCTAATACTTTATTTGCAGCCTCTTGAGGTGTTGTTTCAGGGTCTTCTTCATACTCTTTAAATTTAAAAAGATTAGCTTGTCTAAAGTATTTTTGAAATGCGTAATATCTATTATTAACAAATCTTTTGGCTTCATAGCCTCCCTTTGTATTTGCTATCTGAGAGAATATGCTTTTATTTTTTTTAGGGTCTTGCCTGTCATTAGGCTCTAAATCCTCCGGAATACCTAACTGTGCAAAATAGCTATCTTCGTATGTCGCTTTACCTATACGCATACTTCTGAAACCAGTTATTAATTCTTCATACGATTCAGACAGTTTCCTTACGCCTTCTGTTTTATGTACAAGCTTATCGAAATCTCTTTCGGATTCTATTTTATTTAATAATGTTAATCTTTCTTTAGCACTTATTGAGTTACTAGAGAAGGCTTTATCTATATCTTTTTGAACTCTTGTTAAATCTTCGCCCTCAGCTATAAGCGTATCAAAACTTCCGACCACTAATTTAGACGCATCATCGCTAGGTTGGTTTATACTTTTAAGTATAGATTCAAAATCAGCTGAAGCTTGTGCGTCATATTGTAGCGGAGTCTGTTGCAAAAAAGCTGCTTTTAATTTACGAGCGTCTTCGGTGGGTACAGTATTACCATCACCCATTGCTTCAAATAACAAGTTAGTTAACACACCTTTATTTGTTTCGTACTGTGTTTTTAACTGTTCGTTTTTCCTCGCTTCCCACTTAGATTTTTTATCGTTAATTTTATCGTAGTAGCTTGTTATAGAATTACCTACTTCAGCATCAGCAAACTTAACACCGCCTCCTAAATCTAAAGTGCGTAACTTGTCTAAAAATGTTTCAGCTTGTTGAGGGGATATGCTACCTTCTTCGCTTGGGTCTTTAGATAAACCTTCGTTTAAAGTTTCGCTAATCAAGTTATCCCAAGCATATTTCCTAGAACCTTGGAACAACCCAGCGGGATCGTTAAGCCATGTTTTTACAGTTTCATCATTAACATCTAACTGTCCTGATATTATCTGATTTATAGCTGGTCTGCCTTTCTCCAACCAAAAACCCTTACCTTCTTCCACCTCAAAAGCTGCTAGTCTTTTCTCAACTGTGTTTATAAATTCATTTTCCACTTCCTCAAAGAACTTAATGGCGTGGTCACGAACAATCGGTGATTGAAATTCTTCTCTATTAAAAAACTTTTCTCTTTGCTGAAGTGCTTCGACTACTGGGTCTTTTGTAGTTAAGAGAATCTCAGGGTTGTTTAATATATTTCTGTAATCCCTTTTAGCTAGTACTTCTGCTTTTGCTTTTAAAGCCCCAACAATTCTAGCTGAGTTTGCTTCATTTGGAATTTCTCCCCGTTCTACAGCTGCTCTTATTTTTTGCTGAGTTTTCTCTAATTCTACAGCCATCGTAGCTGGATCAGTTTTAAAGGCTATATAACCCTCTTCTTGTAAAGCCTCTTCTAACTTTTGTTTTCTCTGTTGTTCTAATTTTCTTATATTACCGTACTCGGCTAGCATAGGATTAACCTGTGACAAAGCATCCGCTAAATCCATCAACTTGTTACGACCAGCTCGTTGCACCTGAATGCCGTACTGACCTGCTCGTTGAATGGTAGGCTGAATACCAGGAGCAACATCCCCTAGTCCTTGTACTTGTACTCGTTCCTTAGCCATAATTAATAACCCGGTGTAGGTATACTATATTGATCCGTCTTCGGCATATATCTAAACACTTCGTCCGTATCGTAAGTTGCTATCGTAGCTGGTCTAGTATTCTCAAAGAAAGGAGACTGCATCGATCTACTTCCTATAAAAGCAGTAGAACCACCTCCACCAAAACCTCCTGCTTGTTGAATCTGTAAACCTGTACGATAACCGCTGATAGCTTGTTGACCAGCTTGCATTAAAGCACCTAAAGGACTTGGTCTATCTATTGGTTGTGACAATCCGATCTGACGCTGTTGTGTAGCAAACCCTGCTTGTTCAAGCCCGAGTCCTGTACCTAAAGCTCCTAGCTCTTGCTGTCTCAACAAAGCACTACGATACCCCGCTTCTTGTCTCATATAGTCATCCATCAACGCTTGAACAGATGCACCTGCTACACCAGCTTCTCCAGCTGATACTCTAGCTCTAGCAAGTGCTGCTTGTGATTTACGGCTTACTTGTTCAAGTTCTCTACCGACAGCCTCCTGTTCCTGTGCTTGACGCATACGCATCGAAGTTTGTTCTTGTTGGAAGCGTTGACGTTCAGCTGCTGCTGCTTGTGCTTGAGACTTAGCTTGTGCTTTCGCTTGCTGACGCTGACCCGCATAAGATACTAAAGGTGACGCTATACCCGCAACTGTCGTAGCACTAACTAAAGCTAACGCTCCAGCCGACATACCCGCTGCTGCCTTTGCACCTACTATCACCGCACCTATTGCTGGAACACACATATACTTACTTCCTCTCTAATATAAATGACAGATAGTTCTCGAACTGACAATCGCTAAACTCAGCACCTAACCATTCTAACCATTTAATACTCAGCTTGTTACTCTTCATAACAAAGTTAGTTAGATAATCAAAACCATCTAATAATTCTTCCATACGTTCCTTGGAGTGTTTCAAGAAGAACTTCTTAATACTTGGTAATCTTCTAGTACCTAATAACCAAGCACTTCCGATATTCGTACCGTTTATCTGAGCCACACCAAATGAGCAATACAAGTTATTTAACTCATCCTTTACACTGTAGCACTTGCTCGATGTAACATACGACATATACACAGCATCTCTAGGGTGGTGCATAAGACCGAGAATCTCTAACATATCTTCCTCCCGCAAATCGTCGTACAGATCGACTGGGTCCATATCTTTATGTGATTCATCTATCCTAAGCTCCATAGCGTCTACTTCTCGGTATCATCATCGATTCAAATTCTGCAGCTAACAACTTGACTGGCAAGGCAGAACTACTCTTTACTTCAATCGTTGCTTCGTTAGGTTGTGCTTGGACGGGGAATCTAAAGTGTCCGCTTTGTGGTACAAAAGTATTAAGTGTTAAGTTAGCACCAACAATGTCTGGATTAAAGGCGTAGCTATAGGTGTCTCTGTACTTAGGAGTTACTTCAACAGTGAAGTGTCCGGTCTCTGCGTAGTCTATACTACCGTTACGGATCGTTTGAAAAGCGTAGTCAGATGCACTCCTACCTCCTCGTTCTGTTGGTTGTTTTAGTGTTTGGTCAGAGAACTTGTACAACATATTGTACAGGATACCAGCAAAGAAGTACTTCTCGTTATTGTAAAACTTACCAGCTACCCATTCAGGAGCCGTGGCAACATCTGTGCTAACAGTCCAATAAGTGATGTTAGGAGTTACAGAAGTATCAACAGCTACGAAAGAACTTGGGGATGTGTGAGTAGTTTCACATTTATATATCGTACCGGAGTGGGTAACATAGTTAGCTAGTGTTCCACTAACCGTACCTGCTGTAGAAGTAGTCTTAGTGAATGCTACCTTGTGTCCCTTCTTCGTGTATATGTTTACATTGACTGGATCAAAAGGGAAACCACTTATAGTAGTAGTCTTAGAAGGAGCGTCGTAGCTGGTAGTCAAAGCACTACCGTCCACTCGGCTATCAAGATACAATGTATAATCTAATCCAGTATCTTTAATACCGTCCTCCAGGGTCAACTGTTCTAAGTGTAAGCCCTCGCTGTCTGCTGTTAACATATGCAAGTTACTGTCGATAAAGTCAAACCCTCTAACATCACGACCAAAGGTAAACTTCATCCAAGCACTCTGTATCTTTTCTTTGTTGCTCCAGAAGTACTTATAAACAAACAAAGTCTTAGGGTCTTTAGATGTACCAACAACAATCGTGTTCTCAGACTGTGATCCAGCTATCTGTTTAACATCTGCTGTGATGTACTTAGGTATCTGCTGGGTGATCTCTTCGGAGTGAAATGTCTCAGTGTTGTTATCAACAAAGTATTCGTACATCCCTTCAAAGTCGTTCCGTTTAAATGTGAAGTAGATGTAATTACCCAGTGCTATTGGTTGTGTACTGTCTGATATATCGTATTCAGTAACAGGGGATATAGCTACCGTCTTAGGTGATAACACATCTGCCCCTCTAAGTACGAACTGTGATTGCTTACTGAACAACATCAACTTCTCTTGGAATGGTACAGCGTGTTGAAGAACTGCTACCTTTGTATGGCTAAGTCCTACATCTATCGGAGCACTGTCTAACAACTGCTGTGTAGTAGTACGGAAGAAGTTAAAGTACTCATCTGCTTCAGAGAAGATAACATTACTATCTGTCAGGAATCCTAAACGGTTCTTAAAGAAGAATACATCGTTGATCGTAGACCCTACAAAAGATGGGAATGGATTGGTTCCGTTATCACCAGCAGCTCTTTGTCCGTATCCTACAGGTCGTTCTGCATAGGTGATGTTTGTTCTCCAAACTTGTGCTGAATCTATACCTGCTATAGATACCCAATAGTTCTGCCAATCAACACCTACTCCAGGTTCATTACTTGAGTTAGATATATGGTCTTCTACTAAATTATAATAAACACCGTAGTTCTTTACTATGTTTCCGTATTCGTTTGGAGTTTGTAAAGTAAACCCTACCACCTCTCCTGTCACCGCATCGTAGCCATCTGCTACAAGAACGATAGGCATAGTAGTATAATCTATAGTAGTGTCTATACCTTTGCTTGCCCTTTTAGATTCAGGACCGTCGTCCCAACCAACAGTCTCTACCCAACTTCCTTCCCCAAACTCTTCACGATCTTTTGTTTGAAACACTACATAGTAGTCGTCTTGGTCTACATCTGCATCCCCTCTGATACGCACCCGGAAGTCGTGATAACACTTCTTAGGTAAGTCAGTAATGCTTTCTACTTCTTTGTAAACAATACCTAATCCTTCATTACTTATACCATCTTCTGAACGAATACTAAAGTCTGAATCTCCTTGTATCTTTATGATAGAGTCCATCCTAGAGATGGTGAAGTTAGTACCTCCCGGAACGGTTGGGACAAAGCTAGGCATAACAACACCCGGAGTAGAAGGGAAAGATGTGTATACAGTCTTGGTTGTTTCTGTGGAATAGTTATTATTACTTAAGTTTTGGGTAGATCTTATCTGTTTTGATGCATGTTGAGTAATAGTAAGTACAAACGGTTTATCAAAGACTCCTGGTACTGTTTGTGTACTGTCGTACCCCGTGCCTTTGTGTGTTAAACTCCAGCTTTGAACTCCCCCACTACTACCTATAATTAGTCCCCCGCCAGCACCGTATCCTACTTTAGCATTTAAGTTAGGGATACCTGTAGGTGAACTTGGGTTCTGGTCTTCAA
>Ga0208898_1002618_pt1 | contig 10954 bp, 18 predicted proteins | sample VirMetDEL_Mar_4_FD_184513 | JGI IMG/M metagenome (GOLD analysis project Ga0208898, IMG submission 184513) | Aqueous microbial communities from the Delaware River and Bay under freshwater to marine salinity gradient to study organic matter... | ecosystem: Environmental > Aquatic > Marine >...
AGAAAAACCATTAAAAAGGAGTAAATAAATGTCAAGCGGTGGTAGCGGTGGAAATACAACAACAAATATAATATCAGATCCTTGGGCTCCAGCTACAGGACAACTAAGTCAAGTTTTATCTGAAGCGCAAAACATATATGGACTTGGGCCATCTTATGTTTCACCTACTACACAGACTATGCAAGGTTTAGCTGCACAAGAACAAATAGCTGGTTTAGCAAATCAACAAATTGCAAATACAATACAAGGTCAATATAGCAATCCTTTTTTAAATCCTATTATAGCTAATGCTGCACAAGAAGCTTATACCAATGTAGCTTCTCAATTTAGTGGTGCAGGTAGAACACCTGGTGGTACTTTATCTCAACAACAAGCAATGACACAAGTTGCTAATGTTGCTGCACCTTTAGCATTTCAATCATATGAAAACGAAAGACAAAGACAATTGTCAACTGCACAACAAGTTCCTAGTTTAACTGCTGTTGGACAAACATTAGAAGATTATGAAATGCAAAGACAACAAGCTCCTTATAATGCTTTATTACAATATGCAAATATTGTTAATCCAGTTGCACGTGGTGGATCCTCACAACAAAGCCAAACATTAGGTGCTGCACCTAACAGACTTGGTACTGCCGCAGGTGGTGCTTTAATTGGAAGTAGTATTGGAAGTCAATTAGGAACTATTGGCGGATATTCAGGTGCTGCCGTTGGTGGACTACTTGGTGCATTAGGCGGATTATTATAAAATATTTTTATGCTATTAACAGACAAAGTTCCATTACAAGGTAATGTTAAAAACTATTTAGGTAAACAAAAAACTGTTGATGCACCTTTATATTGGAAGTCTGCTCCAGATCATCCCAAAACTAAATTAGCTTATATTACAGACAAAGAAGAAAAAATCTTAGTAGATCTTAATTTATACGATTCTATGGATGGTAAAGCTAATAAAGGCCCACATGATATTCCATCATTAAATGGTGGTGGTGGTGGATCTGAAGGTGCAGGTTCTGATAGTGGTGGAGGCGGATCTGATGCTAGTGATACTGGCCCTGGTGGTGGAGCTACAGATACTGGTGCAGGTCATACAGGTGATTCTACAAGTAATGATACTGGTGGTGGTAATGATAGCTATGGCGGTTTTGACGGAACTGAAAGTGCAAACAATGAAGGATTTGGAAGTACTGAAACAGACTCAGGAGGATTTGATGGAACAGAAAGTTATAACGATCAAGGATTTGGTAGTACTGAAAACGATTTTAATACTGGTGCTTATGACTATGAAGCAGAAGCTTATGGCCCAGGTACAATAACAAGTACAGAATACTCACCTTCTTTTTTTGGTTATGGAACAGTTACTATTAATCAAACACCAGGAGTTATTGCAGCAGATGAATATGGCAAAGCAACTTTAAATGAGTACATGTCTAATCCTACTGTAAAAGATGCAGATAAAGTAGATTTATTAAATAGGATGCAAGCAGTAGTAAACTCCAATTTAACTGGAGCCAAATTATCTAATGTTGATCCTGAAGCTGCTTTATTTGCAGTTGATCTTTTAAGCAATGCTTTAGTTGATATTAAAAGCAATCCTGTTTATGATAATTTAACTTCTAAAATTGATGAAACTGCTGTTACATTTGGACAAACATTTAAAGATGATCCATTAGGAACTTTGTTTAGCAATGGATTAACTGGTACTGTTATGAGATCTGCATATGATGCTTATAAAAATAACAACGCTTTATCATTTATGGGGTTTACTGGACAACCAATGAATAAACAAGGATATGATCCTAACGATTCTAGTAATGCTAGCGATAGTGGAAACGGAAGTTATGCGCCAAGTCAATTACCGCTACAAACTGGTGCTTTTCAACCTTGGACAGGCCCATCAGCAGCAATTGGATTTTTTGCAAAAAACCCTTATAATGTACAAACATTATATAATAATGCGAAACAAAAAATAACTGGGATATTGCAAGCACCCCCATCTCCATATGGAGTTAATGCTATAAGTGATAGTCCTTTTTATGATTACTTAAAAACATTTAATTTGAATAAAGGAATTTTATAATGGGAATACTTGAAGAACTTTTTAAAATCTCAACAGGAATGGAACAAAAAATGGGAGATCAATCTCTCAATGAAACATCAATGGATATTAATTATCCAAGTAAATCCTCAACAGGAATGAAAAGTATTTTAGGAGATCAAATGAATACTCCTATATCTAAAGAAAGTTTAGGTGGTGGTGGAAGGTCTTATGATCCAAACCAACAAGCTATATCGCAAAATGAATTTTACCAAAAAAAAGCAAACGATCACAAACAAAGAAGTCAGCAAATTTCAGATTATTTTAAACCAGAACCATTTGACCCAAGAAAACTTGGTAATGATAATCGTGGATATAGTATAAATATACCTCCTGAAAAAGTTACATCTCAAGATGACATGGTACCACCTCCTAAACCAAATGCAATTAACGAATTAGGTAAAAACCCAGCGTTATTTAAAAACATATTTGGATTAGATTTTTCTACTATGAAAAAAAATTGGGAAGAAAAAGGTGGCTTTGAAGGTTTGATGTCTAACCCTGCATTTATGTTAGGTCTTGGTATTATACAATCATCAGCACAAGGCAAATCTATTGGTGAAGATTTATTAAACAATGCAGTTAAAGCTGGTGCTATATCAGCACAGTATGCAGATAGAATTAAAAGTAGAGCAACTGTATTAGGGCCAATTACAGATGCTCAACGTGAAGAAGTAAGAGCTGTATTGGCAGAAAGTGATTTAGCTGAAACAGCAGGAATATCTGCTAAAATTAAAAATTTCTTTAAAGGCAAAAATACTGAAGCTCTTAATAGACGTGCATTAGATGACATTGCTGATAGAGCAGCTCAAAAAATGAGAAAAGATAGCGAAAAGTATGGTGGAAGAATGGTAAGAACTAGACGTGAATATATTGAAGATGCAGTTAAAGAATTAGCAAAACAAAAAAAACTTGATTATACTGAAAAAGGTTTCCTGAGATGGTTAGGCGGTGGTGGTGTACAATCTACTGCAACACCTTTAGCTAAAGGTGGGCCAGTAGAAAAGGGTAAAGATTACATAGTTGGTGAAGAAGGGCCAGAAATGTTTGTACCACAAGTAGACGGAAATATTATTAACAATGATGATTCTAAAGTTATCAATATGTTATTGGAATCAAATCCACAACTTAAGAATGTATCTAGAGCAAGGGCAGTAAAAATCTTGAAAGCAAGATTTCCTGATTACTTCTAATGAAAATATTTAAACGATTTAAAATTACTGGATCAATACCTTCTGTGCAAAAACTACCTGCACAAAAATCTCCTAAATTTACTGAAACTTCTTTTTCAGATTTATTACAAAAATCCAAAACAAAACAACTAAGAACTTTCTATGGCACAGATATGCCTGAATCTTTTTATACAAAACCACCTGTATTTTCTTTAGCAAAAGAACGTGCAGAAAAAGTGGGAAGACGTGTAACTGAAAAAAGTTTGCAAAGATTAAGCACTATTAGAAAAGCTGCTGCATCAAGAATTAAATCTAGACGTGCAGAATATGGTAAAGAAAAAACTAAAATGTTTCAAAGAACTAATTCTAGTTTAAAACCAACTATATTTGCTAAACGTGTAAAAGAAAAAATATCTAAATTACAAACACAAGCTATCAAATTAGCTGATATACGTGGTGCTAAAGCACAAGCTAGAATGGAACAAAAATTAGGAGTTTCTGTTACAAAACCTAAAGATAGACCTGTATCTTTTTATAGTAGAAAACAAGATGTTCCAGCAGTTACTAGACGAGAAAATGAATTTATAAAAAAATTAAAACGTGATATGGGTTATTAATGTCCAATGAGTTATATCTTAATGATACACAACTTAATGATCCAATAAACGACCTTCAAGACGGGATCCAAGATCCTACACAATCTCAAGAACAATCACCTCCTGGTTTCTTTTCATCATTGCGTAACCCTGTAGAGTTAATGCTTGAAGACTCTTTACCTGCTTCTTTATATCAATGGATGACAGGCAATACTAAAAAAGTACAAGCTGAAAAAGCTTTAAAGTTTTTACAACAATATCCTCAATTAGAAGGTTCTGGTCAATACAATGAAGCTTTACGTATTTATAAAAAATTTGGATATCTATTAGAAAATGACGAAGAACATTCTTTTGATGCAAAAGAAATATTAAATATGGCTAAAAAGTATCCTGGTGTAATGGGAGCAGAATTAGTCAATATGTTAATTGCAGATCCTTATTTATTACTTCTTCCATCTACCATGTTTTCTAAATTAGGTAGAGGTATGGTAAATGCTGGTAAATTAAAATACTCTAATAAGTTTAAATCATTACCTACTAAAGCTAAAGATATAATTTCATTACAAGCTAAACGAGATATTAAACATGGTGCTATGGCATCTGTATTATTACCATTTGCATTTAGTACTGGTTTACAATTAGGAGAAAAAGGTGAGATATCTGCAAGTCGTACTACAGCAGAAACTACTTTTGGAGCAACTGCTGGATTACTTATGTCATTAACATTTGGTGGTATATCAGCATTAGCTAGTAGAGATATAGGAATTGATCCTGCTAAATTTAATGAATCATTTATTAAACGTGTTAACAGTTATAAAAATCCTTTAGATGCTTTAGAATTTAATGAAAATGGAGTTATTAAATCACTAGATGATACATTAAAAGATCTTAGAGCTACAATTAAAGATTTAGATCCAGTAACTAAATATGAAATTATTATTGGTGGTAAACCTTTTAAGTTTACTAAAGCCGAAGCTGAAGCAGCTTCTATTACTTCTAATGTAAGAACAGTTAGAGAATCAGCTTATGATGCTATTAAAAGTTCTGCTATTAAAGCAAGTAGTCTTGGAACAATAGGTGCAGTAGCACAATTCTTAACTGAAGAAGACGAAAAATTAAAAGAATCTTTAATTGGTTTTGGTGCTGGAGTAGGTGTATATGCTGCATATAAAGGATTGGCTAAAGCATTTGGTTGGGCAAAAAAAGTTCCTCAAGCTACAGTTGATTTTGAAATAATGGAACAAGCCACTAATATTTTAAACGCTAAAGTAAATAGCGAAGTTGGCAATATTATTGCTATGTTTAAAAATGTTGTTCCTGAACCTACTAGCCGTAGAAAAATATTTCATTACATACAAGGTACTACAGTTAATGATAAATTAAACTATTCTTCTACAGGAAGAGTGTTGACCAAAAAAGATTTAACTACATTAGAATTAGAAGGTGCAGAAATGATACGTAAAACATTAGATACTATTTATGATACATTACAAAAAGAGTTTACAGATATTCCTTTTACATTTAACTATAGAAGCAATTACCTTCCTTTAATATTTGAAGACTTTAGTGGTGCAAATAAATTTAATTACACAGATGAAACAATACGTAGTTTTGGTAATGCCTCTACTTCAAGTAGATTTTTTTATAAACGTACTTTTGATTCTATTAACGAAGCTCTAAAAGTTGGTAAAAAAATTAAACCTGGCATGGATGATCCTGCTGAATTATTAAGAGTATATACATTTGCTTTATCTAAAGCATTAACTAATAAAAACTTAATACATTATTTAAAAAATAAAAATATTATTATTGGCAAAACTGTTAATAATAACCCAATAAGTCTTCGTTTATTTTACACTAAACAAAATAGACAATTTATACCCAAAAATTACCAAGAACAGTTTAAGCCATATAAGCATCGTATTTTGGGAGATCAAGAAGTTTATGTACACCAAGATATAATAAAATCTTTAGAAATGATATTTGATGCAAGTGATGAACCAAAACTAATAGGAGGATTGTTTACTATTAATTTAATGATGAAACGATTAGCAGTAGCAGCATCTTTTTTTCATGCTGGTGCTTTAGTTGAAAGTATGATTTTTGCTGGAAATTCATTTAAAACAATAGGTAAATTTTTAAATCCAAGAAGCAAACAAGAAATTCTTCAGATGATAGAAAATCCACTTCTACAACAAAATAATTTTAAAAATATATTAAATATAAAAGAAGAAAATATGAATAATCTTTTAACAGCAGCTAATAAATTTGGGTTTAAAAATTTAATTGATTTTGCTAAAGCATCTAATTTAAAAATATCTACCCCAGAAGATGTTGGTTTTGATAGATTTTATGCAACTATAAGACAAATAGAACAACTTATTAATCATCAATTTGGTTTTAAAGCAACTGGAAAAGTAGAAAAAGTTTTTAAATGGTTTGATAAAATTACTTGGGATCGTTTATTTTCACAAGCTAAAATTTATACATTTTTAAGACAACTAGATAAATTAGTAAAACCAGGAGATACTAAATCTGTTGTTTATAATAAAGCTAAAATAGCAGCACAATTTACTAATGATGCATTTGGTGGTCAAGACTGGGTAGCAATTACACAAAAAATAACAAATCCAATATTTAAAAAATTAGCACAAACTTTATTTGCTCCTGGCTCTAGAGGATATATGCAATTGTTACTGTTTGCTCCAGACTGGACTATATCTAATATTAGAATTATAGCTAAATCATTACCTGCATTTGAATCTGATCCTATAACTAGAAGTATGTATCAAGCATACTTTGCAAAAGCTGCATTAATGTACGGAACTATTGGTACAGCACTCAATTATATATTTAGTGGACATTCTCAATTAGAAAATAAAGATCCTACAAGAATAGATTTAGGTGATGGTCAAGTTCTTACATTTAGTAAACAATTAATGGAACCGTTTCATTGGATTACTGATCCACAAAATACTGCTCTTAAAAAAATAGGTTCTGTACCTAGAGCAATTATTGAAATATTAACTAATAAAGAATATTTAACTACCAAATGGAGTCCTAATTTAACTACTAAAGATGATACAGCTATTGAAAAAGCTATAAAAATAGGTGGCAAAGCAGGTGAAAAATTCTTACCTATTTGGTTACTTAGCTCAGTACGCACAATATCTGATAGATATGAACAAGAAGGTATTAGTCCAGACTTGGCTTCTGATGTTGCTTTAAATTTTGTATTAGGACAATTAGGTCATCCAAGATATAAAGGGCCTAGAACCAGTCAATATAAACTTGCAGGTCTAGCTAGATCTCCATATGAAACATTATTTTAATGAAAGTATTTGTCTTATTTTTACAAATTTGTTCTAATGTAGCAGGTATTTGTTCTGATTATTATACAGATCATAAAGAGTTAAAATCATATAAAGATTGCGTATTATATGGTCTTAATAGATCTAATTTTGTAGTTAAAGAATTAGACAGCAAAACTATGGATAATGAACGTACTATTATCAAATTCCATTGTTTAGAACAAGAATCTAAAAAAGTATAGCTTTTTGAAAAGAATACTAGTATAAATTGTATCATGAACAAATCAGTATTAATTATATCTGACACTCATATACCTTATCATCATAAAGATTTAATACCTTTTTTAAAAGATTTAAAACAAATTATTAAACCTGATAGAGTTATCCATATTGGAGATGAGTTAGATAAACATGCTATGTCATTTCATGATAGTGATCCAGATTTACCTAGTGCTGGAGATGAATTAAAAATTTCTTTACCTATTATAAAAGAATTAGAAACTATATTTCCTGTTGTTGACTTATTAGATTCTAATCATGGTAGTTTAGTTTATCGAAGATCTTTAAAATATGGTATACCTAAAGCTTATCTTAAACACTACAATGATTTTTTAAATGTAGGTAAAGGTTGGCAATGGCATGATGATTTAACTATTAAAACTCCTACTGGCCCAGTTTACTTTTGCCATGGTAAAGTTGCAGATGTTCTTAAATTAGCCCAATCTATGGGAATGTCTTGCGTTCAAGGACATTATCACAGTTCATTTAATCTTAAATATTATGGCAATAGTTTAGGTCTATACTTTGGTTTACAAGTTGGCTGCTTAATTGACAAAGACTCACTTGCTTTTAGATATAACAAAACTCAACGTGCTAGACCTTTAATAGGATGTGGTGTTATAATTGATGGATTGCCTAAACTTATACCAATGGTGCTAGATAAACATGGAAGATGGTGCGGAAAAATTTATTCCTAGAGGTATTAGAAATAATAATCCTGGAAATATAAAAAAAAACGATGTTGAGTGGAATGGTCTTGTTTCTAAAGAAGAACAAAACGACAACACTTTTTTTATATTTAAATCTCCAGAATATGGAATAAGAGCATTAACAAAAATATTAATTACTTATCGTAAAACTTATGATTTGTATAACATATGGGGTATTATTAATCGATATGCTCCACCATCTGAAAACAATACTGAAGCTTATAAAGAATTTTTAGTTGATGAAACTAATTATGCTATGCTTCAAACAATTCCATTTACCATAGAAGGATATTTGCCAATTGTTAAAGCAATTATTAAAATGGAAAATGGTGAACAACCTTATAATGATGACACTATTTTAAAAGGTATGTCATTAGCATGGAATTAATTATGAAAAAAAAAGGATTATACGCAAATATAAATGCTCGTAAGAAAAAAAGCATTTCAAGACCTAAATCTAAATCAACTATATCAGCTAAAGCATATAGAAATATGAAAGCTGGTTTTCCTAAACGAGGTAAATAATGGCTAAGACAGCAGCATGGCAACGTAAAGAAGGTAAGGATCCTAAAGGTGGATTAAATCGTAAAGGTATTGCATCTTATAGAAGACAAAACCCTGGCTCTAAATTAAGCATGGCAGTTACTACCAAACCATCTAAACTTAAAGCTGGATCTAAAGCAGCTAAACGCAGAAAATCTTTTTGTGCTAGAATGTCAGGTATGAAAAAAAGATTAACTTCTGCTAAAACAGCTAGAGATCCTAATAGCAGAATTAATAAAGCTTTAAGAAAATGGAATTGTTAAATGTGGTTATCTGCTATAAAATTAGCTTTTGATGCTGCTGGTCATATTTATAAAAATAGACAGCAAACTAAAATGCTTATGTCTGATGCACAAATGCGTCATGCAGAAGCTATGGCAAAAGGTGAAAAAGAATATCAAGGTCAATTGCTTGAAGCAAGACAATCTGACTGGAAAGATGAGTTTATTTTAATTTTGCTAAGTTTGCCAATAGGATTATTAGCTTGGGCAGTATTTAGTGATGATCCTGCTATTATGGATAAAATGAAATTATTTTTTCAATATTTTAGTGATCTTCCATTTTGGTATCAAACCATATTTGTAGGAGTAATTGCTAGCGTATATGGTTTAAAAGCAACTGATTTAATTAAAAGAAAATGAAACAAAGACACGATGATATATTACTCAAACACTCTCAAGAAGTATCTCAAGAGAAAAAAAACAAAACTATATTTAAAAATTTTGGCGTTGTGGATGCTTATAATCATGGCACTACAGGGTATAAAATAAAACAAGGTAGTAACAAAGATAAAGTTGTTGCACACATTACTGTTAAAAGCAAAGATATATGAAATGTATCTATAAATTATATATGGGTTTTTGTTGTTTATTAAAAGATTGTAAATGCAAACTAAAACAAACAGTCAAAAACTATTATTAGTTGGACATTGCAATATATGCAATGATAAAATATTTACCAATAGTTCTTTTGTAGTATTAGCTAATAAAAAAAGATATTGTTTTGATTGTTATGAAGAACTTAATAATCCCGTTCTAAAATCATCTCCAAATAGTGTATAGCTTTTAATATATCCTCTTTACCATTTTTATTTTTGTGTCTACAGATATATTTAATTGCATTGCCTTCAGCAAATAACAATTTGTTTTTATTTATAAATGTAGCAGGTTGTATAGCCATGTCTTTATAGTGTGTTCCACCAACTTGTTTTTTTAATATGTTCATAAAAAATATAGGGTTTGTCATTTAAGTTTTATAATAATTCTTTTATTATTACTTGTGTAATACAATATATCATACTGTTCTTGTGTAAATTGATAATAACCAATTAACATTAAATTTTTAATTTTATCAGTTACATATTGAGGATCATAACCAGCAAGTGATACTATATAACAAAAGTCTTCTGACATTGTGGTAAGCCACTCAATTGCTTCTTGTTTGTGCTTTAAATATTTTTTATCTAAACCTTTATAAGAAGCATCTTCTATTGCTTGAATTATAATAGAACAAAATAATCTTTTTTCTTTATCAATTTTATTCGATAAGTTTTGTAGCGTCTTTACAAATGACTTCATAAGTTGTTCTGTATTTACCACTTGGATCAGTTCGCCACTTTAAATCTGATGTTTTTAATGTTTTAAATATTCTTTGTGCCTCATGTTCATCCTTTGCTTCAATTTCTACAGTTCCCATCATAGTTGTATAATGCCTAAAAATATATATCATATTTTGTTATTTCTACGACTAGCTTCTAATGTTCTCCATACATCTATAATTAATTGTTCTTTAGCACGTTTGTTTTCCATGGTTCCAACCTTTTCTGCTAAAGCAGCCTTTTCTTCTATATGTTGTTTATATACATCAGAAGCATAAAATCTGTGTTCTTTTAAAGATATAGAATTATCTGTATTGTTATTAATAATATCTAAAGCTTTATCTCTCTTAGATTTGTCTTTTAAATACTCTAATCCTGAAGATAACTTAGCATGTTCTTCATCAGTTTCTGATATAAACTTTAAAGCTTCTTCAAGTCTTTTTTCTGTTATCATTGCTGTCCTTTCTGTAATTTAATTCTAATTTAGTAACATTCCAAAATTTAAGCTTAATACAGTTATACACTTCTTTCTTCATTGCTTCAATTTCTTCTTTGTTACAATGTGTATTCCAAGTTAATATACAATTATAATTATTCACCAAAATTTTCCTCTCTTGGTACAAATGGTAAATCTACTAATTTATATGG
>Ga0208898_1002621_pt1 | contig 10949 bp, 18 predicted proteins | sample VirMetDEL_Mar_4_FD_184513 | JGI IMG/M metagenome (GOLD analysis project Ga0208898, IMG submission 184513) | Aqueous microbial communities from the Delaware River and Bay under freshwater to marine salinity gradient to study organic matter... | ecosystem: Environmental > Aquatic > Marine >...
GACAGGCGCTTCTGGAGAGAGCCGGGTTGCTATGCCGTACTGGTATTTATCGAGGATGGCATCACCAATAACGAGAATGCGCGGCATTCATTCCCCCTTACTTTAATTATACTGTTTGATGGAAAAAATTATGCATGACCGATATGCCCGCTCTCGATCAGAGCGTCGTGCAAAACGCCCATCGCCGCCCCCAAAAGTTCTTCGAGTTTCTCTCGAATCTTTTGAGACCAACGAGTCACGGTTGACTGGTTGACGCGATACTTCGCCGCCCACCACTCTGTTGTGTGGAGCATCTTTTTTCCCTTGGCCCAGTGCAATACGATCTCTGCGACAAACCATCTGTCTCGGCCAAACTGTCTGGCAATTGATTCCACCAAAACCCCAGTCTCGTAGACCGTGCCGCCGGTGAAATAGGTCAAGATCACCGCTTCCTGCTGACGGGAGCAACTGCGCTCCATGTTTTTGAGGATCAATGCGGCTTCGGCAACCTTCTCCCAAGCGTCCAGATCGGGCATAAATTCCCGTCCAGATGATTTTTTCCCCATGTCCCAGACTGTAGGCCCGTCGATGACCGGGGTGTTTACCCTTCTCAGAGCCCATCCGACTGCCTCATAAGCATTGCTAAATCCATGTTCCATAGCGCGGCCCTCCGAAGCCACTCAACTGCACGTCCGTCCTTGACGTGTTTGGATGTGGCTCGGATCAGGACAATGTTGGCAAGCGCCACTTCGTTGTACTTCTCGATGTCCTTCTCGACGCCGGAGCCCGTCACATGACGGCCTCTAATCCAAGTGCCACCTTCGATTTCGACTGCTACGCCGAAGTGGCTGTTGGTAAGCGACTGATCCCAAAAAAAATCAAGTCGCCACTTCCGGGTCGGATGGAATCTGTACTCGCGCTCAGGCTCGGGAAATCCACTGTTCCGGCACTGGGTGAGAAATTGGTATTCGAGGTCGCTCATCTGGAGACCTCGTATGAATAGTCGATGATCGGAAAAGACTCGTCCAAGCGCTCCGTGAAGACCCAATGATCGAAGCGGCGGCAATGGGCGGCTGTCTTCTCGCAAAAAGACAAATGCCAACAGCCCTCCCCTGCGTAGCAGGGAGACGGATCGGGATCAAATCTTTTCTTACTTCTCGTCGGGTAATCGGGCTTTTTGTTCCACTCGATTTTTCCGACGTTGAACAACGGGTTCTTCTGCATCGGGGAAAGATTCTTTGATGGCAAGGTAAAACTCCGAAAACCCGTTCTGCTTAATCCATTCCCACTTTTCGCGCTTGTTGTTGAACGCGACGAGAAGGTAGTCGTTATCCTTCTCTGGGCTCGGGCTATACCCGAGGTGCTTGGCTAACTTGTTATCTGCCATGAACTGGCAAGTGCGTACTGACGGCATCGCTCTGACCAGTCTGCTCGCGACTCGTCAGGTTTACGCTCTAGACCCAAGCGCTTTAGGCTATCGGCAAGAAGTTGCAGATGCTCGCGGTTGTATCTTTTCGTCCAGTGCCAAGCGCAAAGCCGCTCCTCTCCAACGAACACTTCGGCGGGGAGTTCGCAATCAATGCATCTGGAGGCGACCGCTTTTGGAGCATCCGCTTCTGCACCCGGAAGTTTCTGAACTGGATCGAGCCATCTGCCGCCGTTCAACCATGTGGCGGGCATAGGCAAACGAGGGACGAAAATGTCCTTTTTCTTGCGATCTTCGGCGTTCGGGTACTTGTCGAAAACCGCTTTGCGCCAAGCGACCTGTTCCTTGATGGCATGGATCAGGACGGTTTCGGCAAAGTGCTTCCAGTCATGGGTGGGAATGCCGGGGTCTTTTTTGAACACCTTGACCCATGCCTTGATGGCATCCTTTTTTCCGGTTTTCTGCCCGCTAGGCCAAGCGCCCCACCAAGTCTCGAAAAGATCGAGCAGGCCGCTTTCGTCAATCGCAGAATCAACGAGTTGTGCTTGCAAAATGCGTTCTCCCATAGGTATCACTGAGACGTAGGTGATGGGTGCGTCGCCGTGCCAGTAATCGCCCCGCGAGTTCCCGGTATATGGAGGGTCGCGCCAACCCCGATGGCTCTTTCGAGAAGCATCACCATGCGGCGTTTATCCCGTCTCAGAGGTCGCCACGGCTCACCTAACGTCTTTTGATCTGCTTTCTGCGATTAAGGCTCGGGTGACAAATCAGCCCCTGCCACTATGTGTCGCGGACGTTTGAGAGAATATTCTTATTGCTTGCCGGTGTCAACATACCTGTTGCGTTCTTACCCGATACGTTTTTTTGTGAAGTTCTGGTTTACATTTTTCGCCGTCTTAGGCACTATACAGAGGTTGTCAACAATTTCGTTGGCAATAAAATAGCCGGTTGTTAAGGCTAAAGGAAAGAAAAGTGAAAAAAAAGAAGAGAAGCCATTTTAGAAAAACCCAAGACGAACACCCAGAAGATTGTTGGGCTGTTAGCACACAAAATTCGTATACAGAAAGAATTTCGGAAAACTAAGGAGACAGCAATTGGCGACACCATTAGGCGATCGCATTAAATCATTAAGAGAGAAGTTAGGAATCAGTCAGTCAGAGTTAGGACGCATGGTTGGACTTTCAAGAGCATCGATAAGCCAATATGAACTGGGAGCAGTTCAAGAGATGAAGATGCTTCAGTTGGTTGCTATGTCAAAAGCGCTTCAAGTTGATCCCGAAGAACTAGCGACAGGAGTTCCTTCTGCCAGAGCGGCCTTTCAACGAAGTGACATTTCCTTCGTCCCTCTCGTTATTGGATTAGAACTAAACGACCTTACTGCGAGGAGCGATATGTTCGACGACAAGGAGCGCAAATTCGTGGCTACTAGCCTAAAAATAAAAAACGGATTTGCGGTTGAAATCACCGACGATGAGATGATCTCGTCCGACTCACCATTCAAAGTCGGAGGCTTTGTAATTTTTGATGCAGACGCGCAACCTGTCTCTGGGGACAATGTTCTAGTGAAAGTTGCAGGGTTGGAATCACCCCTCTTCCGCTCTTTGAGAATCAGCGGTTCACGGCACATCCTGCGCCCTTTGAACACTCAATTCCAAGCAATTGAAACAACGGCAGGTGAATACGAAGTTTACGGCGTAGCGAGAGAATTTAATATCAAGATATAGGTTTTTTCCGCAAATCATGAAAAACGCTCGGTAAATCCGGGCGTTTTTTTTATCTTAGATGTAAAGTGTTTATTGCTTTGGTATGTAAATTTGCGTATATTACCCTTATGACCTTGATAGGCGTGTGCCAACCGAGCGCTTTATCGGTTGGATGGTTTGAGGCTACCAGTCCAATTGGCGGCAGTCATTTGTCTCCTCCTCATAAGCGGTCGTACTCCCGCCTATGTCCTCCCTGTATACGCGGTTGGGAAAGCCTCTTGAATGCGGTCAGCGGCCCGCTCTCTCTCTGGTCGGGGGTGGCGTTCTTCCGTTCGCGTCATCTTGAGAAGGGCGGGCCTGTTGATCCCTAAAAACAAAACTTGGAAAAGCAATGCATACAAGCGCTTCGTTGAGAGTCTTGATTGTTGTTTGTGCGGTCATTCTGGGTGGGACGACAACCAAATCATTGTCCACCACGCCATCGCCATACCCGGACTCGATTTGGGAAAAATGGGGGGGAAAGCAAATGACTCTTTTGGCATCCCCCTGCACGTTACCTGCCACAACGAGTTTCACGCCCACTTTGACAAATACAAAGAGGATCAACCCCTATGGCTGATGAGAACATTGGAGACGGCGGTGCGTCATTTCGCGCCGACCCGCTGAATCTCACAAGCGACGCAATGATCGAGATGCTTGTTCTCGAAAACTTTCGAGACTTCGCCCGCATGATCAAGGGAATCATGCTCAGGTTCATTGGCGACCACCCCCTCACTGAAGATGAGACAGCAATCGCCTCTTATATCAATCAGTGCGCTCTCGCGAGGGAGTCTGAACGTGAGTGAACTGGTGTCTGACGAAAGGGTCGAAAAGGCTCTGACCTACCTAGCCGAGACAGACCTCCCCGCCGCCGAGGCAAAGGCTAGAGCCAAAGCGCTTGAGGCTTACGGGAAAACGGTCAAAGCATTCGGTCTGCTTGAAGCCAACGGCACGGTGGCAGAGCGCGAAGCAAAGGCGCTGATCTCTGAGAAGTACGCCGAGTTTCTCGATGACTACGAGAGAGCGGTTATAGAAGACGCGCACTTTGCAAACAAGCGGGCGACCGAGTCTGGGATTGTCGAGGTCTGGCGATCTTGCCAAGCGAATCGCCGCAAAGGGAACGTGTGATGTTGGGGAGGCGATACACCAGAGAGCAAGTGCAGAACGCAGGGCAAGAAATCTCTGATACAGCGCAAAGACTCAAGGTCGAACTTAAAGAGATGGTGGCTGAATGTGATGACGCGCAGTGGTTGCGCTCACCTGATCACGCCGCCGACTTTCACTACCTATTGAAAGAACTTGCCTACACCATAAACCAAGCCGCGCAACATATCGATAGGTTTGTCGCAATCATCGAATACGACGATTTGATCGAGGAAAACAAATGAGACTACCAGAAGAAAACGATTATTTGGTTGACCTCCTCCCCGAGGAGTCACTCACCACAAGCCGCGAGATAAATGAGATTTCAGCGGCGTTGTCAGCGTCCTTGGAGTCCATCAAGGACATTCCGAAGAACACGCAAGCCTTTAACTACAAATATGCGCCGTTGGAGAGTTACACGCCAATGATTAGAGAGGGGTGCAAGAAGAACGGTCTGTTCGTAATGCAACCGCCTATATCTCGACCCGGAAAGATCGGTGTCGCCACCATGATCACGCACTCATCCGGCCAGTGGATAAGGAGCGAAGTGCTTGTGGACTTCAACGCGAGTCAGCACAAGAACGTCGCACAAGCCGTTGGAAGTTTGCACACCTACCTACGTCGCTATTGCTTGTCCGGCATCTGGTCAATCGCCGCGCACGGCGAGGACTTTGACGCTCAGGACATAACCGTTCCAGAGCAAAAGCCAAAAGCAAAGCCCGCAAGCGACAAATTGATTGCCAAGTTGGACAAGGCCGCGCAAGGGGGGAAGGAAGCGCTTACCAAAGCGTTCGCTGACCTGACCCCTGCAATGAAAGAGTCGCTGACATCGGCTCAGGTGGCCTCGTTGAAAGAAATTGCCCGCGCTGTCTCGAATGCAAATTGAGTGTGAGCAGGGCTCTCCAGAATGGTTCTTCGCCAGAAAGGGGGTATTGACTGCCTCAAACGCCGGGTCAGCGGCGGGTTTGGAGGGAGCATATATGTCGAGGTCTGCACTGTGGAGAGCGCTGAATGGAGAGGAGCGGCCAGTCACGCCGCCAATGATGTACGGGACTGAGCATGAGGAAGATGCGCGTTATGCGGGGGAAGTTGCATTGGGCCTTGTCTCTTGGCCTTGCGGTTTTTTTATTGATGATAGTGATACTTGGTTGGGCGCTTCTCCTGACGGCATCTTTGACGGAATGGGTTTGCACGAAATTAAGTGCCGTCCTGAGCGGCCTTATGAGGCCATCTCACCGCAACACTTTGCACAAATACAGATGCAACTTGCGGTTTGTGGGTGCGGAAGATGCTACTTCCAATCATGGACACCCGAAGAGCAACGAATCTGGATCGTCCCATTCGACAAAAGATACTGGGAGTGGCTGAAGCCCCTCCTCCAAGAATTCTGGGGTTTCGTTACAAAAGGAGAAGAGCCGCCACGGCTTCCCAAAAAAAGACGCTACCCAGAAGAAACTGTGTACAACATCGTTTATGAAGGAAAAAGTTAATGCCATACGAACACAAACCAAACCGCTTCTCACTTCTGAAAAACAAAAACCGAAGGGGTGACAACGATCCCGCTTACACGGGTGATGGACTTGTTGATCTTTCCGAGTTGGGCCTTGGATCAGGTCAAGCAGAGGTGTGGGTGTCCTTGTGGAAGGGGGAGACTCAGGCGGGTGACATTCGTCTGTCTGGATCGATACGAGCGAAAACACCTAAAGAATTTGCAGACCAACCGAAGAGCAAAGAATTTAACGACGATATCCCGTTCTGATCATGGACATTGTTACCCCGAAATGGGGAAAGAAAATTCTGTTTCGGCGCGACAGTATGCCCGTGGACGCTGATTCACACGGGCTGATCTGCCACCTCGAAGCATACAGGTACTTGGGTATAGGAAGACATTCTTTTGACCGCCACGTCAGGCCGCTTGTCCCGTCCTACCGGATCGGAAATCGAGTGATGTTCAAAAAAAATGAATTAGCAGATTTCGCTGATAGAATTGCTCGGGACACGGCCTCTCATCGGAGGAAAGAAAGATGAAAGGACTGGTTAAATGCGGTAAATCTGGGTTGTGGCGGTATCAGAGGACTGTGCGGATACCGCCGGAGTTGGCTTTCAACCCTGCCGCAAACAAGTGCGTCATTCGTGGCTCAACATACGAGGACGATTACGACCTTGCGGTGGAGGTTTTTCTAAAAGTGATTGCGAAGGCAAAGCAAGAACTTGAGGAAGGGCCGAGGAGAAAGGTGTACACGGTGAGAGATGGGCTTGACCAATACGAGCAAACGAGGACAACCAGACAGGCGCAGTCCGATGCGGCTTTTCACATCGAGACTATCGACCGTTTTTTGGGAGATGTTCCTTTGCGCTTGATCCACACCAACCACCCCAAGGTTAAAGAGATGATTAAGTATTCTCTCGACCGAGGGAACGCGGCGGGGACGATCAACAAGCGGCTCGGCGTTCTAAGCCATATCTTGAGGCTTGCAAACACCGAATGGCGAGATGAGGCAAATCGAGCGTGGATAGATACCCCCGGATCGATCAAGCCATTGCCGGATAACCCGGTTGGCGGGTATCCGTTGACTGGCGGTCAGGAGCGGGCTTTGCTGTCTGCCCTGCCTGATGATCTGGCTGACATCTCATCGTTCGCGATCCACACAGGGCTCAGGGACAAGTACATCCGTGGGCTCCGCTGGGATCAAGAGGTGTACATAAGAGGGGTCGGATCGGTTTTCGACATCGGCAATAAGAACGGCATCCCCCATCGGGTGGTGCTTAACTCAATCGCCGCCGAGATAATCGAGCGCAAACGGGGAGAACACGACGATTTTGTGTTTACACACAACCGCTTGGGTTTAGATGGTGTGAGGCATCCGTTTATATCCCCTTTCAACAGAATGCTGTTTAAACGCGCTGTAAGCGCCGTAGGGCTCAGTGACGCTAGGGGCAAGGGTCATGGCTTCAGATTCCATGACTTTCGCCACACGTTCGCTACGAGGCTCAAGGCGATGGATGTGCCCCACAGGACGATTCAAGACCTTATGGGACACGCTAATGGGAGCGTTACGGCCCACTACACAGCGGTTGAAACGACCAATCTTCTGTTGGCTGTGGAGCGGTTGGTTGAGTGGTACGATCAGGGGCCGACGCTGTTTGTCAGGAAAACGGGTCAGGCGGCGTAAAGCAGATGCAAAAATTTTTCACTTGTAAGTGATTGATTTTTCGCAGATGTTTTATTCGTCAGAGTCCGTAGTCCTACCGCTAGACGATCCCCCAACGGGAACGGTATTTTAGGGAAAAAGGTGTATTAATTCAATCATTTAGATGACGAGAGGCCGTGTCAACCCTTGTCACTCTTCCCGAAATACCCACTTTACATTTGTACTCTTGTGCTGATTCGTGTCGAAAATGCTACCGACAAGTGCCAGAATCGATCCTCGGCGAGGGGGCGTTCTTGATTTGTCCTCGCAGAGCCTACTATATATATAGTAGGTTGGTCGGTTGGGTGCGTTCCCCTCGCTTTATTTCTTGCCGCCTACGATGATGTCCCAGTCGATCTCGGCCACGGTCTCGGCAGAGGTGTCCTTGATCTCAATTTCCTGCTCGGTTTTTGATGGAATCAGTGCGGTCGCGATCCTAACGTAGGTGCTTGGGTCTTTCTGCCTGACCTCGGCAATTACTGAATCACCGTACATCTCGAAGTCCATAAGCATTGCGTCGGTGAATGCTTGCGAGAACTTGTTCCGTGATCCAATCCTGCGTCCTGCTCGGTTGATCCGGGGATCGTTTTTGACAAAGGGCTTGCCCAAAGGCTTCTTCTTAATCTCACCAACAGAAAGCCCGCCATTGGCGGGCTTATCGGTTACTTTTTCTTCTTTTTTCTTAGCCATCTCTAAACTCCTCTGGAGTATGCTCTGCGACTTCCTGCCGGAGCGCCCAAACTTCTGCGGGCGAATCCGAGAAAACCCCCTGTTGACTTAGCATTGCATAACACGCCGCTAACTTCCCCCTCATGCTTTTCGTCTCCAAAAGAACTTTCTGGAATTGAGGGTTCGTGACGTGACGCGCAACTGCTAACTTCATATTCGGCTCCTGATTAACAATGTAAAACTCATCGGACATTGGCTGACTCCTTAGAAATAAAATCATCCAAGTCCATCTTTTCGTACTTTCTACACAAGTACTTTAGGCTTAGTTCCATAAGATCGTAGTCTCCGTTTTCTACGCCATTCAAGACAACAACGCCCTGCCAAGATTCCTTGGCCTGCGGCCCCAGATAGTCCTCCTTGTGCAAGTAGCAACTTCCGCAAATCAATGCGCGTTGCACTGTTCCTGTCGGTAGGGTTCTGGACGCAACGTCTTTTCCTTGTCGGTGTCCTTGGACGAACGACAATCCGACATTGCGTAATATGTTGTGTGCTGTGCCGCCGTAAGCGCGGCCAGTATATGGAGCGTAAAAATAGTGAGTGAAGTAAACGCCACCTATCTCGTTTACCTCTTTGAACGGATGGTAAATCCAACCATCCCGATTTAAGGATTCTTCGGACAACACGCCTTCGAGTACTGGATTGTCATCGACGTAACGTGTCAGTCGGTATTCGTGATTGCCGCCGTGCAAATGAAACTGCGGCTTCTTCTTCATGGGCTTGAGGGTTTTCCAGAACAAGTCCATCGCCTTGTTGCCTGCCTCAATATCCTCAAGGACGCGCTTGCCCTCGATTTCCCTTCGGGAAGAATATGAACTCAGGGATGGGAAGTCCCAGTGATCGCCCAAGTGAACGACGTAATCGTCCTTGGTGAGATAGTCTCTGATCGCTTTTGCGGCCCACTTCATGTGGGCAATAGGTACGCCGGGTTTAACTTGCGTGTCTGGGATTATGAGAATCTTCATGGAATTGACCACAGGGTGCTGATTCCACAAGGGTCTCGATGCTGATCACCATGCCCATAGGAATCCGGTTAAGCCCACCCCACTGGTCGGTATCGGGTAGATGAGAATCTGCCAACACAACAAAATCCGTTTTCTTCTTTCCTGACGAAACAAGATATCCAACGGTGTTAATTACCCACGCCTTTCTATTTACATCTTTTAGGTCATGCCATCCGCTATGCTGATCAGCGTCGATCCATGACACTCGCACAACCTGATGGTTACAGGTCACTTCTTGCTCCCCGGAGCAGGAATAATCCACCCTATCAATAGAGGGATAATGACTGGGAGAATAAGGAAGCCCGCTAGAACCCATCCTGCGACCTCCGAAAGTTTGCCAAGAAGACTCCAAATGTCATCAACTTCTTTGGCAATGATCTGTTCTGCATCTCTCTTAACCTCATACAAAGTCAAGACTGGCTCAAGTATCAACTCTCCGGCGAGGTCTCCTGCCGCCGCTCCAACAATAGCGCCCGGAACCCCAGCGGCTACGGCTCCCGCTGTGGCTCCCACAGCAGTTGTGCCTACCTTCGTTATCGTGCCGCAACCAGATAATAAAACAAAAAGTAGAACTAAAGAAGACAGGCGAATCATTCTGGAGCCCTAATACTTCGGAGCGGATTCTCGCTATCTTTGCCCATCTCCTCGTCTCGTTTTGCTCTAAAAAGAACAACACGTTTTGCGTATGTTGTTTTCAGTTCTGCAAGACGATCTAACTCTGCTCGTTTCTCTGCCGGAGTCATGTCGGACTTGTAGATGAACCCAATGCGCTTGTTGATCTTCTGTATTTCGGCGTTTGCGTCTTGATAGGTTTTTACCCATGCCATCGTGTCTCGGTTATCCATTGCAAACTGTCTGGCTTGATCATATTCAAATGATCGCTTGTAGCCGTTATATGCTTGCTTAACCGAATTAACCTGATTCATCTGCTCGTAGAACAGAGTCATATACTTATTGTTTTTTCGGGGAGCGGCTGAATAAAAAGAACCTATTGGCACTAGACCAGTCATCTCGTCAACTCTTGTCAACGGTTCGACCTGATCGGACATCAAGATGTCGAACGCGCCAACCGTAGTAGCCCCAAGCCAACCAAAATATCCCTTTATTAAATGATCTATTTGAACTGGAGAAAGATTTAACTTAAGTTCATCCCCGCCAAAACTTTCGATGACTTTGCCAAGAGCGAGAGATGCAGTTTTTGCGGCCTGAGATGTGTACGGCCTAATTCGCAATGCGTTCGGAAGAGTTGAGATTTGCCAAGACAGGTTCTCGATCTGCCTATCGGTAAATGCGTTTTCGTTTTTCCAGAGTTCTATAATTGGTCTAGCAATCTGCGGCCTAAAATCAAACGCTAACTGATGAATTACGATTTCTTGCAAACGATTAACAGTGTATTTGTTTATATTTTTGTTTATCGTTTCAGAGCCCGGTATTTCAGTGCCAACCTTTCTTAAGAAATTTTCAGTGATTCGGTCTCCAAGGGAGGCAATTGCCCCAATCTCAAAAGGCTTTGGAAGGAACAAGAAGTCTGAAGTGCCGGGTATCTTTATCGGCCAGTAAGTCTCCTTCTGCCACTCTTCCAATTCGTCGTAGTCCTCGTCACCTTCATAGGACAACCGAAGAAGGATGCTCGCCAAAGTGATCGTTCCCACTACAGCAAGAAGACGAGCCCTGTCACCGCCTCTCTCTCCGCTTCGCCCTGCGCGTACTAACTTATCGAGACCTTGGATTCGGGCGT
>Ga0208898_1002630_pt1 | contig 10934 bp, 18 predicted proteins | sample VirMetDEL_Mar_4_FD_184513 | JGI IMG/M metagenome (GOLD analysis project Ga0208898, IMG submission 184513) | Aqueous microbial communities from the Delaware River and Bay under freshwater to marine salinity gradient to study organic matter... | ecosystem: Environmental > Aquatic > Marine >...
CTGGTTAGTGCCATGCTGGATTGCCAATATACCACAACGTCGGGGTCAGCGCACGTATCTTCCACTACAACACCTATGCCATGCTTTTCAATGACCCAGCGAGCGGCGTTGGACTCTGAAAGAACAACTAAATCTCCAACTTTGAAATTGTGATACTGTATGTCAGACATAGATCAACTCCAAATAATTGAAAGAAAAGGATAACTTCTCTCCGTTTTGCCAGATAACATCTGCTATAGCGGTATTTAATTCCTCGCGAGGAGTTATATCCACGATATGACCGTGGTGGGGAGGTGGCCACTTGGTCTTAACAAGATCTCCAACCCTCCAAAGCTGCCCATTGTATTCTACACTGTTCATGCGTCAGGCTCCAATTAAATTGACCAAGAAGATAAAGATTTGATACATAATAACTGCCACACCAACCCAGAAGGCTGCGATTGCTGAGACAGCTATCCAAGCACCTACAACGGTGTCACCTGTCCTTAATACCGTTCTCATTATTTGAGAGACAAAAAGAGTAGAAAGAAAGAAGAGTATAACCCAAGACATTGTGTTCTCCTTTTTGTTTGGGTTCCTGCCACTGTGAGATCATTATTGCACGATCTGGTAGGATCAGTCAAGAACTATTTTCTAAGTTGTTGAATTATCTGATCCTATTCCCATAGAACCATTCTTCATCCAGTTCAATCTGCCCGTTTTTATGCCATTGTCGATGCACTCCGTGTAGCATGTTGTGGAGGTGGTTTCTCTCCCACCGAAGCTGACCGTTGCCATACCACTCGCGATGTGCTCCGTGTTCCTTGCCGTGGAGGTGGTTTTGCTCGCCCCAAAGCTGACCGTTGTCAAACCATCTTCGATATTTTCCGTGCCTCTTGCCGCGGAGAAAGTTTTCCTCCCTCCCAAGCTGGCCGTCTTCCCACCATTGTCGATGCACTCCGTGCTTCTTGCCGTGGAGATAGCTCTCCTCCCACCGAAGCTGGCCGTCTTCCCACCATTGTCGATGCACTCCGTGCTTCTTGCCGTGGATGTAGTTATACTCGTACTGAAGCTGGCCGTTGTCAAACCACCCTCGGTGTTCTTTCCAGCCCAGCCCTTCGAGGTGTTCTTTTTCTTTTGAGGTCAGATCTTGAGGTAGATCACCGCCTTCTTCAATCCATTTTCTGATCTCTTCAGTTCTCATCTTTCACTCCCCAGCGAATCCAAGCTCTCTCACCAACGAAGAGCATTATTGCACGATCTGGTGAGTTCAGTCAAGATCTTTTTTCGATTATTTTCTAAGTTGTTGAAATGGTTATTTGATCTTATTTCCGTAGAGCCACTCTTCATCCCACCAAAGCTGACCGTTTTCATACCACTCACGATGTGCTCCGTGCCTCACGCCGTGGAGGTGGTTTTTCTCGTGCTCAAGCTGACCGTTGTCAAACCATCTTCGCCATTTTCCGTGCTCCTTGCCGTGGAGATAGTTTCTCTCCAACCAAAGCTGCCCATTGGCATTCCATCTTCGCCATTTTCCGTGCTCCTTGCCGTGGAGAAAGCTATACTCGTGCTCAAGCTGACCGTTTCTATGCCACTGTCGACGTGCTTTCCATCCCAGCCCTTCGAGGTGTTCTTTTTCTTTCGGTGTCAGATCTTGAGGCAGATCACCGCCTTCTTCAAGCCATTTTCTGATCTGTTTTAATCTCATCTTTCACTCTCTCACCAACGACAGTCATTATTGCACGATCTGGTAGGATCGGTCAAGAACTATTTTGCAAGTTGTTGAAATGGTTATTTGATCTTATTTCCGTAGAGCCACTCTTCATCCCACCGAAGCTGACCGTTGCTACGCCACCCTCGACATTTTCCGTGCAGTGTGCCGTGGAGATAGTTTCTCTCCAACCAAAGCTGACCGTTGCCATGCCATCCTCGACATTTTCCGTGCAGTGTGCCGTGGAGAAAGCTATACTCGTGCTCAAGCTGACCGTTGTAATACCACATTCGACATTTTCCGTGAGTCTTGTCGTGGAGAAAGTTTTCCTCCCACCAAAGCTGACCTTTGTCATTCCATCTTCGGTTTTCTTTCCACCCCAATGCTTCGAGGTGTTCTTTCTCTTCTTGTGTTAGTTCTTGAGGAAGCTCTCCACCTTCTTCAATCCATTTTCTGATTTCTTCAGTTCTCATCTTTCATTCCCCAGTAAATCCAAGCTCTCTCACCAACGAAGAGCATTATTGCACGATCTGGTAGATCAGTCAAGAACTATTTTCTAAGTTGTTGAATTATTTGATCCTATTCCCATAGAACCATTCTTCATCCCGCCAAAGCTGACCGTTGGAACGCCAACTTCGATACACTCCGTGTAGTATGTCGTGGAGATAGCCAATCTCGTGCTGAAGCTGACCGTTGCCATACCACTTTCGTTGTGCTCCATGACTCACGCCGTGGAGATAGCTATACTCGTGCTGAAGCTGACCGTTGTCATACCACTTTCGACATTTTCCGTGTGGCATGTTGTGGAGATAGCTCTCCTCCAGTTTAAGCTGACCGTTGTCATACCACTTTCGGCTCACTCCGTGTGGCTTGCCGTGGAGAGAGTTTCCCTCCGACTCAAGCTGACCGTTGTCATACCACCTTCGATGCACTCCGTGCTTCTTGCCGTGGAGAAAGTTATACTCGTACCAAAGCTGACCGTTGTTATACCCTCGGCCTTCTTCCCACTCCAACCCTTCGAGGTGTTCTTTCTCTTTCGGTGTTAGATCTTGAGGTAGATCACCGCCTTCTTCAATCCATTTATTGATTTCTTCAGTTCTCATCTTTCATTCCCCAGTAAATCCAAGCTCTCTCACCAACGAAGATCATTATTGCACGATCTAGCAGGATCAGTCAAGAACTATTTTCTAAGTTGTTGAAATGGTTATTTGATCCTATTCCCATAGAACCATTCTTCTTCCATTTCAAGCTGACCGTTTTCAATCCACATCCGGCTCACTCCGTGTGGCATGCCGTGGAGGTGGTTTCCCTCACAATATTTCTGACCGTTGTCATGCCATTGCCGACACACTCCGTGCCTCTTGCCGTGGAGAAAGTTTTCCTCCCACCAAAGCTGACCGTTGTTGTGCCATCTTCGACATTTTCCGTGTGGCTTGCCGTGGAGATAGCTGGCCTTCAACCAAAGCTGACCGTTGTCATGCCACCCTCGACGTGCTTCCCCCCCCAACCCTTCGAGGTGTTCTTTCTCTTCTTGTGTCAGATCTTGAGGAAGCTCTCCACCTTCTTCAATCCACTTATTGATCTCTTCAGTTCTCATCTTTCATTCCCCAGTAAATCCAAGCTCTCTCACCAACGAAGAGCATTATTGCACGATCTGGTAGATCAGTCAAGAACTATTTTCTAAGTTGGTGATTTATCTGATCTTATTTCCGTAGAACCACTCTTCATCCAGTTCAAGCTGACCGCCAAAGGGATCGAACCTTCGATACACTCCGTGCAGTATGCCGTGGAGAAAGTTTCTCTCCAACCAAAGCTGACCGCTGGAATGCCACTCTCGCCCCATTCCGTGTTCCTTGCCGTGGAGAAAGTTTTTCTCCCACATAAGCTGACCGTTGAGATGCCACCATCGACATTTTCCGTGTTCCTTGCCGTGGAGAAAGTTTTTCTCCCACATAAGCTGACCGTTTTCATACCATTGTCGATCCACTCCGTGTAGCATGTTAGAGAGATAGAACTGCTCCCAACCAAGCTGACCGTTGCTATACCACTCTCGATGTGCTTTCCACCCCAATCCTTTGAGGTGTTCTTTTTCTTTTGAGGTCAGATCTTGAGGTAGATCACCACCTTCTTCAATCCATTTTCTGATCTCTTCAGATCTCATCTTCCCACCCACTGTTCTAGTTTTTGAATTGCGGCCTCTCTACTTCCCAACATCAATGATCCAAATGTTTCTGGATGGTTTTCTGAATGGCAAAGAAGCAATTCAACAACCTCTTTGATCTCTTTTTCGATCTCTGGGATCACTCCATTGCAAACTGATCTTTTCCTTGTGATCTTTTTTGCGATCTTCTCTGCGATCTTACACATTTCTCCTCCTTGATACTACCCATTTGCAGTATGTGTACAAAAACCTTGAAGCGTAATTGTAATACTTTTCTTCGTCAATGTCAATCTTTAATCTTTTTGCCAAGGCCAAGCCTCTATCCCAAGCGTCATACTCTTCTTTTAAAACAGAGATTTTGTAAGGACGAAAAGGCTTGTCAAACAACCTTGTTTTGAAATCCACTTGTGCTTTATATTTCTTTGCGTATGTGTATATGTCCTGCTGGACTAGGAGATGACCACACTCGTGAAGAATAGAGTACAACTGATTCTCTTTTTTATTGTGTTTGTTATATCTGATTTCTCTTGCATATCGATCGTAAGAATCAGTCTTGTCTGGGATCAGAGCGATCCCTTTCGATTCGATCCAGTCGGTTAGTTTCTTGTTCATTGTCGCTCCTTTTTATAAAGGATACCACAATTTCAAGGGGATGTCAAGAAGATTGTCGGGTGGAGTGTCCGGGCTGGAGGTTGGACTTTTCGGAGCCGTAGGAGCCTTCCATTTTCCAATCCAAGATTGAAGGGCGATACTTAAAGGGGATGTTCTTTTTAATAGAAGGAATCAGAACATCTCTCACATACTTTTCAGGTGTTCTGTCTCCAATAAACATCGAGTTGAACTTTACAATAGTTTTAATATACGTCCTGCTTGGCCTTTTGATTGTTTCCAATCCTCGTGTAACTGTAACATTTGGAACAGAGCGAAGAATGTTTTCAAACTTCTTTGTTTCAATGTCACGGTCTCGCGCAAAAGAAAACAAAACATACACTTCAAAAATGTCAAACTCAATATCTTCTAGTAGTAATTTCTTCATAAGATTTCCTCTATTCTTAATAAAACATAAAGCACAATGTGGCAATACAAGAAATATAAAATCCAATTGCACCAGCGCAGCATTTCTCTCTAAAATCCATCTTTTTACCCTCCTTTTTGTATATAAATAGAAGAAATCTTAGTGTTTTCTTAATTAATTTTGATCTTTTTTGTCGTCGGTTTCACAGGCTCCACTTTTGGAATTGAAATCTCAAAGATGCCGTCCTGTGCTGTTGCAGAGATCTTTTCAAGATCAACGTTCTCTGGAAGAGTCCAGCTTCTTTTGAAAGAAGAGCAAAAGTAACTGTTTTCTTTTTCTTCGTTGTGCTCGTGAGAAACTGTCAAAACATCCCCAACAACCTGAATGTCAACCAATTCCTTGGGGACACCAACGGCTGCAATCTGGATCTTGAACTGATCGTCTTCCGAAACAACCTTTGTTTGAACTTTTGTTCTTTGATAGCTTGGTCTAACATCCAGAGGCCGATCAAAGAAAAGATCAAAAAGTCCATCGTTTTTTGTGGTAAGTGCAAACATAATAAATCTCCTTTTGTTTGAAATGGGCTTCTGCCCTTTGTGTTGAAAGTATAACCATTCTGGCTGCACTTGTCAAGAAGTTTTTTTGAAATGGTCTTTAAGATATTGATGAACGTGGGTGTAGAACTTTGTGTAGGAGCGATTATAGGAATGATGAAGGTTGTTTGGATACTCGCCTGATAAAACAATTCTGTTTATATCGTGCAATCTTTTTAATTCTTTTTGAATGCTTTCTTCGTTGTCTGTCTGATAAATATTGATGACATCTGAATATAATTTTGAGTTAACACCAGTTGTATGATTTAGCTTGATCAGATTATCTTTCTCTCTAACTTCTGGAAACTTTCCCAACAAAAGCATCCTAACCTGTTCTATCTGTGTTAGGTGGTAGTAGTTTGTTTTCATACTTTCTTGATTAAGAACTTTCACACAATAATATGTGTGCGGGAAAAACCAGTTATTATTCTTTTTCCAATTAAACTCAAAAAGAGAATTGGCAGAGAAGTTTCTCCAAGCAATGTCAATGATTACTCCGTTCTTTGGAGTGATCTCTTTTGAACTATAGACCTGACAAAAGACCCCGCGATGAAGTCCCGCTTCTACGATGATTTGTTTTGCTATCTCGATCAACCAATGGGTGATTTCTTTTTGCAGTTGTTCGTGCTGTATGTATTTTCTACAAGTGCGAACATTGTGGTTTTTCTTACCGCAAAAAGAACAAGCCATTGGTAATACCTTCATAGTTTAAATTGTGCCAACAAAATTAAACAAGCCAAAACAAAACAAGTCAAAGACCGTAAAGTAAGAAAAGACTCATTCAGAAACACAGAACTAAACACAGGCCAAACCAAAAAACTCGCTGCAAACGCAATGAAGCGATTACCCCACGAGCCAAACTCTTCGTGACCATACTTGAAGCCGAGCATAAAAATTATTCCAGAAGGGGTTCCAAACAAAAAAAGTGGAGTGAAGAGTTTACCTTCAAACCACTTAATACAAAACCCTGCATTAAGTTGGAGCCAACTTAATGCGTGTCCTATAGTGAACAATAACATCAGGATGAAAAACTTCATCTAACCTTTTAAAAGACCTCTTTGCGCAGTTAGCTTTTCATTGATAGATTGTGGTGTTCCTACGACAACAATAGAAGATACAGAACCGGAATCATGAAGGTTCAATCTAGTGAAAGAAGTTGCTTCATTCAAGCCTTCGGGAAGAATACCTTCCTGTAGATAAGTCCTCATCATTGTTTCTTCTCTGATCAAAGAAATGCTTTTTGGATTAACGTAAATCTTTCTTAAATTAAAGTCTCTTTTGGGAGCATTTGTGTAACTTGTCCTTGCAAAAACTTCAACCAATTCTACCAGCATTACTGCCTCCTGTTATTTTGTTGTGATTAGTTTCCATATAGTAACGACCAAAAGCCCCAAGGTTGTTGTAGCAACAGACCAAAGAACTTTTGATACTCCATTCTTCCAGTTTTCCAACTGTTTAATTCTAGTGTATAAACCAGTCTCAGGGTGGTATACTGCTTCTTTAATTTGTTTAATGTCCGATGCCATTTGCTCTTGTCGTTTGCTGATCTCGTCCACTGTAAGGGAAATCTTTTTTAATTCAAAGTCGATCTCCATGTCTAAGTTTTTAATCGCTTGCATTGAATCTTTAGATGGTGTCATTTTATTTCCCTCCTCTCAATGTAATACACAATAACTAGTTCAAACCTCTACAATGGCGTGGTTTGAAGTAATTAAAGTTCCAGCGACAGAGACCGCATTGAGCAAAGCACACCGGGTGACTTTAACAGGGTCAATGATACCATCGTCAACAAAGTTTGTCAACTTGTTTTTTTGGAAGTTATAACCCCAGTCTTTCTTTCCCTTTTCTGCTCTTTCCAAGCAAACAGAAGCATCCAACCCGCAATTGTCTGCAATCTGCCTGAAAGGTTTCTCACAAGCCTTCAAGACAATCTTGTAACCAGCGATCTGATCTTCGTTGTCTCCTTTGGGCTTTAATTTTCTTCTGGCCTTCAGAAGAGCCATTCCACCGCCAACAACAATTCCTTCCTCCTGTGCGGAGCGAACTGCTTCCAAAGCATCTTCGATGCGATGTTTTCTTTCAACCATTTCCACTTCTGTTAGACCACCAACTCGGATAACTGAAACACCAGAAGCCAACCTTGTGATCCTTTCTTGGATTCTTTCGCACTCGTGAATGTCATCTGTTTGTTTGATCTCTTCTGTTAGTGCGTCGATTCTTTTATCGATCTGCTCAGGATCTCCACCACCTCCCATAAAGACGGTATTGTTTTTGATTGCGTCAACAGACTTTGTTGAACCAAGCATTTCCAAAGTAACGTCACGCAAAGACATTCCTTTTTCCATTGAGACCATTGTGGCTCCTGTGGAGATTGCAAGGTCTTCCATAATCTTTCTTCGCTCTGTTCCAAAACGAGGAGGCTTAACAGCCAAAATCTTCAAAGAACCACGGACAGTGTTCATGATCAACGCTGCCAGTGCTTGCCCTTCAATGTTATCTGCCACAATAACCAACGGCCTTCCATCCCTTGCAACTAGCTCCAAAGCGGGAAGCATATCCTCAACCATCTCTACCTTGTGGTCAGTGATTAAAATATGCGCGTTAGACAGCCTAGCAGCCCCTCTACGCTCGTCTGTGATGAAAGCCGATGCTACCCAGCCTGTGTCAATTCTAAAGCCTTCAATGGTCTGTAAGGTGGTCTCTAAGCTATTGCCTTCTTCGATGTTGATTGCGCCGTCTCTACCTGCTTTCTCAATTGCTTCTGCGATAAGAGAACCAATCTTTTGGTCATTGTTGGCAGAGATTGTTGCGACTCTTTCAATATCTTCAATCGAAGAAACAGGATTGCTTTGCTCTTGAAGGTTCCTAACTAGATCTTCTGCTGCTTTCTCCATTCCTCTTTTCAGATCTGTGGGGGAAAGTCCTGCTGAAATGTATTTCTGGGATTCTTCGTAGATTGCAGAAGCAAGAACAGTTGTTGTTGTGGTTCCATCGCCAGCATCGTTTGCTGTTTTTTGCGATGCTTGTTTAAGAACTTGCGCTCCAATGTTTTCAAATGGATCTTCAAATGAAACAAAGTTTGCAACTGTTACTCCATCTTTTGTGATGATTGGGGTTGTGTCTTTTTGATGCAGAATAACGTTTCTTCCTTTCGGGCCGAGAGTTGAAGAAACATACTCTGTTAGGGTTTTGATCCCTTTTTGGATCTTTTCTTGAAGTTGTTTTTTTGAATTGTATTCTAGCGGCATATGCCCTCCTATTTAATCAGCTTATCCGTTTCTGTTTTCAAAGTTCCGGCATTACCAGATGCTTGCAAGGCGTGTTGCTTTCTTCCGGTTTCGCCCTCATCTGATAAGAAATATTTATTTGTATTCATTGTAACTTCTTGCAATGCTCTGTAGATCGGAATCAAACTATCTTCTAGATCTTTGGCATACTCTTTTGCAACAGTTTTTAATTTGTCGCGACCCAAGTTTAGTTCTCCAATATCCTGCGCTGTGTCACGCACATAGACAGATGAGATAATAAATTGTTTATTATTTTTATATCCGGGGGTCTCCTTCAATGCCGCCATCAATTTATCTTTGTTTTTGATCTTCTGAAGCTTGTCATAAAGTTCATAAGAACCATAAAGATCGAGAGTCTTGCCCTTACCGGTTGTGCCTGTTGTTCTTCTTTTAGTTTCAGTTCCTCTTTCTATCCGGATGTCATATTCTTCACCCTCCAGCAAAGAGGTGTGACGGTAATTACCACCGGAAGACTTTTTAAGTTTTCCTAGAACTCGGAAATCTTCACCGGTCTCAGGATCTGTGTAGACAAAAGTCCCTACGCCGGCAATTTCCGGCTCATCATCATCAGGGTCTAATCCAAGCTGTCCCGCCGGAACATTTTTGACAACCTCTTTTTTTCCAACCTCTTCTCCGGCTGGTGCATATCCAATATAGTTAAGAAATGTATCCTTATCCAAGGTAAATTCGCGAAAAGCTAAAACACCCTCGCCTCTTTTTTCAACAACCAAATATTTCACATAGTCACTTTTATCAAAATGATTAACCAAGTTAAAGAACGATCCTTTGACCGGAGTGTCAGGAGAAAGAACTTTCAAGCTATAAGGCTCTCCATTCAATTCAACATCAACAATCGGAAGGTTCCCAGTTTCTTCATCCTTGTCGGCAATTTGCAGTGAACGTGATCCGCCAAAAAGACCTGCCAAGAAAGCTTCAAACAAAAAGCCAGCCGTTGAAGCATTGTACTCATCCATAATATTAGAGAAAATCTCTGTGAACAAAAGATTTGAGAAAATCTCATTAATCTTCCTTCCCGGCTGATATTCCAAGAACTCACCCACACTGTCCAATTTTTCCTCAACAGTGTTTCCCTTAACATTCTTCATAAGAAGTTCTAGAACCTGCCGATCTTCCGAGTCCGGTTGCCCCCACGCTTCCGTGATCTTGATTGTCGGAAAGGGAATAGACATGTCGCGTGAAGCACCAGAGCTAACCTGTGCTTGAACAGAGGGTGTTCTTTCTTCAAACAATTCAACTTGTTCACGGATAAGCTCCAAAAGTTCATTAATTTTCAATTCCATTTTAACAATTCCTTATAAAATTTGATCTGCGATTCCCATTTCAATTGCTTCTTCTGCTGAAAAATAACAATTAACTTTCTTTTTGATCAAAGACCTTAGCTTCTTCTCTGAAAGATTTGTTTCCCTTGCAAGGCATTCAATGTATTGCTTTTGAAGAACTTTGATTTCTTTTGTGTCGTTTTCAATATCCTGAAGATCTCCAACTGCTCCGCCAGCAACAGGATGAATCATCACTCTGCAATTCTTTCCAATCTTTCTCTTGCCTTTTGTCCCTGCGGCAAGAAGAAGAACTCCTGCTGACATAACCTTTCCAAGGCCGATTGTTTCAATGTCGCAATCCTCTTTAACAAGATCCATTACATCGTAAATAGAAAACATTTCGTGAGCCGAGCCGCCGTGTGTTGAGATAATAAACTTGATTGGTTTGTATGTTTCTTCGTAATCTTCGTCAGTAGGCTCTTCCTTGTCCATTGCTTCTTCTTTGAGAACGCTTTGTTTTCCTGTCTTGTGAAGGTGCAGAAGAGAATAGATCATGGAAGCACCTGCCTCCTCCGAAAGATCTTCATAAAGACCAAACGAGCGGTTCTCTTCTTTGCCTCCGCCAACATCATCAATGTAAAACGCAGAAAGAAGATCAAGACCTTTTTCTTCTTTTTTCTCTTCTTTTGGTTGTTTTTCTTCGGAAATCTTCATATTTCACCTCTTTTTTAATAATTAGTTTGCAGATAAAACAAAACCCGTGAATATTATTATACTCACGGGTTCTTTAAAAGTCAATACTTTTTTTGAAATAAATCAAATTATTTCAGTCTTTGAAGTCGTCTCATCACTCTTTCAGCGATGACTTCTGCTTTTTTGTCTTTTCTTTTTGCTTCATCAAGTCGTCT
>Ga0208898_1002631_pt1 | contig 10928 bp, 11 predicted proteins | sample VirMetDEL_Mar_4_FD_184513 | JGI IMG/M metagenome (GOLD analysis project Ga0208898, IMG submission 184513) | Aqueous microbial communities from the Delaware River and Bay under freshwater to marine salinity gradient to study organic matter... | ecosystem: Environmental > Aquatic > Marine >...
TGGTAAGTTAATTTACCATCACTCCAACCACCAGCACCTAAAAAGCCTTCCATTACTTCGGAATACTTTCTTTCATATGGACTTTTACCCATATCAATGATAGTGATAGCTTCGCCCGGATAACCATTGTCTACAAGTTTTGTAGCTGCATTAACACCTGCTACTCCTGCTCCTACGATTACGATTTTTTCCGTCATTGATTCCTATTTTTAATTTATTAAATATACAAAAAAAAACTGCGACCTCCTAATTGAGGTCACAGCTCTCCAAATTTTAATTTTAAGCGACTAGGCTATGAATCTAGTCTAAATGTATTTTGAGTAATAGGTTTCCTGTACCTTTGATTACTCTGTGCCATTCATGGCGGGGTATAAATATATGATCTTCAAATGAGATTGGCAAGGAATTGTCGAATTGGAATTTCCAGTCTGTTTCTCTTAGTGATTCTATAGTGCGATCTTCATCATCTCGGTGCCACATTAACTCAATTGGGTCAATGTTTTGGGAAAATTCTCTAATGATGTATTTGTTGTTGACTTCTATGTCAACATAGGGACGATCACCAGAAACCTGAGAAGCTTGATTTGAGTCCGAGTAGTTTTGCATAACGTGGTAATCTACAGCTCCAGTATGAAGCTTTAGTTTTATCTTTTTTATTAGCACAATCGTGACGCTTAGCGAATGCTTGACGTGCTTTTGGGTTATTGATTTTAGCTTTTAAGCCACCTGAACCAAAGCGTACTGTTTTAATTTTCTTGGTTTTAGGATCTTTAACATACACTTTATAAGCTTTACCTCCTGAAGAGTCGCGCATAGGTTTACCAATTTTCTTTTTAGCTTCTTCGTATATAGTTTGAATTTGATCTTCGGTTAGATGTCCTCTATATCCTTTAACTACGTTTCTAGGATTTGACATATCAAGAGCTGTGTTAAGGAAGCCTAATCTTTTATCGATTACTTGCTTCATTAATTCTAATGTTTCTTTGTCAAACTCGTCTTCAACTGCGGCTAAAAATTCCTCAGTTTCAAGTTCATTAAGTTCAATAGGAAAATCTAAAGGTACTTTAACACCTTCTATAATTGCGAAATGACCAAGATCTGTTTCAGTTAATACCTCTAAATCATCACCTTGCACCTCTAATATACCACGTGTGTATAAAGCGCGGGCTTCAGCCCATAAGTTGAAGTACTTTTCAGAACCCGCGCGGTACACGTGCTCCGTAAGAGGTCTGTTGTTATCCATGTGATATTTCAAACCTTCAGATAAAATTTCTTTTGATGCTAAATTTTCATTTAACATTACTGGTTTTTTATCTTCACAAATATTACATCCGCAATCGCACATAGTTTATTTTTTTACTTGTTTAACTTCTAAACCAACTTTATCGCTATCGTGGCCTGGGCTATTTTTAGATTTTAAAGCTACTTTAAATACGCCTGGTTGGATTTCAATATATCCTTCTTCAAGTGTGGAGGGATCTAACTTATACTTTACATAAATTACACCAACATACTTATTGAATACATCACTAAAGTCAAACTTAACATTGAGTTCTTTAAGCATGTCTTTTTCTAAAGCAATTCTTTCACGTCTTGCTTCGTAGTCTAATTTAGGGAATTCAGGGTATTTATCATAAAATTCCTGTAAACGAGCTTGAAGATCGGGTGATCCAAATTCTTCAATTAATCTTAAACTACCTTCTGTTACTGAGCTTGATGATATGATATCAACAATGCGTTGTAAATCTTCGGGTAATGATTCGTTATGTAAACGAGCTAATTTTTCTAAGTCAGGTAATTTAACTGTGTTGCCTGCTCCTTTAGATGTTTTAGCACTAATTTCTACATCTTCACCATTAATAGTTAAAATGTAATCAATTAATGGGTAATTACCGGCTTTAGGGAAAAATACTTCTGTAGCTCCTTTATCCTCACCATATACTAAGGCACCTAAAGGTTCGCCTAAGTTTTTAAGTAATTCGTTGTAAAATCTATTATTAGAGAATACTTGGTCGATTACTTCTTGTGATGGTTTATCTTTATTAGTTACTAAATAAAGAAGAACAGCGCGTTCATCGTCATCTAATTTTTTGTTATTTTTGATACCATTAGACATTTCGCTTCTAAGGGTATCTAAACCAATTTTTTTATCTAGAGTAACACCTAATTGTTGTGGTTTTAATTCGTAATATTCACCACTAGTTCTATCAGGTTTAAATGTAATAGTTACACCATCTTTTTTAAAGTTACCCTGTCTACCGTGAGTTCTTTCTCCGTATTTGCCTGTATCTTCTAATCTATCTACTAGAATAGGACGAGCATCATCATAAATAACAATATTATTAGCTGATGCAGGTTGGATTTGGTCCTGAGAAATGTTTAAGGTTTGAATAAGATCTTGAGCAATTGTTTTTGCTTTATCACTTAAAATATCGTATTCGAATTTTTTCAACTCAGTTAGATCTACGTCAGTTCCTAAGTTAAATAAAAGGTTTTCCAACAACAAAATATCCTGATCATTTTTCATATCAGGATATCCTTTTGGGAATTTGTAAGAGAACTTACGGAAAAATTTATCAAAAACGTCCATTATACTTCTTCTGTTTCTGTTGATGTATCTAAAGTTACGTCTATTTCTTCACCACCCCCAGTTTCAGTAGCACCTCCACCACCTTCTCCTCCTGGGAAGTCACCTCCACCGCTTGTTGAAAATTCGGCTTCATCTTGCTCTCCCATAATATTAGGAGCACCGTATCTTAAAATACGAGCGATGGCTTGAGTAGCATTTTCTTCTTCATTCAAATTTAATAGGTAATATCTTTTACCTTCTACTTCAGCAATCCAACTTCTTTCAGTGTATACTAAATAGAAGTTTTCGCCATTCTTAAGATTAATACGGAATGTAGTTGGTTTTGGAGCTACCCAATCTATTGAAGCTAAGAATACATCAAATTGTGGACCGAGTAGGTCTACAATGATGTCTTTTAGTTGTGGGAATTTAGTGAGCTCATCGTACTTTTCTGCTGTGATATCTACGAGTTTTTTCTCACCATAAACCGTTTTAACTAAAAGTTTAATCTTTTCTCTTAGTTCTGATTTGGTCATTATCTAGCTTTTAATTGTTTAGCTAATTTTTCAGCAAGTTTTTCGATTTCGTCTTCGCCACCAAATAAATCAACTGTCATTATTTGTGGTTCCATTTCTGGTTCCATTTCTGGCTCTACACCAATATTATCTAAGGTACCTGACATATCAATAGCGTCTACAGCTGCATCAATTTCTGGTTCTTTGGTTTCGAAATCTAAGTAATGTTTAGCACCTACTAAGTTATTTTTAGCTGTAATAACTTTAGATTGCCACCAATGTGGGAAATCAACTTCACCCATACCTTCAAAACTATCTACCATTTGGTAAAGTTCCATAGCGTATTTTCCAATACGGTATAGGTCAGCTTTTAGCATATGTGGTTCGTTATCTTCATGACCTAAATCTAGATCTTCATTCATCATTCTATCGCCAATATAGTTTTCGTAATCTTCAATAAAATCACTTTCGCTATAATCAACATAGTCTTTCAAACCATTTAAACGAATATCGTTTACTAAAGATTTTACATATAATGCCCAAGTCTTATCTTCACCTTCGTTGATTGAAGGAGATTCATTGATGGCTTTAACTCTAGTTTCGATATCTACTTTAGCTTCTGCCCATTCTTTAGCGTAAGCGTCTTTATCTAAGATACGGTTAGCATCATCTACGATACCTTTATCTCTCATACCTTTTAACCAATCTTTAACCATTTTGGTTTTTTCTTGTTGGCGTAATTGGCTTAATTTAGATTTGTCGAATTTACCACCTGAACGAGCTAATTTACGTAATTCAGCATCTGATGGTCCATCTTCGTCGTCAGCGTAATATTTTTTATCACCACCGATAGAGAAAGTTTTTACTTTTTCGTCTTTCTTTTTAACAGTAGGAGTTGCTGATTTAGGACGACCACGTGTACCTTTTTCTTTAGCTGGTTTATCTGGGTCCGATTTACGACCACGTTGGCCTACTTCTCTATCGCCTCTAACTAAGTCGATAAATTTGTTAAGTTGATTGTCGAATAAATCTTCGTCACCTAAAGCAGCTACTACTTCGTCGTCAGCTTTTACTGCTTTACGAACGTCTTTCTTTTCAGCGTCAGCATTGGCTTTAATTACTTTCTCAATTGCAGTTTTTAAGTCGCCTGCAATTTTAGCCATTTCATCGAGTTGTTCTTCTTCTTTAAGATCAACACCTCTGGCTTTTAAAATGTCAGCTTTGGTCACTTTACCATCACCTGTTAAGTCAGGAAATTCTTTTTTCTCGGTTTGCATTAAAGCAGCTTTTACCATTTCTTTTAATTTGTCTTTTTCCATGTCTGTTTCAGCTAATTTTTTTGCTAGGTTAGTTGCGCGACCATACATTACTTTCTCCGCGTCTTGGCCGTATTTTTTAACTAAAGCGCGCTTATTCTTTTTCATACTCATGATAAGATCTTCGCGTTTAGCTAATTCGGCTTTTGAAAGTTTTGCTTCGTTAGTGGGTTGTTTTTTACTTAAAATATTCATAGCAGTAAATATAGCACTATGAATTGCTGATTTGTTTTTACGTAAATCAGGGTGAACCAGTTTTAATATGCCTTGAATAAGATATTCAACTGCTTCTTTTTTAGTATTAATTTTAGATAATTGATTTTGGAAAGCTGGGGATTTATCAAAGATTTTGACTACGTTATCTACATCTTTAAATTGCTTTTCTTCTTCTTCTTTTACTTGATTCCTTAAAGTAGTTAAAACTGTTTTAACTTGAGTAGGATCTTTAATGAATTCAGGAGCAAATTTACCTAATATCCTAACTAACATTGTTACTAATTCATCTTTAGTATTAATTAATGCTAATTTATCATCGGCAGTAGGCATAGTTCTATTCATAGTACTTAATGCTCTATCTACGTCAGGTTGTAGTTTAGGTTCTTTTGATTTATCAGCAGCAGTCTTATCTAAGAATATATAATTACCTGTATTGTCTTTTCTTTCCCAACCTAATTTTTCTAGTTGTTCTTTTTCAGAATCACTTAAACCTAATTTATCGGGGTTTGCTATAGAAAGATATTCACCTTTTACAGTATCAGAGGCGTACATACTACCTAATAATGCTAAAATAGCTACTTTATTCTTTTTAATATCATCGTCTGTAATAAAATCATCAATAAACGCTTCTGAGATAATACCTTCAGCAATTCCTGCTAAGAATGAAGCTTGACCTTTTTGACCTGGTCTTACTTGTACTGCTGGGGCTCTAGGATCTAATTCTACACCTAATGCTCTTTGAACTTTTTTAAGTAAAGCATCTGGGTTTTTTCTAATGCTTAGAATACCTTTAGCTACATTTTTAGCGTTTTCTGTTGATTCTGGATCTTTGATAATTTTAGATAGTTCACCATCTGTTAAAGATTTAGCAGCCTGTAGACCCATTTCTTTGAAAATATTTAAATTATCAAAGTTTAATGTTCTTAATACAGTAGCAATTTGACCATTACGGTTTAATGCACCAGATTTTACTGCTGCTACATCTTTAGATATTTGATTAGTTGTTACTTTTTGAGAACTAGGTTGAACTCCTTGTTTTGGAGCAACGGGTTCAGCACTTACATCAGATGAAGCTTCTGCATCAGTTGAAACTTCTTCTTCATCTTTAATATCTTCTACTTTATCTTCGATAAACCTAACATCACTAGGCTCAACGTATTCTGCGTTTTTAAAGATAGGGATAACTTTTTCAGCATCAGTAGGAAGTTCTTTAGTAGTGTTTAATCCATCTACATCTAAAGATACTAAAGCACCTGCTCCATCAGTACTACCTTTTTCTACTTTTGTTTGGGCTTGATAATCTGAACCGTCTACAATTTTATATTCTAGATCTACATCACCAATTTTATTGCCTAATTTATCTTCAAGAGCTTTTTTAATAGTTTCTGCTCTTTCTTGGTCTAGAGGTAAATCTGAAGTGTTTGATTTATTAGAATTAGCTCCAGCATCGTTAGAAGAGTGACCTGAAATTTTTACTACTAATTTACCTGATTTGCTAAATGTTACTTTTTCAACATCTTGAATAAGTTTATTAACTTGTTGAGAAACATTATCAGTTAATTCACCACTACCATGATCAAATTCTAAAAAATCTCCTTTTTGAGATTTAGTATCATTAATATCTTTAAGTGATTTACCATCTTGAGTAACGTCTGCATCTTGAGCATTAAAATCAGTAGCATCAAGAACTTTCATATCATCAGGAACAGTATTATCAGGGGTAACTAATTCTGTACTAGCACCACCCCCATCTAAAGCATTCATAGCTAATCCTGTAGCTGGAGAGCCAAGGGCATTCCAGGCAAACATTAATGCCATTACTGCTGGGAGAAGATTTACTTTACCTGCTTTTTGAAATTTGCGTAATTTACCCATAAGGGTATTACTTTGATCGCCTTCTGCTTCTTTAACTGGTTTAGTTAATTCTTGTCTGATTTCTTCTGGACTTAAACCCTCTACAGATTTTAAGATACCTTGTAATGTACCTAATAATTCAGGGGGAAGTGAAGAAGCAAGAAGAGCAGCATGTCTTGCTACCTGTTCTTCTTCAGGTTTAAGTTTAGCTTCGTTTAATTGAAATTTTAGACCTAAACGGTTAGTAAGAAAGTCAATACCCTCTTGAACAGAATTATCTTCTGTAAGAGGGTTTTGAGCTAGGTAAGATTTTAAATCAAAGTTACCCATGAGGTAGTTTTATTTTTTATCTTCAGCAATAGATGCTTTACGATATTCTGTTACGAGTTTTTTCATATCGCCTAAAGCTTTACGAGCACGTCCGTGTGCTGCTTTAGATGATTTAGCGTGTTCTGTTGAAAACTCAGCCCACAATTCGGCCATTTGCTTATAGATTTCGTTTGATTCCATGTTATATAAATTTTATTATTTTAAACCTGCTAATTTTTTCATTCTTGATACTTCTTCAAGCTCTAACTGTGCTTCTTTGTCTAAGTTAGCTGCTTCGTCTCCTTCTTCAATTCCGTTAGGATTTGGAGCGTCACCTGCTACTACGAAGTCACGAGTAAAGAAAGTAATAGTATTACCTACTTGAGTCATGAATTTTTGGTCACCGAACTCTTCAGCTTGTGCTCTTAAAGTTTCGAGTGTATCTAAGATTTTTCTTGTTTCACCTGGAAGAGAAGATAATGAAACGATTTTTTTATCGATTACAATTGAATCATTTGCAGACTCAACTTCTTCGTCGTCAGCAGATAAGTCAGTATCAGCAGCGTCGATTTCTTCACCAGCGTCTACATCAACGTCTTCTTCGTCTTTAACTTTAACTTTAACTTTAACGTCTTCTTCTTCTTCGGCTTCAGTAATATCTTCAGCCATATATGGATCTACTTCTGTACCTCTAATACGGTCAAGAATTTGATCTGCAGTTTCAGTGTCTTCGTCTTGAGTTTCAGCTACAAAAGCTGATTTAATCATTTCTTTTAATTCAGATTTTTTCATTGCAATGAGTTTGAATATATGTTATAAATATGTTATTTTTTGTGATACGTACCCTTTTTGTACTTAGCTTTGTCTGTATTAGAAACAAATTGTTTTCCTTTACGAGATGCTGCTGCTTTTTTACGAGATGTTTTAGCTCTTTCCGCTTTAGTTAGTGATTGAGCTTTCTTTTTTGGTAGACAACGAGTAGTTGCATCACCTTTTTTCATAGTACCACAAGGACCCGTAATATTACCTTGAGTATCAATACGCACCCAGTCTTCTTTTTTGAACCAATCGCGTAATGACTCTAAAATAATCTCTTGTAGTCTTTCGTTTGTCATCCTTCCATTTGTCCTTTACATACCTTAACGGCGCGACCTGAAAGGTAAGCAGATGATTTTTCACCAGCTGCCATTCTTTTTTTAATATATGCTTTACCTTTTGGGCAAAGTTCTTCATTTAGGTTTTTACCTAATTGTTTTGTTTCTTCAACGTCTTGAACAATCTTCATTAAGATTTTATTCATTACATCAGGTGTAAGACCTTTAGTTTTACCACCTGGGAATTCAGGATCGTCTTCTAAGAATTTAGAATAGCCTTCTTCTTCGTCTAATTCCTCTTTAGGTGGAACCAAAACATCGTAATCGTCCATAGATAATACACCTCTTGCTTTCACAGCTTCGATAGCGCGTTCTGCTACTTCGTGTAAATCCATATCATCGCCAGCGTCTTCTCTAGCAAATTCAAGTAAACGGATAAATAAAGGAACGTCCACAGCAATGATATCTGGGATATCTTTTGATACATCTACATCAGCTTCTTCTAAACCACGTTCACGACGTAAAGTTTCTTCATCGTGGTCCATTTGATCTTTAGTCATTTGAGCTAAAAATGCTGCTTTAGGATCTTCTGGTAGTGTATCAATTTCACCACTTTTTACTTTGGCAAGGAAATATGCTTTAGCTTGATCGTCTAAAGACATCCTTTCTTCTAAAGGTTTAGAAAAGAATTCTTGTATTTGTTTTAAGTCTTCCATTATGCTTTCTCGTAATTGAGTTTGTACAAACGTCTATAACCCATATCGTAGATAGTATCTTTAATACTTGCTTTAATATCATCTCCAGTTAAAGAAGAATCTACTTTTACCTCTTCGTCAAACCATTCATCAGGACCACCTTCACGTGGGTCTGAGGTTACAATATGAACTTTGTAAGTATCGTATTTAGTTTCTTCGTTTAAAGATTCGTTCATACCTAATTCAGCATGAAGAACTTCCATAAAAGGATTAAAATTTTGAGAACCGTATTCGTCCTTTAAAATAGTAGCTACAGCTATAGCAAAATCTTTATATGATAAAGACTCGTCTACACTTTCAATAGCAGCATCAATTGCCTTTGCTGCTTGACCCGCTACGCTTTCAGTAAGCCCAGCTTCTGTTAAGTATTGATTTTTAAACCATTTATTAGAGTCGAAGTTTGACATGATATAGTTTATTTATAAATATTGCTATTTTTTGAGGGATTCGAGGTATTCAATGGTTTCGTTAAGTGATTTCATAGCTAAATCCTTATTAATACTACCCTTCCATTTTTGCATTTCACCAGCTTCACTCATCCACCCATCATTTGTTTCTTCAAATGAAGCAAAATAATGATTGTTTACATGCTCAATTAAATGATCAATTGTAGAATTATCTAATTGTTTTTGGTAATCATCCCACAAACCTTTAATGCGTAAACGCATTTCAAATTCAGCTTGGCAATCATGGCAACGTCTAAAAAAACGATAAATTGGAGCATCTAAACGTTCTTTCATTATTTTATTACAAGAAGGACAAAATAAAGGCATAACTGCCTCTTTTGCTTTATCTAATTTAGTAATGTTTTGTTTTAGACCATCTTTAATAGTCCATTGACGACCATTTTCTTCCCAAATATCACCTTCTTGGTGAAATTCTTGTTTTTTAGTATAACCAATACCTTCAGTTGTACGTTCTCCAGCTTGACCTGTTAATACATTTCGAACTCTTTGTACATCTTGTTTGTTAAATTCTTTTTTTAAAACGTTATCTTTCATTATAAACCTAATTTCTTTAATTGTGCAATAGTATTAGCAGCTGAAGTGTGTAGGATACCTATACCCCCTGCGTCTTCCCATTGCTGGATGTTTTTTTCTCTATCATCAATTAAGATTGATGTTGGAGAAGCATATTCTTGTTTTTTCCAAGCTGGGACTAGAATCATTTTGTTTGTAGGCATATTGCGTTTTTTCCAAATACGCTTACCATACTTTGATTCTTCATTTCGTGAAGGAGCAGAAAGAATGATTGGATCATATTTTTTAATATAATCCCAATATTGCTTACCATCATTCATCCAATCCATACCTGCCCAGAAAGGAACACCTACTTCTCCATCTATAAGTTCCCAAAATTTTTCAACACCGTATTTTTTTTCGTATTGGTCTGGGGCTACTCCTTTAGAAAATTCCATAAAACGTTTATCAAAATCTGATAAAACGCCGTCCATATCTGAGTATATTGTGTAATTTGTCATAACTTCTCCTTTGTCTTCAGCTTCAAATAGAGGTAAAGATAATGCCTTTCTTCTGTTTCTCCAAAGATCTAATATAATTGCTTTTTCTTCATTGTCAATAGGTTGAGTTGAAAGATAATCATCAATTACAGTTTTAAATGGAGTTCTTGATTTTTTAGCTTTGAAGTAAAGACCTTGAAGCATAGCGTCTATTTCTTTTTCTAATTTAAAATAGTCTGCTTTAGGTAAAAAATCAGCATCAATCATATCTCTAATAAATTGATCATCATCCATTTGTTTACCTGGTCTATTTAATCTTGGGTCTTTTGGGTCTATTACTACACCTTTAACATTTTCCCCATCTTGAGTTAAATGCTCAAGTTCGTGTCTTACAACATCTTTAATGTCAAATGATACTTTTTGCCAGTCTGGGTTTTTAGGGATTTTAAATTTAACTGCTAACATTGGAGTAATTTCGTCTCCTTCATCATCAAATCCAGCATTAGCACCCCCATCTACTTTATATTCATCGTCTGTGATTTCTACTTTACCCATTAAATCAAAATAGAAATCTTCAGATGGAATATCGTGTTCTTCATCTGGGTGGTCTACTCTAAATTCAAATTCACCTTCTTTATCTCCTCTATCGTGAATGTTTTTAAACATTTCAAATACAATACGAGATATTTGGTTAGTAAATTTATCGTAACGGCCTTCATTTAATGTTTCTTCACCTAAACGAGCTAATTCGTAAGCGTAAGCCATTATACCAAATGGATCTTTTACTTTACCTTCTTGTAAACTATCAGTCCAATTTCTAAAAGCAATATTACCTTCCTCG
>Ga0208898_1002632_pt1 | contig 10926 bp, 14 predicted proteins | sample VirMetDEL_Mar_4_FD_184513 | JGI IMG/M metagenome (GOLD analysis project Ga0208898, IMG submission 184513) | Aqueous microbial communities from the Delaware River and Bay under freshwater to marine salinity gradient to study organic matter... | ecosystem: Environmental > Aquatic > Marine >...
AATGGATCTACTATTTTATATAATGGTAATAAAAAGATAGAAGTAGAATGTATTGAAAACAGAGCTTTAATTTTTGATGGCAGTTTACCGCACCAAGGTATCATGCAAACTGATACTCCTACAAGATCAAATATTAACTTAACTTTTAGTAGTTTTAATAGAAATAAAATAAAATGAAACATTTAGTACTAGGTTCTAGTGGGCAAATAGGTGGTCATCTTGTAAAATATCTTCAAAGTAAAGGTGAACAAGTTACAGAATTTGATATCTCTTATAGGGAAGAACAAGATTTAAGAATGGCTTATAACCCAGTATTAGAATCTTATATAGATGTTTGTGATATAGTACATTTTTTAGCATTTGATGTAGGAGGAGCTAAATATCTAGAAGAAAATCAAGATAAATATGAATTTATAGATAATAATATGCGTATTATGACTAATACATTTGATTTATTAAAACAATATGATAAACCATTTATATTTGCTTCTTCCCAAATGTCTGAAATGGGTTATTCAAGTTATGGTATGTTAAAAGCAATAGGAGAAAAAATAACTAGAGATTTAGGAGGTTTAGTAGTAAGATTTTGGAATGTGTATGGGTATGAAACAGATCCTGAAAAGTCTCATGTAATAACAGATTTTATTAAAATGGCTAAAAAAGATGGTATTATAAAAATGAGAACAGATGGTACTGAATCAAGACAATTTTTATATGCTGAAGATGCTTGTGAAGCGTTATTAACTTTATCTAAAGAATATAATAATTTAGATAAAAATGAAGAATTTTGTATTACTAGTTTTAAATGGAATAAAGTATATGAAATAGCAGAAATATTAGATGTATTATCAAGTTGTGAAGTTATCCCCGCAGATAGAAAAGATGAAACACAACGCAATGCTATGAACGAACCAGACCCATATATAGAAAAATATTGGCAACCTAGAACTAGTTTAAAAGAAGGTATAATGAAATTATATAATATGTACTAATGGCTTTTATAGACGATTTAATCAATAGAACTTTAAATGGTGAAGGAAATAGTGATCAACATACGATGACTATTTTTAGTATTGCTTTACAATTAAAAGCAAAAAATATACTTGAATTAGGAGTATATAAAGGTGCTACCAGTCAACCTTTAACTTGGGCTGCTAAATTAACAGGTGGTAAAGTTACCTCTGTAGATAAAATGGCACATATGGATATTTGGCAACCACCAGAAGAATTACAACCTTACAGGGAATTTGTAATGATGGATGCCATTGAATTTTTAAAAGATGCTGCTAAAAAAGGTAATAAATATGATTTGATTTATGTAGATGATTGGCATGCTTATAAACATGTTAAACGTGAACTACAATTAATAGATCAAATGATAACCAATGAATCTATTATATTATTACATGATTTAATGGCATTTACTTATCCTATCTATCATATTCCCGAAAATACTTCCCCAAATAGTGAATGGGAAGGTGGAGGACCTACAAAAGCAGTTTTTGAATTAAATAAAGATCATTGGGAATGGTCAACTATTCCTGTCAATAATGGTTTAACTATTTTAAGACGTATATGAAACAAGGTATTGTAATACAAGGACCAACAGAATATTATAAAGAATTAGCTGACTATTATTCTAAATTTGAAAATGTAGTTTGGGCTACGTGGAATGATGAATCAATAACTCGTTTAAATTATATTCGTAATAAAGGAATAGAAGTAATACTTGTATCTAAACCTGAAGTACCTGGTTATATAAATGTTAATATGCAAGTTAAATCTACATTTGCAGGAGTTAGTTACTTAGAAGGTAAAGTTGATGAAGCTTTAAAAGTTAGAAGTGATACTATAATAACCAATTTAGATAAGTTATTACCTAGATTAAAAAATAGACAATTAGCATTTATGGCTACCTGTAAAACAGGAGTTAGAAAAGATTTAACCTATGATTTAGTTTATTATCATGATAGCCATGATTACCCTGCTGATAATGTTATCTATGGTAAAATAAAAGATTTAAAATTAATGTTTGATTTCCAAATAGATGAAATACTTCCTATCCCTCCAGAAGCACTTATTACTTGGAATTATATGACAAACAAAGGTATTGAATTTAAATTAGATTATCAAACAATGATAGATGGTGGTATTAGTTTCTTTTTACAGGAATGTTTAGATGAAAATGTTGAAGTAAATTGGTTAAAAAAAGAAGTAAATTTAGTAGATTGGTATAAAGATAAAACAGTATACGATTGGTAAAATTAATTATATTTGATTTAGACGGAGTTTTAGTTGAAGCTAAAAATATCCATTATGAGGCACTTAATAAAGCATTAGGTGAATACGCTATTAGTTGGAATGAACATTTATCAACTTATGATGGGTTAAAAACTAATCAAAAGTTAGATATGTTAACTAAACAAAAAGGTTTACCAACAAAAGAACATAAACGTATTTGGGAGAATAAACAAAAAAATACTTTAGAAATGTTAGGCGATTTAAAAGTAGATGCCCATTTACTTTATACAATATCTAGACTATCAAATGAAGGATATAAAATAGTATGTTGTTCTAATTCTATAAGAAAAACAGTATTAACTGTACTTGCTAAGTTAGGTTTAATTGAATATATGGATTTAATTTTATCTAATGAAGATGTAGATAATTCTAAACCACATCCTGAAATGTATTGGAATGCTATTTCAAAAATGAAATGCTTACCGGAGGAAACTTTAATTGTAGAAGATTCCCCTTACGGATTACTTGCCGCTGCAAGAAGTAAGTCGTATATTTTACGAGTAAAAAATCCACAAGAAGTAACTTACGAAAATATTATAAATAAAATTAATCAAATACAAATGGGAGATAAACAAATAACACCAGCTTGGAGAGATGAAACCTTAAATGTATTAATACCAATGGCAGGTGCCGGTTCTAGATTTAATAAAGCCGGTTATACATTTCCAAAGCCACTTATTGAGGTAAGAAGAAAACCAATGATACAAGTGGTAGTAGAAAACTTAAATATTAAAGCAAATTATATTTATGTTGTACAAAAAGAACATAGAGAACAATACAATTTAGATGCTTTATTATCACTAATTACACCTGGTTGTAAAATAGTAGAAACAGTAGGTATGACAGAAGGGGCTGCCTGTACAGCATTATTAGCTAAAGAACATATTAACACAGATGCACCTTTATTTTTTGCTAATAGTGACCAATTTGTAGAATGGGATTCAAATGAATTTATGTATAAAATGAATGAAACGAATGCTGATGGTGGTATTGTTACATTTGAAGCAACACACCCAAAATGGTCATTTGCTAAAATAAATGAACAAGGTTTAGTAACTGAAGTAGCAGAGAAAAAACCAATATCAAATATAGCAACTGTAGGATTTTATTATTGGAAACAAGGTTCTGATTTTGTAAAATATGCTGAACAAATGATAGATAAAGATATTCGTGTTAACAATGAATTCTATGTTTGCCCAGTATTTAATCAAGCAATTGAAGATGGAAAACAAATTAGAACATTTAATGTAAGTGGAATGTGGGGATTAGGTACACCTGAAGATTTAGATTATTATATTAAAAATTATAAATGATTTTAATATCCCATAGAGGTAATATTGATGGTAAAAAACCTGATTACGAAAATAAGCCTGATTATATTTGGGAGGCTTTACGTAAAGGTTACCATTGTGAAATTGATGTTTGGTTTGTAAAGGGTAAATTTAAATTAGGACATGATGGTCCAACATATGATTTCCCACATGAATTAATAGAACATCATCATAGTAGATTATGGCTTCATTGTAAAAATTTGGAAGCTATAACTCAATTTAATACATTGGATAAAATTGGAACTAAACTTAACTATTTTTGGCATCAAAAAGATGATGTAACCCTAACATCACAAGGATATATTTGGGCATACCCAGGTAAACAACCATTAAAAAATAGTATAGCAGTACTACCAGAAATAAATAACGATAATACATCACAATGTAGTGGTATTTGTAGTGATGTTATAGAAAAATATAAAACATGAAATTAAGTGCAGTAGTAGTAACAAGAAATGATGATTATGGTGGTAATCTAAATGATAGAGCCACTTATTGTTTAAATTCACTAGTAAATACTTTTGATGAAGTAATATTAATTGATTGGAATTCACCTGATAATAAGCCTCAACTTTGGGATATTCAAGATAAAATAAATTTTAAAGGTAATTTAAAACATATAGTAATTACTCCTGAAATAGCTTCTATGTTAACTAATAATGACCCACATGCTCAAGTATGTTGTGAGACATTAGCTCGTAATATAGGAATTAGAAGAGCTACTGGTGATTATATTGTATCAACTAACATAGATGTAATAGCACCACGCAGAGATCAATTAGAACAAACGATTAAAAACGAGTTAAACGATAATACATTTTACACTATATCTAGAAGATATACCGATTGGGAACAAATTGAAAAATTCCATAGTGGAGAAAGAAAATATAGTGACTGGGAATCTCTTAGAGACCACTTAATTGAAAATAGTGAAGAAAGAACAACCGGTGAATCAGTAGTTGAAGGTGATAATTATAGTATTATAAATTGCTGTGGTGATTTTCAATTAGCACATAGAAATATTTGGCATGAAATACGTGGATTTGAAGAAGAACTTATTTATGTTTTATATAGTGATACAAATGTTCAAAAGAAAGCTATAATGCATGGATTTGAATTAAAAGCAATTTACTCACCAGCATTATTCCATATATTCCATGGTAAAGGTGGGGGTGGATTTTTAGATGGTATCAATAGAAAAGTAAATGACATGTACAGAGCAGTTACAGCTCAAGAAAAAACTGAAAATGCTGATACATGGGGGTTTGAACCTATTGAAATGGAGTATGAATTACTTTAATATTTATAACAAATTATTCTAATGGAAAAAGTACAACTTACAGACATCTTAGAGGGAGATTATTCAAAAGATATTAATTATACTAATGATCCAGCTATGTATGATCCTCTTAGTGAAGATGGAGCAGATCAAGAAGGAACTTTAAAATATACTACTACTATAGATGGTAGAAAATATAAAGTTAGTTTTGATGTAAATAAAAATCCAACTAAAAAAGGTATTAAAGTTAAATTTTTTCCATTAAATGACCAAGGTGTTGAAATTCAAAACCCTACTCCTGAACAATTAGCCCAACTTCAAAACGATGTTGCTACTCGTTTAGCCCCTAAATTTAATGATTTTAGACTTGAATTTGATGAAGATGAAGATGCCCCAGAAAAAAATGTAGCTGCATTTCAAGTACCATTATCATCATTTGTATCTTTTGTGGCAAACGTAGTTTTTAAAAAATAATGGCTAAAAGAAAATTAATAAATCTTAGGGTTTTAGGAAACTCTCCTAAATTACTTAACGAGTTTGTAAATCAAAACAAATCCTCTATTTTTAGAGAAACTTTTACTGGTATAGAGTGTGCTGTTAATCAAAATCAATCTGTAGCAGAAATTTGTAGTGTAAATACAGATAGTGCTAGAGTATTAATATCTAAAAATAATTGGGAAAATGCACTTAGTTCCTCATTAGGTTATTTTGAATCAGTAGATGAATATGAAATGTGTGTTAATATAAATAAATTGTTACGAAATGTCAGAAGATCCATTAAACAATCTGAAACGATCTCTGGATCAGCTATTACAAGCTGATACCTCAATTAAGAGAAAACATAATAAAAGATATATTCAAAAAAGAGATTTATTTATAAATTTAATAAATCATTTTGAATCATGTATTAATAAATCCCATTTATTAGAAAAAGATTTTAATATTGATTTATCTAAGTATGAAGAAAATTTTTTTCAAGTAATAGATTCTTTAATTTTACTTTCTTTTGGTAAACAAATTTATAATTTAATTTCATTTTATTTTTATGAAAAACACAATCCTGACGGTACAGAAAATAGCCTTATAATTGAAGAAACTGGGGAAGAGTTATATATTAAAGATGTTGAAGATTTATGGAATTTAATTTTAAGAGTTAAACCAGATATTTTTGATGAAAAAGGGTAGACCTGCTAAAATAATAACTAAAGAACAGTTACTACATGCTCAAAAAATGACTAAGTCAAATATGGCTTGTGCTCGTTTTTTAGGTATTAGCTATGAGCATTATAAACGTTATGCTAAAAGTTATATTGATGAAGAAACAGGTAAAACTTTATTTGATAAACACCTTAACCCAATGGGTAAAGGTATTAGAAAGCATTTGGGTGGTAAAGATCCTGATTTAAAAGGATTAATGGATGGGGAATTATTTGTTAAATCTTATAGTTTAAACAAATATAAAGATAGATTAATACAAGAAGGGTATATAGAAGAAAAATGTAATAGTTGTGGGTTTAATGAACAACGTGTAAATGATTATAAAGCACCACTTTTAATTCATTTTAAAGACAAAAATAAAATGAATTGGAAAATAGAAAATTTAGAATTATTATGTTATAATTGTTACTTCTTGTATATTGGTGATGTATTTAACGAAAAACAGGTAAAACATATAGAAGAAGATGCACCAGTAACGAAGAATGACCAAGTAGATTGGGAGATGGATGAGAATATGTTACAACATTTTAAAGATATTGGTTTAGTAAACAATGATGAAGAAGATGATTTTATTGCACGTATATAATATATTTATCAAAAAATGAGTGAACACGAATTTATTATGTGGTTACAAGGCTTTACCCAAGCATGCAATTCATACGCTGCAACTCCTAAACAATGGGATGAGCTTAAAGAAAAATTATCAACAGTAAAATTTAATAATGAAGAATAGGTTATGTTAATGTTTAATTTTAAAATTCATGTATACATGAGAAATTTCCTTAGCTTACTGCTTATATTAGTAGTAGGTAACATGGGCTTTGCCCAAGAAACAACTGTGTCTAAAGATTCAATTTTAGTCACAAATCTTGAAGAAGTAGTAGTATCTTCTGGAGTAATTGATGTCGCTATAGAAAGAAAAACACCAATTGCTTTAAGTACAATTACTTCACAGGAAGTTCAATTGAAAGTTGGAAACTTAGAATTTCCAGAAATCATGAACAAAACACCAGGTGTTTATGCTACTAAACAAGGAGGAGGATATGGAGATTCCCGTATTTCACTTCGTGGATTTGATCAGCGTAATACTTCATTCTTAATTAATGGTCAACCTGTTAATGATATGGAGAATGGATGGGTGTATTGGTCGAACTGGGCTGGATTAACTGATGTCGCATCAGGTATTCAGATCCAGAGGGGACTTGGTGCCTCAAAATTAGCTGTACCTTCAGTTGGAGGAACAGTATCAATTTTTACTAAAACTGCTGAAATGACCGAAGGTGGATCACTTACTCAATTAATTGGTAATGATGGATACACTAAATCAACTATTGCTTACAACACTGGTAAAAATGAAAATGGATGGGCAACATCATTTTTATTAACTAAATGGGCCGGAGACGGATACATTTATAATACAAGTGGAGAAGGTTTAACATACTTCGCAGCATTAGGATATTCACCAGAAGGTTCAGCACATAGTTTGAACCTTTCTCTTTTAGGTGCAGGACAGTGGCACCACCAAAGAGATGTATGGGTTTCAATTAGGGATTATGAAAACTTCGGAAAAGATGGAATTGATCCAAGATGGAATTCAAACGGTGGAACATTAAATGGAGAAGAATATTCTTTAAGAAGAAACTTCTATAATAAGCCTTTAGCTACACTAAACTGGGATTGGGATATTAATGATAATTTAGAGTTAAATACATCATTATATGCTTCTGCTGGTAGAGGTGGTGGAACTGGTCCAAGAGGTAATAACTATAGAAATTCTACTTTAGATATTTTACCATTTAGAAAAGATCTTACTGAACACTACTTAGAAAACGGTAGAGGTGCTCGTGATACTAATGGATTTATTAACTTTGATGCTTTAGTGGCTGAAAACGTTGCTTCAACAGACATTTATACTGGTGCTTTAGCAAACAGATTCCCAAATAGTCGAATTGGTTCAAATGGATTTAGAGATGATGGAGTAAATAGATCAACTTTAATTAGAAGAGCATCTATGAACTCACATGACTGGGTAGGTGCCATCTCAAATCTAAACTTTACCTCAGGTAAAATGAAATATTCTATTGGTGTTGATTTAAGAAACTATACAGGTTACCATTATAGAGTATTAAATGATTTAATGGGATTAGATGGTTATTACTCAACAGGTAATAAAAATTCATTAGGTCAAATTATTGAAACTACTGTAGAAGCATCTCCATTTAAAGACACTGGTATCAGAGGTCCTAAAATTGACTACTACAACGTAGGTAAAGTAGGATGGCAAGGATTAAATTCATTAATGGAATATGCTGGTGATGAAATTACTGCTGTATTACAAGCAGGTGCTTCAAACCAATCATTCCAAAGAATTGATTACTTTGACCAACCAGGTAACTATGAATCAGAAACTAAAAATGTAACAGGTGGTTACCTAAAAGGTGGTGCTAACTGGAACTTTAGTGAAACATCAAATGTATTTTTTAATGCGGGGTATATTTCAAGACAACCTAATTTTGACGCTGTATTTCCAAACTATGCAAACCTAGTTAACCCAGATTTACAAAATGAGGAAATTCAATCAATAGAATTAGGATATGGATATGTAAAAGGTCCATGGAAATTAAACGTTAACTTATACTCTACAACATGGGGTAATAGATTCGTTACAAGAAGTTTATCTAACCAACAAGGTGTAGATGGATTTGCTCAATTCAAAGACATAGATGTACTACACAATGGTTTAGAGGTAGAAGGTCAATGGAGACCTACTATGGCTACTAAAATTAGAGGTATGCTTTCAATCGGTGATTGGAGATATACTAAAGATTTCGAAGCAGCATTATTTGATGATACTCAAACTCAAATCGGTACAGGTACACTATACCTAAAAGATGCTAAAGTAGGTGATGCAGCACAATTCGTTGCTTACTTAGGTTTAGATCAAAAATTAGGTAAAAGATTAAACTTTGATATTGATTATAGATTTATAGATGGTTTATATGCTGACTACTCAATCACAGATTCAGAATTTACAACTGCAGGGAACAAAGGTGCCTTAAAACTACCATCTTATGGTTTAGTTGATATGGGTGCTACTTGGTACTTAGGTGATAAATTAAGTTTAAGAGTAAATATGAATAACGTATTTGATACTCTATACATTGCTGAATCAAATAGTAACATCCATACATCAACGGATTCAGTTACTTGGAACGGAATTGATAATAGAAACTCAGTTTGGTTCGGATTTGGTAGAACTTGGAATGCTAGTTTAAAATATAGATTCTAATAAACCAATTTAAAAAATTAAGGGCGCTTATTGCGCCCTTTTTTTTTACTTTCTATTTATTTTTCTTACTTCTGTTATCCAAAGCTTTTGAGCTTCTTCTAATGTAATTTCTTCTGCATCTAAAGCAGCTTTAATTTTCTCATAGTGTTTTTGTTTTTGTTCTGTTTTATTTGCTTCATTAGCCATTAAAACACCCATTCCAAACAAAACACCACATAATATTAACCTTATTTCTCTTAATTTTCTCATATTGTAGTATTTAGTCATCGTCCATAAATATATTAGTAATAATTTAGTCATATGACGCCTTGAAGATTTCTGCAAAAAAATTTGGCTACACGGGCGGTTCTTCGTATATTTACAAAGTAAATAAATAATTAATTAAACAAAAGGTTATGATAAATTCAAAAAGAGTAGAAATACTAAATATTAGATTAGAACAACTAACTAATCAAAGAAATCAGTTAGATACCCGCCAACACAGATTAAGATTAAGAAAATCAAACGAGCAAAAATTAATGCTAAATTCTTTCTTTAAAAGTGTTAATAATGATTTATTTGTTGCTCAAGCAAATTCAGATGATAGAATATCACTTAAATTAGCTTCAGATAGTTGGGGTGAAATAGTAAGTTACACTTTAGATACTAGATGGGACAGAGATGATGATGGTGAAAGAATTAAAGAAACTAATCTTTATCATAATGGTAGTAGATTTAAAGATTTTAGTGATTATATTTTAAAAGAAGCAAAAGCAAGAATGTTATTTATGGAAATTGCTATTGCTAACGATGAAGAAATAATTTCTAAATGGACGGAAATTGAAAATAAATATGATAAATTAATTATGTCTTTTTACCCTAAAATGAGAGAATTAAATGATGCTATAAGTTCACAATCAAAAGATATTAGTGAATTAGAAGAAGAAATGTTATTTAGTAAACTTACTAAAGGTATTGAATTTAGTAAAAGTGAAAGAGGTAGATTACCTGAGCTTGAAGTAAGATATGATTGGAATATCAGTAGAATTAAATCTTTAAAAGTATTAAACAGAACCACTTCAGGTAAATCAGCTGATTTGCAAATTACTCAAAAATCTCAAAGATGGGATGATAAAACTGATTCATACATTGATACAGAAGAAAATACTACTTTTGAAAAAGTTAGATGGAATAAAGTAAAAGATTTATTAAGAAATGCACAATATAACAATCAGATTGTTTAGTTATTAGTTAATTATTTTGTTTAGAGGGCACGCAAGTGCCCTTTTTTTATCTTTTTTACATACTTATTAACGGTACCCTTCAAGTCAAGACAGTTTTCTTATGTCTAACTAATCAACAATTAATATGGATTTTTTAACAACTATGAACAAATGGGTTAACACTCTTACTACAACTGGTGTTAGTATTATAGCATTAGGAGTGGTATTAGAAGTACTTTTTAAAGGTGCTGTTATCCCGTTCTGGCCTGAAGTATCTGTAGTAGATAATATTATGGGTATTTTAGG
>Ga0208898_1002633_pt1 | contig 10926 bp, 20 predicted proteins | sample VirMetDEL_Mar_4_FD_184513 | JGI IMG/M metagenome (GOLD analysis project Ga0208898, IMG submission 184513) | Aqueous microbial communities from the Delaware River and Bay under freshwater to marine salinity gradient to study organic matter... | ecosystem: Environmental > Aquatic > Marine >...
GTATGTTGAAGAAGTCAAAAAGACAAAAGAAATAAAAGAAAACATTTTAAATACCAGCACAGATGAAAGAGTAAAAGAACTAGCTGAGGAATACGACTTGGAGATAAAATGAGATTTATTTCTGTTCTAATACTGATAACTTTTATATCTCAGACAACATATGCCCAGAAGATAAGCAGCCTTCAGAAAGGCGAGAAAGCACCCTTCACGGGCATTTTGCTTGATAGGGAGGCAGAGGCTCGGATAAGCTCAAAGAAGGACACAGAGGTGCGTTTATGCGAGGCTCAAAAAGAATATCAGTTAGAGAAACTAAAAACAGAGTGTGGCTTCAACCAGCGTTTGCTGAACATTCAAAAAGAGAAAGAAAAGAAAGTGTATGATGAACTGATAAGACTGAAGACAGAAAGAATCAAATCCCTTCAGAGATACAAACCAAATATGAAGTTTTATTGGGCCTTAGGAGGATTCCTTTCAGGAGTAGCAATAAGTTTAGGCATATATAAAGTAGCTATAGAGGTCAGCAAGTAGCTTGACGCAGAACGCTGTTCAGGGTATACTAGACGAATGAACAAGAACTGGAAAAACTTTACAAGGACTACAGGAATCTACCTAATCGTACACGAACCAAGCCAGAGAGCTTATGTGGGTCAATCCAAGGACATCTGTGGACGCTGGAAGCAGCATCTTTATCAGCTACGCAGAAAAGAACATCACTGCCAAAGTCTACAAGATTGCTGGAATGAATCTCATTATACAGATTTTAGTTTCAAAGTAGTACACATCTGTAAGAAATCAGAACTCACACAAAAAGAGCAAGAATATTGGGACAAACAAGAAAATCCTTTTAACGGACGACCAACAAATAGTAGTTATCCAGCACCAACCCCAGAGACAAGAAGGAAACTTTCAGAAGGTCAAAAAGGTGAAAAAAACCATATGTATGGCAAAACACCCTCTGAAGAGACAAAAAGAAAACAGTCTGAAGCACATAAAGGAAAGAAGCTTTCAGAAGACACAAAAAAGAAAATGTCAGAAGCGAGGAGAGGCAAGGGAAATCCTATGTATGGTTTAAAACTCTCTGAACAAACAAAAAAGAAAATCTCACAAGCAATGAAAATCCCGATTGTACAGTATTCAAAGGACGGAACTTTTATCAAAGAATGGGATTCAGCTAAAGACGCATCAATAAGCCTTGGAATACATCATGGTAGCATTACAGCAGTATGCAAAGGTAAGGGAAAGACCTGTGGCGGTTTTCTTTGGAAATACAAAGAAGGATAAATACGAGAACAACTTCAACAGTAGACCCAAGAAGAAGGGAGAGCTTGACCTAGATTAGATACTGGTCTACAATGGGTACACAAGCGACGGGGCAGAGAGAGCCCCCTTTTCATGTAGGAGAACAACTGATGAAGACTATTACTATTACTCTTGATAAAACACTTGCTGACCTTGAAGAAAAGGAGGGGATTGACTTTGACTGCCACTACCCTGAAGACTGGTATGTAGTCCACTGGGATCGCAGCATCGATACTGATGTTGTTTCTGCTACTTGTAGTTCAGGTAAGAATAACAACCTAACCACCTTTTATGGCGTTTAAAGGAGAACAACTGATGAATAACACTAAACTAAACTTTATCAACGACGATGACGGCATCTTTCTACAAATCATTCAGGATGGGACCGACTATTATTTTGAGATTATGGCCGAACCGGAAGCATTCGATTACATTAGCAACAATGCTTACAAAATGGAGTTAGAAGATTACGGATACGGACCAGTCAAACTAAACACAGGTTTAGTCTGTGTTTATGTAGGAGAGCACACAGAGTTCTTTATGTCTTACAAGGACAACCAACTACTTTATGAATGGGGAATAAGCGACGAAGCAGACAAACTAATGGAAACTGAACTGGAAAAGCTCTGTAAAGCAAATAAGATTGCTGCCTAACACATAAAAAATAAAAGGATAAATAATGAGATTTACTATTACTATTGAGACAGACAGAGAAGACTTACCCGAAGGTTTTGGTTATTCTTCTTGGAAAGAACTACTACTCAATAACAGCTTGCTGATGCCCCTTATTCACATCCCTGAAAGTGGTGAAGAGATAGAAGAAAATGTTTGGTTTCAGGTAGAAAAAGTTAGACAACACAGAAAATAAATAGTCCCCAGAAGGCCCTTTAGAGTAGAGAGAGATAGTTTATTTACCAAGCGGTTTGTATTACCCCCCTTTTACCCCCCTGTCAACCCCCTAAAACGTGTTAAAAATACACCATAATCGTTGAAAAAAAGCTTTTTTAAGTTATTTAAGCCCTTTCAAAGGGCATAAAGGGTTTAAAAGGCATAAAGGCTTTATAAGGCTTTAATCTTTCAAAGGGGTTATAGGCTATAAAGGGCTTTACAGAATAAAAGTCTGTAAATAGAGTAAAGAAATAAAAGGCTTTTTCTTTTATAGGGGGGTTATAAGGGTAAAGGGCTTTCCCCTGTAAAAGTATGTAAATAGACTAAAGGAATAGAGTAAAAATCAAAGGTTACTAACATGGCAAGACCACAGAAATACAAGACAGAAGCTGAAAGATTACAGGCTCGTAGAGAACAGTTTCGTAAAGCAAATAAAAACAGAAACAACAATAACAACAATAACTCTGTAAGCAATAACAACAAAAACAACAATAACTCTGATAAGAACTATAAGTTGCTTTATGAGCTACTGAAAATAGAACAGAAAGAGTTAGAGACTAAGTACAAAGCTCTCCTCTATGAAAACAGAGTAACTAACGAATACTGTAAAGAGTTAGAAGAACAGTTAAACGAAGCTAAAGAGATGGGCTATTAGAAAGGAGCAGCAATGGCAAAGAGCGTAAAGTACTGGAAGAAGGCAAACGATATTGAAAATAAAATCATTAAAAGGATTGATAGGAAGAAATGATATACTATAATCCTTTAAGAAAGTCCTTTAGTTTATTAGAAGAAGAGCTTGAACAACTGAAAAAAGAAAATGAACATCTTCAGGAAGAGAACGAACAACTTCAGGAAGACTATAAACAACTAAAGAGTAAGTATAGGGAACTGAATGACCAATATGTACTTCTCAGAAAGAACCTTCAGACTGTAGCTAATGAAACGGTATATCTCTTTAATAGAGTATTAAAAAAGCATAGGCCTTAATAGGCATATAAAAGAAATAAACTTTATAAGGCACGGGCTGTTATGGTCCGTGCTTTTTTTATTTAAGACTATTTACTGTAGGAGGGTTATTATAATGAATAACAAATATAGGGAGCTACTGGAACAAACTGAAAGAATAGAGAAACTATTAGAAGGGCTAATAAAATCTTTAAATGATTATTTGGAGAAGGGGGGTGTACCCACTAAAGATAATAAAGGAAATAAAGGGTAGTACCCTATAAACTTTAATAAAACTCAATAGTTACGGGGACATAATAAGACTTGACATTATTATTAATAGTCTGCTTACCAAAAATATACGCAACCCATTTTACCTTTTTACCCCACCTGTTAATCTTATGCGTAAAAGAGCAGCAAAAAGACTAAAAAGTATAAAACAAAAAGGCATCAATAAGCCTTGGCGCACCCCTAATGGTCCTAAGGCTTTTGCTGTATGGGGTTCAAACACAGGTAAAGCTGAAGATGCTAAACTAGTACGCTTTGGTGACCCTAACATGAAAATAAAAAGATCTGATCCTGAACGGCGTAAAAGCTTCAATGCACGCCATAAATGCTCTTCAGCAAAAGACAAAACAACTCCAAGGTATTGGTCATGTATGGCTTGGAAAACAACAGTGGAATGGGTGTAATATGAGAAAAAAAGCTGCTAAATCTTTACTAAAAAAACTAATAGATGATATCAAAGGTACTCTTCTATCAAGCACTATTGAAAAAGCTAAAGAAGAACAGCGCATGGCAATGGATGTTCAGAAAGTAATAGACAAAAAGCTCCTAGAAGACTCTATAAAAAGGCCAAAGCCAAAGCCAAAGACCAAAGCTCAACTAATAGTAGAGAAAAAATACAAAGATCCTGAAAGGAAAAAGCGAATCGTACCTGAAGACAAGCCAAAAATAACAGAGATACTTCGTGAGTTTATAGACGCTCCTGATTATGAAAAAACAGCAATGGCCCGTAAAGCCATTTTAGAACTCAGAAATATTGATGATATGCTGGAAGAAGAACTTAAGGATTTGAAAAGCCAAGCACCTGTGCTTTTAGCCATCCCGCCATATGAACAATACAGGAGTGACCTTAGAAAGGCTGTACGAAATGAACCACAAGTAACAATATACAGGACTGTTCCTAAAGGAATAAAAAGGGCAGTTCAAAGAGCCCGTCAACTACAGGCTAAAAAAATGAAAGACGATAAAAAATGATGAAGTCACGCAAACAAGAATACAGATACGGTATGCCTGCTAAATACAGCAAAGGCTTATCAAACAAAAAAGCTAAACGCCGTGCAGCAGCACAAAAGATGCGTAGCAAAAAGTATAAAGAAAACCCTAACGACCCAACGCTTTATGAACCGCTTCCAAGCGATGATAAAGCACCTACTAAAAGGAGCAAATACGCAGATGGCGAGTAGTGTAAAAAAGTCACTATCTAAAGTCGCAGAGCAGTATAACGCTCCCCTTGGTCCTTTACGAAGGATATACAACAAGGGTCTAGCAGCATGGTCTTCAGGGGGTCATCGTCCCGGTGCTTCACAGCATGGCTGGGCTATGGCTAGGGTCAAATCTGTATTAAAGGGTGGCAAAGCTCGTTCAGTCGATTCTAAAGAATGGGCAGCAATACAAAAGTATAGAGCTGCTAAAAAATCAAGGAGTAATAAATGAACTACAAAATGAAGAAGCTCGCAGCTATGAAGCTAATAGAAAAAATGGATGAAATAGATCCAGATGCTATTAAAGCATTCAGCATTAGTATTATGCTAAAAGATGATATGTCTGATGAAGAAGAAGATATGTTAGACGAAGATATGTCAGAAGAAGATGATTCAGAAGAAGATGATTTAGAAGAGGAAATGGAAAAAAGCTAATGGATAGAACAGATGAAGCTATGGGTTTCAAAGCAGAATACCCAAAAGCACCAAAACCAACAAAAGAAGAAGCACAGAAACTTCTACAACTCTACAAGCTACCAGCATCTATGATACCTGTGCTTGGGGCAGCTATTACTACTTGGGACATTATGAGCGATGTAAAACAAGCTTATGATAAAGGTGGTAAAGAAGCCGTAGTAGAACTACTCAAAGAAGAAGCTCCTTTTTATGCCGCAGAAGCTGTTCTCGCAGCGTTAGGGCCTATCGCTGCCGCAGCGAAAGGAACAAAGACGGCTGCCCGTGCTCTAAAAGCAGCAAAGCCAGTAAAAAAAGTTCCAAGAAATGTAAAAGTTCCCCGTGGTGCTCCCGGTGGTGGTCCATTACGCCCGCAGGACAGAGAAATAGGCAGACAACTACGCACAGACCCTGATTTTCGGGAACGTATGAGGCAGGCAGCAGCAATAAAAAGAAAGCAGAAGGCAGCCCGAGGTGCTGAAAAAAGGTTGGACCAAACAGTATCAAGCGCCACCAAGCGCAGCGCCCGTAAAGAACGACTAGACTATTTGCAGAAACAAAGGAGGTTTTACGATTCTGAAGCTGAGTTTAATAAAGATTTCAAAGAAGAAATAGACGAACTCAAACAACTTATCAGCAGAAGCGAACCTGAAAAAAAAGCAAGACGGCGTGCTCGTCAAGCAGAAAAGAAACCCCAGAGTGGGGTTGATAAACTAATCAACATCGCTCGTAAAGACCTTTCTAACGCTGAAAGGGCAGAACAAATACGAGACGCTGGTAGAAGGTTCCAAAGAGTACGAAGAGAGTTGGACGAGGTTGAGGCAAAGATGAGAAAAACACCAGCAGGTCCAACAAGAGAGGTCTTGCGAAAAGAAAGAATAAAAATAGCAGACACTTTGGACGATTTGGTTGAGTTAATAAAGGATCTAAAAACTAAATGATAAAAAAAGAAGGTAAAAAATACAGGGTTTATGATAGTAAGGGTAAAAAACCCCTTTCTAAAAAGAAAAAGAGCAGAAAAGCGGCACTAAAACAACTTGCCGCAATAGAAATAAGCAAGGCAGCAAAGAGGAAATCTAAATGAGTAAAAACAAACTAGAAAAAATCTTAAATCAAATGCCATCAGCCAATAAAGACCTAGATGCTGAGGATTTAAAAGAAATGATTACTGCTTTTATCCTAGACCAACCAGATGATGAAGTAGAGAAAAGCCGTGGTACACGCTCACGACTTAAGCTTGACGCTCTCAGATTGCTTCATGATATCCTTAAGTCAGAAAACAGCGATGGACTAGAATCCGCAATCCTTTCAGTTATAGGTAAATCTAACGATTAATGGCGAAACAAAAAGATTTAGATAAAATAGTAAAAGAAGTAGAAAAGTGCAAAAGTGATTTTGTCTATTTTGCAGAAAACTACCTACATATCGTTGATAAAAACGATAAGTTAATAAAGCTACGCCTAAATAAAGCACAATCAGAAATACACGCAGATCTAGACGAAACCCCTTATTTAAAAATCCTCAAAGCTCGTCAGCTAGGCTCTTCTACCTATATTGCTGCACGCTTCTTTTGGAAAGCCCTATTCAATATAAACACCCGTGTAGTTGTAATCGCTCACACACATGAAGCTGTCAAAAGCATTTACAGCATTTACCAAAGGTTCTATACGCATCTACCCAAATGGTTAAAGATCCAAACTGAAAAAGCTTCTGCTAATGAGCTTTCTTTTGTTACAGGGTCTTCTATTAAGATTGGTACAGCTAACTCACAGAACTTTCGTGGTTCTACATTCTCTTGTATTCACGCTTCAGAAGCTGCTTATTGGAACGACATGAATAATACTATTCAGTCTTTATTCCAAACAGCTACCAACAATCCTGAAATCATCGTAGAAACAACACCAAATGGTCTAAATGACTTTTATACCTTTTGGAAAGATTCTAATGGATATAAGCAAACATTTTTATCTTGGACTGACCACACAGCATACCAGCAGAAGGAACCCAATAAGGGCTGGAAACTATCTGAAATAGAGAAAGAATATATAGCAGAACACGGGCTTAATGATTATCAGTTCAACTGGTTCCAGAAGACACTCAGAACCAGATGTTCAAACAATATTCATACCTTCAAGACAGAATATCCTGCCAGACCTGAAGATGCCTTTATTGCTTCCGGTGCTTTTGTTTTCCCAACACTAGCCAAAGACTTATTGGACGCACCAGACAAAATGGGTTGGCAACTATTCAGCCCTCCTAATAAGTATGCTTCTTATATTCTGGGAGTAGATACAGCTTCAGGTAGTCCTAATGGAGACTACAGCGCAGCTTGTCTCATAGATGTTACAGATAAAGAAAACTACAAACTTATTGGCACTTTCTACGACAGGCTTACTCTTAAAGAGTACGCAAAAGAAATAGAAAATATATTGACGAAATATGAAGCACTTGTGGTTTGTGAAAGAAACTCGTATGGTCAGGCTATTATTGAACACTTACGGTCAGCAGAGTACCCCTACTTGTACACAGAAACCAAGTTTGACAAGCTTTCTAAGGCATTCACAGAGAGATTTGGCTTTTATACCTCAGCCCACTCACGTCCTGTGCTTATGGCAAAGCTTATTGATACGATTACGTCAAACAAAATAGAAATAAAGTGTTCTAGACTAAAATACGAGTTCTTGCATTTTATTTATTCAGATAAAGGTAAGGCTGAAGCAGAAGCAGGTTACCATGACGACTTAATAATGAGTTTAGGACTTGCTCTGATGGGCATAGAACAAAGTTTTCACTATGAGCACGAACGTATGCAACAACAAAGGCCAGCCACATTAAGAGACAAAATAAACTTTGAGATCGCACACGGTACAACATTAGAAACAATCCCAGATAACTATTGGGCTGATGAAAGTCCTTTAGAGCGTTTTATTACGGATTGGAACCAATAAGTCCTGTTAAATAATGCGTACAAGGACACCACCTTGTAAAAAAGTGTAACGCAAGGAGAAAACAGCGTAATGAGCTTTTTAAGCCCAGAGAACCAAGCCGCCCTCGCTGAACGGCTACAACAAATGGATAATAGCGAACCTACTGAAACTACTCAAGAGGTAGTGGAAGTTCAGGAAACACAAGAAACCCAAGCAGAAACTGCACCGTCAGAAGAAGCTGGTACCGAACGAGACGTAAATGTTGCTGAAGATTCGTCATCTTCAGATGAGAATAGTATTCCTTATTCCAGATTTAAGTCGGTTATTGAAAGCAGAAATGAGTTTAAAACAAAAGTTAGCGACTTAGAGCGCCAACTAGAAGAGCTCAGAGCTGCCCAAGAAAATAAAACTACAGAAGAAAGTACTGAAGAAGATGATCTTTTTGGCTATCTTGATAACGAAGATAACTACGAAGATCCCAGATATTCAGAACTTGAGAAGCGTTTGGAAAAGTTTGAAATGTATCAAGCTGAAGTAGATCTTCAAAAAGAAATCAGCATGACCAAACAAGCCTTTCCTAATGTTCCAGAAGAAGTTTTATTGAATGCTGTTATCCATGATGCAGATGCGGACTTAATGGAGATTGCCCACAAATACGATATGTTTGTAGACAATATCCGCAAAGAAGCCTTAAAGGGTTATGCCCCAGCAGCTTCACAGCCCGTAGAAACACCATCGGCTCCTCGCAGGGTTAGCCCAGCAGGAGCAGCAGGAGCAACATTTGATGCTTCTGTCAATAAACCAAAGAATATGGATGATGCAAAGGCATCATTTATGGATTATTTAAGACAAAACTGGAAATAAGGAGGAAAAGTTATGTCAGCAACTATTACTACCCTCAACTCAGTACTAAAAGATTTTTATGTAAGTGCTGTTGAGGAACAACTAAATCAGGAAGTCTTCATGCTTGAAGTCTTCGAAAAAGCAAAGCTAGATTGGTCAGGTAAGCGAGTAGTCGTTCCTGTTCATGTAGCTCGTAATGCTGGTGTAGGATTCGCCGCAGAAGGTGCAACTCTACCAACAGCCGGTAATCAAACCTATGAAGAGCTTGTTATTAATGCCAAGTTCCTTTATGGTCGTTTTCAGATCAGTGGTCCAGCGATTTCAAGTGCCAAGGGTGCTTATTCGTTCGGTAACTACATTGATCTTGAGCTTCGTAAGCTCGTCGAGGACGTTCGTAAGCGTGCAAACGTTGCTACGTTCTCAGGTGGAACCACAACTGGTTGGATTCACACACTAGTAAGCGCCGCTGGCCCCGGCGCCGGTCCTCTATTGGATTCGGCTGGTGGTGCGGATATCCCATTCTCGGGTGATGCCGCTGAACTAGAGCGTAAGCGTGCTGCTGCCGTTGCTCTAGAAGTTAAGTTCCGTAGAATGAGTGATTACGCTATAATCAACCCTGCTGTAACTCTAACTGTTACAGCAGTTAACGTTGCTAACAACACAGTTAATATTACTGCCGGTGCTGCTTATGCTGCATTGACCCAGCTTCGTGATGACGATTGCTTTGCAATGGAAATCACGGGTGATGCTGCTGCACTAGCTGCTGCACAGCTAGAAATGACTGGTATTGCTACCAACTTGGCGTCCGGTTCGCACTTTGGTGTCGATCGTACTGACGCAACTGGTGAGCCAGCCCTACAGTCAGATGCTATCCGTTCAGTAGAAGATAGTGGTGTTACAGCCGATTACGATGTGTTCCAGCCATTAGCTCTTGGCCGTATGCAGAGCATTACTGATGCAGTATTCAACGATTCAGGTCTAGAAGTAGACACAATCGTTATGAACCCATCACAGCGTGCTTCATACACCAACCTATTGGTAGGTACCAACGCAGCTAACCTCTACAAGTCAACAGATTCTGCTCGTCAGGGTGATGGTGGCTTCAGTGGTCTAGGCTTCAACGGTATTCCAATCCGAGTATCGGTAGATGCTGGTAAGCACATGCTTTACTTCTTGCATACCAAGAAGTGGAAAATGGCTGAGCTAGAGAAGCCCGGTTTCGCAGACCTCGATGGCAACATTCTTGCCCGTGCAGGTATTGGTGCCGCTGGTGTAGACAGCTACGAAGGCTACTACCGCATTTACGCAGATGTTTACTGTGAGCGTCCTAACGCTAACGGTGCTCTTGTCGGCGTTGCTGTATAAGCGTAAAGTAAGCTAGAAAGAACCCACTGGGGGCAAGGTATAATGTGTACCGAACCTCCAGTGGGTTTTTTTATTAAGGAGAACAAATAATGGAAATACTTTTAACAATAGTACTGGCTTGTTTGGCTATAAAGCTCTGCCTGTTAATACATAGGGCCGAACATTTTATTCAAGCTAAAACAGATATGGAAGTTTACAAGCTAGAAAAAGAAAAAGAGTACGCTCAACAAGCGGAACTAGCAGGTCAATCAGTCGGAGATTACTAATGTCGTTTAAATCAAAAGGACTAACTGGGAAAAGTTCACTAGGTTCTGAAGCCTTTGAGGGCGAAGCAGCCGAAGAGGCACTAAAAAATGCAATGGCGGCAAGACAAATAGCAGCCAGAGAACTTCAGAAAAAAGCCAAAACAAGAAAAGGGCTAGGTCAGGCTTTTCAACTAGGATTAACAGCCGCAGGTGGCATTATTGGCGGTGTGAAAGGTGGTGGTCCTAAAGGCGCAATCGAAGGCGCAAAACTTGGTTCTAAGGTTGGAGGTTTAGGCAGCGATCTGATTGAAGGTGGTCTTACAGAAAAAGCAGATAAAGCTATTGAAGAAACAACCATGCAAGAAACAGAAAAAATGAGGCGTATGCGTATGGCAGACCAACCCAAAGAAGTAACTGACATTGCCGATAAAGGACTGCAAGTAGCAGATTCTGGCCTAGAAATAGCAAAGTTTT
>Ga0208898_1002636_pt1 | contig 10919 bp, 3 predicted proteins | sample VirMetDEL_Mar_4_FD_184513 | JGI IMG/M metagenome (GOLD analysis project Ga0208898, IMG submission 184513) | Aqueous microbial communities from the Delaware River and Bay under freshwater to marine salinity gradient to study organic matter... | ecosystem: Environmental > Aquatic > Marine > Coastal...
CTAATATTATTTCTTTATTAGCTTCATAATATTCTTTTCTAGTTCTACCTTCAATTCTTTTATTTATACTACCAATTAAACGTGTTATTTCTCCTTCTTTTTTTACCAACAATTCTTTATTATTACAAGGGTATTCTTCATATAATTCGATATACCATTTTTTCCAATCACCATTAAAATTATTATTAACATACTGATATAAACTACAAAGTTTATCACGTCTATGTTCAGCAATTCGAACACATAACGGTTGTATAGTAGATCCTACGTAAATTAACGAGTCATCGTCATAACATCTTATAGTATATATTTTACCTCTTTGGTATCTTAAATCTATTTTATCCATTTTATGTTTTTTTTATGTTTTTTAATGTTTATATCATTTTTATATATAAACTAAAAAAATAATTTTAATTATTTATCGTCCCTTACTAGGTGTAAGAAAACTACTATGCTCAGGGTATCTTTCAAAATGCTTCCCAGGTTTGCGCATACTTTCAATCTTGTCTTGTATCTCAGTATTACGGTTATTTACTAACAGATACCTTTGTTTTGATTGGGGATAATGAAGATGCAAATTAGTAGGGTGTTCTTCAAACTTTTGTTTCTCACTACCTCTTGTAGGGTTAAAGTTCATCAAGTTATTCATATCATTTATAACAGACCTATGATGTTGAACGAACATTTTTTTATATTCCGGTGGGATATCACCCTCTTTGTGATTTAAACTTTTGTGATGTTTATTAAAAATTGTAGCATTGTTTATTCTAAAAGGATAATGAAAATTAGTTTTGCCATTTAATTCTCCTACTTCATTTGTAGATACGTCTTGTAATCCAAACATATTTTATTATTATTATGATAAAAAATATTTATTCTACGCTAATTTGGCGTCCGGCTTTAACGTGTAATACTTTAGTCATCTTAGCTATGATCAGAGGAGTGATCTTATAGGTAGCGGTGCTATCAAAATTAATCACACAATTTACAGCGCACGAACTACCAGCCGATGAAAGACCAGAAATATAATATTGATCTTTATCAATTAAACTGAGAGATTGGAACACTGCACCATAATATTTGAAATAATGGAAAATTGAAACACAAGTGTTGACTAATCCATTTGCCGAAGCATCAATACCTTCATATCCAAGAGCGCATAAATTATTTTGGAAAATTTCATATTTGTTAAGAGAAGCGTAATTAAGTGCCTTGTTGTTGATACTAAATTGAGCATTTTTAATTCCTTGAAGATCACGAACCATTGCTTCAGTGCTAAAAAAGCCATCACCATTAACTGTTGAATCAACATTATTAACATATGCTACCGGGTCGCTGAGATATTCATAAATACTTGCAACTTGGTCAGTTGCGCCGTCTCCCGCACCACGCGACCCCCATCCTACCATGAGCGAAGGGGTGGTCTGATTGCGAACCGCCGTGCATGCCACCCAATCTATTGAATTTGCATTTAAGTATGTGGTCACATTGATTGATGAAGTTTTAGTAGTTTCCGCAAAACGGGTGATAGTGTAATCATCAAAAGAATACATTAAATCTTTAGAATTGATGCTATTATAATAAGAATCATCAGAGAATGAAATAGCTTCACAAGTCAGATACAGATCAGAAACAGCATATGTGCTATCAGCATAAGAAACAGCAGATGATTCTGCAGTTCCTCCTAACACTTCATAGGGATTTGCCCATGTACAAGATATGCATATCTCGCCAAATCGATCGCTGGGAATATACTGCGTAGAACTGGAACCTAGGAATGATAAGAAATTGTTAATAACCATTTGAATATTAGTTTGATTTGTAGTTGATGCTAAGAGAGCCTTTTGAGCAGTTAAAGCGCTTTGGGTTGTTCCGGTGCTAGCACCTTCACCCCAAATGATAGTATTATCTAAGAACTCACCACCAATACCTTTATTAAGAGCTTTGTTGTTATGATCACCAAGGAGATTATAGAGCAAGTTATAATCTTCAATTTGCGCTATTACAACATTGTTGCAAGAAATTGCCATACGTTTGATAAACGAAGAAGAATAACGAGCTGGTATTGTAGGATTAGTCCCTTTAATTTCTGTTTTAAACCAGATTGCCATAGAGCGAAGATCAAGCAAACTTCCAATAGGAAGCCTAAATACAGTGATATTTCCAGGTGAAGCATCAGTGCGGTCACTAGACACTTTAATGAGGTTCTTAGAGTAGCTCCCGGAGAGCTTGCTGATATTATAAAAAAATTCTTTGGGTAAGCTAGCGGGTATGTTGTCATACATCTTTACTTTTAATCTTATTAAAGAAAAAAAATAATTCTTAAAAGTATAAAATGAGTTGGTATAATGACAATATAGAAAATAATTTTATAGATGCTACTCAAGAATTTACAGGAGGTGGAATATCAACATCAACTACTACTGTTGAAAATACAGAAGATTTAGAAATAACCGAAACAACCCCCGATACAGGAGCTGATACAACAATAGGAAATGTTTTACTACCGGCAGTTTTAAATGAAAACACGGGAACATATGATTTATATATTAGAAATGTAAATGAAAATGGACGAATATTTATAACTACTAAAGGTGATGGAGAAAAAATAAAAATTGAAGATGGAAAATTATTTTTATATTACGATTATGATTTTATAAATGCACCGTTAATACCTGGTGGATGGACAGATATAATAAATTATTCAGTATTGACTAGACAACTTACAGACGGTTTAATAGTAAATGTAGGAACAATAGATGGTGTTCTTTTTTTACCAGGCACTGGGTTAGTATCAAGATTTCCACTTGTAGAATCAGGGACTGCAAAAGCTTTAGCAGATAATATAATTCAAGATGCTAAAATAGCATTTATTGAAAATGAATTAGATATTGGAAATATGGATATAGAAACTTACGAAAGATTTATAGACGAAGGAATACAAGAATTAAGAGATCAATTTGGTTCTAGAGCAGATAATTTTTTAGAAATGCTTAGAACCTCATTATATGGACGTGGTGAAGCTAGAAATTTAGCTAGAGCTTTAGGATTAAGTAAAAAAAACTTTACTTTAGCTTTCCTAGGTGGTGTAATATCAGTAGCAGGTGGTTTATCTTTAATAGCGGGTATAGCATTTGGTATTTATGATAGATTAACTTTAAGAGATTTAAATGATGTTGAAGATAAACTATTAATTGCTTTTGAAAAAATAAAAGATGAACCTGACGCTGGTATTGCTGATTTACTTTATAAAGATGGTTTAACAATACAATCTGCTACAAACGGAGGTTTTACAACACCAGGAACTTATGAAGTAGATATAGCAAATAATAATAGGTTAGAAATTGAAATTGATAGTAATAATATCGCATCAATAAAATCTGTTATTTTAACAAAACCGGGATTCACAGTAGGAGATGTTATAACAATTCCAAAAACTGATTTAGGAGGTGGAACTGGTAATCTTTTAATAGATGTTATAACTTTGTATAATGAAAAAGAATTATTAGTCAAACTTTTAGATGATATAGAAACTGAAAGACAACAATTAAATAACAGACAAAGAAGAAGACAAAATATACCAACATCATCATCTTTTTCAACTGATGGTTTTAATATTGTAAATACACAAATAACAGAACCTTCAACCGAAATAACAAATGAACCTACAATAAGTTTAAAAATAGATACATCTCAGTTTCAATATGATGGAAGCGGTAATCTACAAATACAAAGTAGTATATTAGCACCGCAGACTGATCCAAATCAATTTACAACAGACCCTAATTCTGGTAATTTACAAATAATAAATTATGAAGTTTTAAATGATTTATTAGACCATATTGATACGACTAATAACAATTTAATTTTAGGAAATGAAACAGAATGGGAAGGTTATAAATATGATTTAATTACTGTTGCTTTAAAAGGTGTTAGAGCTGGTGCTTTTGATAGCGGTTTTTATAATGATGATTGGCTAGGATATTATCCATCTTTAACAAGATTAAGTGATGATACTAATATAGAAGTTGTAAAAGATGTAAGCGTCCAATTGTTGGATGATGGTAATATGATAGGTTTTAAAAAGGGTTTAATTTATTTTAAAAATATTGACCAATTAAAAGATTATGATCTTAACCGAAAGTTTGAATTTGTATGTTTTATAAAGCCTTATAATTTAGAAACTAATGTTGAATATACTTTATTACAAACTGGAGTAAAGTTGGCAGAAGATCAGCACGATATAGATAATTATAAACTTAAAGTTGCTATTAAAAATAATAAATTAGAAATTACTCATACTATTAAAAAAACTACATCGCTTGGATATAATACTAATAGTTATAATAATTGGACGGATTACGCTCTTGGTAATACAATACAAACGCAGGTTGTAAATGGTAATCAAGGTGAAACTTATGTTATACAAAATGGTATTACTCATACTTGGGGTTATAGGCACGCACAAAATGCAATAGCATTAGGAATAATACCTTATAAAAATAAAATATTCCAACGAGATATAACAACATTTACCACATCTGGTAGTGCTTGGTTGGGAAATGAAGAATATTTTGATATGTATTTTTATAACGATTATCAAGAAACTACACCCACTATATGGAAACCAAGCACAATATATTATAGCGAAAATCAGCCTCAATTATTAGGAAATAATATTAGTAAAATTATAATACAATATAAGTTTTTTATACATCCTGACGAAACACCAGATGGATATGTTGAAGAGATTGAATATCAAGGTGCTAATAATATATATGACCAAGTTGAATTTTTCTTATTAGTTAATTTTAGAAAGTATAATGACCCAGTTATATACGATAGCAGATATTATGAATTTGACCAGGATGCTTACAAAAGTGGTTGTGATTTTTACGAACAAGAAATAATATTACCTACACCTACGCCAGATATAGGAACTGATTATACTTATTTAGAAATTACTTTAACTCATCGTAGAAGAGCATTTACTAATCTACCAGTTGGTTCTCCAAGTGGTTTCACTTATTATTACAAGCAACACTTTCTAAGGGTTGTATCAATAAACTTTTATGAATATACAGGGACTGCTACAACAGCTAGTGATTGGATTTTAAATACTTTTACAACAACTACTGATGTATTACCAGCAAGTTATGATTTTAATAATTGGTATAAGTTTGTTTTAAATACTAACCTTGCGAATAAACAACTTACTTATTATGTTGATGATGTTGAAAATGTTTATACATTTCCTTCAACTTTAAATATAGGTGGGAATACAATAGAATATGATTTTGCTAATTATTCTTATAACGGTTTGGTAAGAGATAATGATATTATAATTATTGGTAATGAACCATCAAGTGGTCAAATGTATTTTAGTCATTTTATATGGAATCACTTCCAAGACCCTAATGATAATTATATGACTTTGGAAGAAAGAAATAAATTAGATAATTTAATTAATTATAAATATTATTACGAAAATGTTAAGGTTGATAGGTATTTAAAAACAAAAGAGTTTTATGCAGATGTATTAGATGCTAGAAAGATACTAGTAAATGGTAATTTTGCATTTTATGATTTAACACCAGCAGAACAATTATTAAGTTTAAGAAGTGATGCCCAAACCGCTGATGACCTGTCAGTTGGTAATATTTATGTTAATATTGATAAGTTGTTTGTAAATGACCCAGTAGCAGTTGGTGATGGATTTTTACAATTTGATAGCGCTACTAGAACATTTAGTATCGGTGCTACAAGTGTATCACCAAGTGATGTTGAAAATGCTGTTGGTAATTTAATACAGATAACACCAAGCACATATGGTTTAATTTTTGATACTACTAATCCTAATGATAAATATATTAAATTAGATGATTTATATGTTAACAATTTAATTAATCTAGTAATACAAAATGAATTGTTATTATCAGTTGGATTTTTAGATTCTACTTATGGTGATGTATTAATACAAATTAAAGATGCTTCGGCAAATTCTCCATATGATTTACGAGAATTAGATGATACTAATGTGAGATACAATTATGTTATAAATGGAAACCACCAATATTTATATAGAGAACTTAACCAAGAGATACAATATGACCCGCTTTTAGGTGTTGGATTTGGTCCTCAATATCCGGTTGTAATGTATCACTTTCAAGGTGAAATTATAAATAATGCGAGAGATTGGATTCAAGGAATACCAGCAAGTGATTATGATTTTGAACAAACTTATCAAGCAGGGCAGGTTGTATATGGTTTAGGTTCGCAAAATAAAAAGAACTTTAATGGTGTTGAAGGTGGAAGCACCGAAATAAGAACTAAAAATACTTTTGATTTAACTGGTGCAGGTAGAAGTTGTATTAGTTTTTTTCATAAGCCTTTTGGTGGAAATGTTGATATAACAGATGACCATAATATTTTAAAAATACAAGATGTAGCTAATAATGATATTATAACTTTTAGAATTGAATATATTAGTAATGTTGCTACTTATAAACTTTTATTTACCGACCAAACTAATATTGCTAATAAAGTTGAGATTGCTTTTAACAATAGCGAAAATGAGATATATTTTGGTAATGAGAATTGTATACTACTTTGGTTTGACTTACCTAACTTTTATTGGTATATTAATGGAAAATGGCACGGGAGCATAATTAATCCGGGATTTAATCCAATACAAGCAATTAATTATGTTAATCTATTTATTGATTTGTTTAGTTTTAATAACCGCAGTCTGTTATATGAATTAAAAGTATATCCTAAACTTTTATTTAAGACTGGTGGAACAAGTAGTGATGAAATATTTAATGCTAAACGAGTTGCCGAGATTACCGAGATGATAAGAATAATTACTTTTAATACTGGCGGTTTTATATTAAAAGAATTATCAGGTGTTCAAGAAACAAAAGTAAGAAGTATTGAAACGAAAGTAAGAAGTTTAAGCACCGAGAGCAGGGTAAGTGTGATTGAAGGTAAAGCGAGTTTGCCTACTGCTGGGACTGGTGTAGCTGGATATGTTTATAATGATGGTATTAGTAGTCAATATGTATTACAACCAATACAAGGAGGAGGCGGTGGTATTGATTTAACCGCTATTAGTGTTGAAACATTTGATACTACTAATCGTGAATATATTACTTTTAATCATACTGATACTGGTGTAGGAACTTGGCAAATACAAGTTAAAGCACGAAGTAGCACAAGCATAAATAATGACTTTAAATTATCACCCGATTATAGTATACCTGGAACTCCATCTTTAACAGAACACGATGATCCTTATCCACCATATGTTTATACTTTTAATGATACTGATGTAGGTGCGGGTGGTGTAGCTTCGCAAACCCAAACATATAATAAAGGATTACCGCAAAATGGAGCTAATTTTCCAAACTCTTTTGATTGGTATGTTTTAAGTGGTGATATTTTAAAATATACAGGACCTAATGGAGTATGGGGAATATATGAAGTAGATCATTATGCGGTTAATTTAGCGAATAATGCTACAAGTTATAATGCTACTTTTGTTTTAAATGATATGACATCAGTAAAATTATTAAATGATGGAGACGAGTTTGTTTTTGATTATGTTAAATACCAAAAAGCAAAATATAGTTTATATTTGATGTGGGGTGGAGATTTTAACAAAAAGATAAAAGTATTATTAGAACCAGTAGAATTATATATTAACTCTTTAAGAACTGGTGATAATTTTGCTCTAACCGCACAACAATTCTTCGCAGATCCAAATCCACCATTAGTTAATCGCTTTACACTTCAAGACCCTTTAAAACAAACCATAAACCAATATATAACCGATACAAGACCTCAAATATTACCACCGGGACAAGCAAAAGTTATTACATTAGATGGAAGACCACCATATCCTGATGATAATTTTAAATGGACTTTTGCTATGAATTATTCACCAATAGCTCATATATACGAAGATGGTAGTATGCATCTTAACGGAGATGTTTATGTAAATTGTCCAGTAGGACAGCAATATTTAGATAATGGAACTTTACTAAACTCTGTTAATAATATTAAAAATAGCGATAATACCGAAATAACAGGATTACCTGCGAGAGTTGATCAGGTATACGAGTTTAATGTTGATTATGTTGATATCGCTACTAATACGATATTATGGACAGGCAGTGATAGAGTTAATACATATAATAACCAAGCAATAACTCAATTCCAATTATATTATAATGACACCATAAGAATAACATTTTCAAGTCAAGTAGATCAAGTTTATCAATCAACTGGAAATTTTATATTACAATTTACAGCTGATAGTTTAAAATCAATACCGCCTTATTTTGATAATGTATCTTATTTAAGCGAAAAATTAAATGGTGTCTCTAACCCAGTATTTTATATACATTTAACAAAAGTATTTGCAAGCACTTATTATATTCAATGGTTATCATTTTCAAATGCATTAATAACATTCAATTTAAGTAATATTAAAGATTATACAAATGAGGGTTTTTTAACAACTGATGAATATATCTTAAAATACAAACCAAGATATGATACTTATGTTTGGGAAGAAAATATTGGAATGGCGATTGATAGTGGACAACAAGAGACCAACATTCCGATAGGTAGTTTTAAAGCAAGGTCAAGCACATCACAAATAAGTAGTAGGAGAACTTTATCAGTTGCTGTTCCAATTGATAAAGTATCGCAAAAAACTAAATATCAGGTTTTTAACGGTGAAGTGGAATTTAACAATGATATATTTTTAGAAAAAGTAAATGACAATATTGGAACTTATTTTACCATATATACAAGCGAAGATAAACAAGACCCTATCACTTTGGTAGATAATTTTAAAGATAAAAGTAGTATTGTTTTAGAAGATGCTACCAAAACTTGGATATTTAAACGAGAACCTGAAAGCGAAGATATACAAATCGCAACAACCAAGTTTATACACGATACTACTGAATTGTTAATATTGAAACATAATGAAGTAGAAATAGGGGTAGGATTGAAAGTGGGAACTATTACATTTGCTGATAATACTACATTAACAACAAGTGATGATTTAACAGGATTATTAAATGATATAAATACCACTAATCCATCTTATACTGAATTTGCTAAAAACATTAAATTACCAAACGGAGATATAATTAGTAGTGTATACGATGATGCTGATGTTAGAAGCGTATTAAGTAGTAGTGCTGGGACTGGTATTACTTGGAATGCTACTAATAATCAATTTGATAATAGCATTACTCAATATACCGATACTAATGTTAGAAGCGTATTAAGTAGTAGTGCTGGGACTGGTATAACTTGGAATGCTACTAATAATCAATTTGATAATGACATTACTCAATATACCGATGCTGATGTTAGAAGTGTATTAAGTAGTAGTGCTGGGACTGGTATAACTTGGAATGCTACTAATAATCAATTTGATAATAGCATTACTCAATATACCGATGCTGATGCGAGAAGTGCTGTATATCCTATAACACAAACTAATTCAGGATTACCTGTTGTAAATGGTGGAATGGAATTATTTGATAATAATGTATGGTATAATACTACCGATGGAAGAAACAGATTTTATTTTACAACAGATGGTTCAACTACTATTAGAGCGCCTGATTTAGGTAATAATTCAGTATCGCTACAAATTGGAGTAAATGATATATTTAAAAGTTTTAGTACTGCAAATGTATCTTATAAAAATTTGTATATCGGTAATGGTTTAGCTACAACACCAACCCTATTTTTAGATGGTGCTAATGGACAATCTATTAGTAGTCAAATCGTATTTGGTGATTCAGGGACATACACGGGTGCAGGACAATACGACCAAGGTATGGTAATATTTTATGATAGTTCTGCTAATTATTTGAGAATATCAGGAGATAATAATGTGGATAGTGTTTTAGATACACCATATTTTTTAAATATAAACAGAGCAGATGGTAATATTAGCATTGGTGATAATACGACTGAAACAGGTTTTAAACTAAAAGTAGCAAGTAGTATTATTCTTAAAAGTTCTGGTGGTGCAAATGTATATGATAGTCAAGTAATGTTCGGAGATTTATATTGGTTAACTGGTGTTGTAAGTGATGGAAATTATTATTATAACCAAGTTCAGGGTTGGTGGAATAATGGAAATAATAGAGGTTTTAGGTTATATAATAGGTATAATAATACCGTGCCTTTCTTTGTTAATTCAAATGGTAATGTTGGTATAAATACTCAAACACCGAGTTATGCATTAGATGTTAATGGTAGTATTCATACAAGCGTTCGTATATTTACACCGCAAATAGATTTTGATGATGGAACAAGTATGACAAGTGCTTCAACAATACCGACATTTACACCTTCAATTTTAAAAGTTAATTTAAATAGTGGTTTTCTATCACCTAATTATGAACCTGGTGCTAATGCTAATGCATTTAACACAACCGCCTTAATAAATATAGGTAGTTATTCAATTGCTTCCGACCAAATAACAATACCATCTACTGGTATTTATGAGATATCATATAGTATGCGTGTTAGAAATCAAAATACAGGAGTTGATAGGAAAACTAATATTACTTATGTTAGAGTTAATGATTTAGACCCAGGGGGGAATTTACAAGCGATAGGGTGGTGCTATGTTAGATTTAGAGGAACAAGTGATAATGCAGAAGGCGCTCAAAATGCTTCAACTATTTTAGAATTGAATCAAAATGATTTAATCTCATTATGGTCATACAGAGAGGGAGCTTCGGGTCAAAACACTATACAAGAAGGATATTTAACAATTAAAAGAATAGGTTAAACGATCTTGATCTTTTTTTACCCATAGCTTTAAAATATAACCAATATATCCCCCGATGTGCTGTTTAATTAACAATAGGATCTAATAT
>Ga0208898_1002638_pt1 | contig 10916 bp, 9 predicted proteins | sample VirMetDEL_Mar_4_FD_184513 | JGI IMG/M metagenome (GOLD analysis project Ga0208898, IMG submission 184513) | Aqueous microbial communities from the Delaware River and Bay under freshwater to marine salinity gradient to study organic matter... | ecosystem: Environmental > Aquatic > Marine > Coastal...
TAGGTCTTATCTTCTTCAGCAGCTTAGTCTTAGCCGGATCACCAAAGGTTAGTCCGGGACTATAGTACCTAAAGCGGTAGCTGGAGGGAGTAATGATCCCTGTCCCTGCGTCGATGTACTCATCAGTGTACCCAGCGTACTCACCTACTCCGTCATTAGTTCCTACTAAAAGCGTACCGTCTGTTTTTCTTTCGTATGACTTAAACGGAGCACTTGTCCAGCGCGTTACCCTGTAGCCTCCATTCTCTAGCCTGCCTTTAAGATCAAAGCAGTACGTGGTTTGTGTGTCTGGGAACGTAATTAAATAGAACGAGTTCTCAGGACTGTATATGGAAGCTGTTGGTGCGGTTCGTGTTTCTACTAACGAAATAATCTCAGTCTTTACGTTGATGCTAAGGTCAGACAGAGGCATAGATTTTTCTTGTATCGTTCGTCCAAAGCTGCGTAAACCAGAGTTAGACATAAACAGTACGTCAGTGCCTATGTGTTGAACAGAATTTCTACAGATGCACCCAACACCCGCTATAGTGTCAGCCAAAGCCATCAAAGCAGGGCTAAAGGCGTTAGAGTATACAAGTATGCTGTGCTTGCCTAATATAATTAGGTTGTTGTTGTGAGCAACCAAAGCCCGTACTTCATCGTATCCATCAGGCCACGCCTTAGATACATCTATAGAACCACTGGAGCCACCAGTGAAGTCTGTGCCTATCAGCAGGTCAGACCAATAGATAGTCTGCGTGTCTGCTGCGTTATCAACGATCCAGAGTCTACCGTAGGCTGCAAGAGCTTCGTGGCAGTACAGATCCGAACTGGTGCTGCTGCCGGTTGCGGTGCCAAACGTCCTGAGTCCTGTCGCATTGTCGTACACAAGAGGCTCGTGTCCACGCTGGAAAAAGTAAGCCTTATCGTTAAAGTTTACTATCTTCCAGTTGTCTGCTGTAATAGTGTACGAGCCGGGAGTTATGTCAGTTAGCGTGTCATCAGGGTTAGTCGTCTGTGTCGTCTTAAATATCTTGTTGTTACCCGCAACAAAAATTTCCTCGTTACCAGCATCATCGTAAAAGTGGTGAATCTTAGTGACGTAATCAGACCCAAGAGGTGTGTTTACAGCAGTCAACAAGTCTACACCCTTACGTGCAGCAATACGTCCACGTTTGTCAATAACAGCGTTATCTGCGACATCAGCAAAAGACGGATCTTGTGCAATCGGAGAATCTTCTGTGTTAACTCCCTTAAACGCAGGAGCAACTAGATTAATGCTTTGTAGTGGCTGTGCCATTCACTAATCTCCTACGGAGTGTACCAGATAACTTCTTCAGGATGCTTCTGTGCGTCCAGAGCAATCGCATCAGACAGATACTTGTCAGCAATACCAAAGTACTCAGGTGCTGATGTACCGCCTGTCTCGCCACGCTCACGAGCCAACATAGCAATAGCTAAGTGAATTACTGGTTGGCTAGGGATAATAAGCTGGTCACTGTCGTTGACTAATTCTTTAGGACGAATAATGCTTCCATTAAAATCAGTAATTTGTCCTCTGTTTACTACGTTAAAGCGGAGATCAACACCTGCTGTATCAGGCTTAGGGTACACTTCAACTTGAGTGTCGCCGTTTGAGTTTACCCCGTTGAACGTATAGTACTGAGGAGAACCAGACTGAGGCTCTTCTTTCATATACTTCTGGTCAAACCACAAAGGAGTCTGGTACTGTAAATCCCAGTTGTCCGTATCGTTGTACGCATTAAGAACTTTAAATTCGTTACCCGCTCCTGTCATAGCGTAGTTAAACACTCCTACAGAAGTTGTAACCGTAAGGGTAGTCCTAAGTGCTGACCAGTCCCAAGCGTCCTCTACAATCTTTTTTGCGTCGTTAACAAAATCACCAGCCATCTTGCTGTACGTTGTAGACTGTACACTAGATACCTCATCTTCCCTGAGGCGTCTCAGGACATTGTTTACTATGTCTAAATATGTCATACTATACCTTTAAATAGTCCTGCTAAGTAGTCTGTAATTGGGAACTCCCGTCTTGCTAGTAACTGCGGGTCTCCTGAGATGGTGGCAGTAAATGGCTCAAACATACCTGAACCTCCGCCGCCGCCACCGAAGCCGCCGCCACCGAAGCCGCCGCCTTCTACTTCCTCTTCCTCTTCTTCAGTCCCCCCACATTCTTCTGGATTTGCAGCAGCGTACTCTGCACAGGTGCAATCCACACATTCCGACCCCGGACAAGGAACCTCTGGTGATGTTGCAGTACCATCAGGACACTCAGAACATAAGGGCCAGTCTGTTGCTCCGTTCTCACAGGTTTCTTCTTCACCGCCACACTCTAACGGATTCTCCGCTGCATATACAGCATCATCACATGGATTAATGACAACTTCACCACATTCTTCTGGATTTGCAGCAGCGTACTCTGCGCAACTACAGTCGTTACACTCCGGATCTTCTCCACATTCTAACGGGTTATTTGCAGCATACGTAGCATCATCACACGGATTAACTTGCACAGAGCCACAATCGTTTATGTCATCAACCATTTGTCCAGCTTTAGCTGTACCTTCTGGACACTCTATTTGAGTTATTTCTTCAGGAAGCTCCACACACTCTAATTCTGTTGATTCTGCTGAAGGTCCAAAGCCTAATGTTTGTACAGGCTGAAGAGTCCCATTTTTACCGTCTTCAGTTGTACAAGGATCTCCTTCTTTTGGTCCTGTTCCAGTATTAGGATCTATACAGTTTGCATCGCTTGCGGCTATCGTTGTGTCAAACTGACAAGGCTCTTCACAGTTTTCTCCGTCAAACCTTTGCTGATTTCCGGGGCAAGGCTCTGGCTCAGGATTAGGGTCGTAACAGTTAGTCCCTACTCCGTCGTGTGTCCAGCCCTCGTTTAAACAGTCCCCACACTCGCTGTTCTTTTGATTAGCCTCATCAGCAGGAATAAACGACTTACCTCTAGAAGCGCAAGTCTCTTCTGTAGGTCCACTATTTGTCCAAGTTGTTGTTGGCTCACATTCTCCGTTAGGACCAGTAGGCGCTTCTTCGGGGTTTACACACTCGTCTAAGCACTCGTCGTTTAGGCTGTCGTATTTTAGGCCTTTATTCGCACAGTCTTCTTCGTTGGTTGATAAAGGGTCTTTGTCAGTACAGTTACCTGATTCTGCGTTCAACTCTTGGTTTTCAGCGTCTATACATTCTTGTGAGCAATCAGCGGCAGAATAAGCAGTAGAACCGTCTTCTGGATCCTTGCGTCCTACGGAAGAACAATCAAAAGGAGCTTGGTAGCCCGGACACTCAGTTCCGTCTTCGTCTGTCTTTGGTGTTACCTCGTCAGAACAGTAACCAAACACACCTTCTGCACACTCAGCTTGCGTTTTTTTGTAGGAGCCGTCTGCACACCTAACTAACGCGCCTTCATTTAAAGCCTCATCACAGAACGCTTGGTTTTCTGACGTTTGTTGCGCCCAATCACCGTCGTAACAGTTTTGAACAAAAGCAAAAGGATTGGTGTTGCCTATAACTGTTTCTTTGATTTGACTAAAGATCAACGGACCTAAGATGCTGTAGCCCATGTCTATTAAGATGTTTATTAGGCCAGCATCTGTTTTTTCTTCTAGGTCTTCCCAAGTATCCTTAATGTTTTCCCAAACATCAGAAGCCCAGTCTGACAGTATTTCACCTATCGTTCTGTCGTCTTCGGGATTAAATAAATCTTCTAGAGTTTTGCCTACTTCTTTAGCGGCGTTCTCTAAGTCACGTACAGTTGTATTTACGTCAATCATTCCCGGAGGCAGAGGAATATTTAGACCGGGAAGAAGCACACTTAATTTAGTACAGTCTTTCCACCAGTCTTCAGGATAGTTTACTCCTGCTTCTCCTTCGTTTATACACTCCTCTGGAATTTGCGGTAGGATGTTGTCTAATATGTTTTTGATAGTGCCTATAGGATCGTCTATAGCACCTTTTATTGTGTCTTTGATTCCGTTGTATATTTCGGTTGCCTTCTGTACAGCTTCAGCACCATAGTCTCTTTCTAGCTCTTGTTCTGGCGTGAGAGGGGGTTCTGTTGACCCGTCACCAAACACGAAAGGTCCAGTGTATCCAGAGTCTTTAAGTACCTTATTTTTTTCCCAGTCTTCTAAATCTTCCCAGCCTTCAGTTGCTTTAGCGTTTTCAAATATTACAGCGTTTTGTATTTGCTCCTGAACTACTGGATCTGTTGTGTCTATCTCTGCCCCATAGACTATTTGGTAATCGTCTGGACTACATCCTAACACACTACCCTTATAGCACCTAACAACAGTGTCGTAAACACCGTCGCCATCCATATCAACACGAGAAACTTGGTCAGTTTCAGTGGGGAGCTTAAGAACATCCCAAACTTGCCCTGTAATATTACCTAATATATTTTCTAGTGTTACTGCGTTTTGGTTTGTTCTATCATGCAACAAACCGTTTTCAGGGTGATACAGAAGGTCGTTTATAAACTCTTGGTCGTACCCGGCCTCAAGTAGAGCTTCTTCAATATCGTTCCAATTAGCAGTGTCAGGATTTAACGTATAGTCTACACCGTCTTGATCCCCGTATACTGCAGGATCACCGTCGTTTTTTAGGTACTCGTATGCGGCCTGTATCTGCTCCTCCGTCATGCCGTCGTACCACGGATTAGTTTCTCCTGTAAGTATGTATCGCTTTAGAGCGTGAGCGTTCTTCTGCTCATCCGACATATCTTCCCAAGTTATCGGATCGCCTTCGGCGTATCCACTTCCGTCGTCAGCGGGTGCAGTAACTTCGTCCCACCAGTCGTTAAACGAAGGAAGATCAAGCAAAAAATCAGGCTCAAACGCGAGAAGGTCTTCAATAGTTTTAGTGCCGTCAGCCATTCCATCTAAAATAGCTTGTAATTCTTGGGCTTCTTCTTGACGGAATACTCTGTCTATGTCGTCGCTGGCTTGGTCTTCCTGATACTTAGTAAGCCAAGTATAGAACATTTCTTCAAACTGGGCAATAGACATACACGAAGCTACAACCTCTCCCACATCGCTTTGTGTTTTGACAGGTATTTCGGATGAATTACAAGTCTTGTTGAGATCGTCAGCCATTACCGCTCCCTCGCTACGCCTTTAGTCTTTTCAAAAGAGCGCATAGCGCCTAAGCCCAACATACCCATCAACACCGGCATCATCTCACTTAAATCAAGAGCCACGATTTCAAGAGGATAACCAGCGACACCAGCAACAAAGTTCCCAAGAGGAACGCAGATAAAATTAAATCCCATTCCTGTAGCACATATCCACCCAACCGCTGGACGCCATCCAGAAACAAACAGCGAAGACGATTTAGCTTCCTCCTGATTAACCTGTATCTGAGCTTTAGCCAACTCGTGGGCGTGTCTCTCAGCCATAGTCGATATTTCATGCGCTAGCCTATTACGCTCATCAGCGTCTGGTATGAACTTATCTAACAACCCTGCTATAGGGCCAACAAGTAACTCTAACATCAGTGCTTCATCAACATCATTTCGAGGTGCTTGATAGTAGCCTTAGCTTCACCTAGCTCGTGACGCAGTGAGGCTATTTCTTTTAGTAGCTGCTCCTTGTCGTCACTTAACTTGTCTAGCTTGGTGCTTAACCGCTCCACCTGCATCCTCAGTGTATCGTTAAATTCTGCTCTGTCTTCACGTTCTGCTAGCGCAGCTTTGTAGTTATGTTCTGATCTCATCTTGAGATACGTCCACAAACCAGCAGAGCCTAGTATCGCCACAGCAAGCGGCATTAATGCTTCAGGATTCATTCTTTATCCGCTCCTCAATGTACAGCGATTCATGTATTTGTCTTTGCACCAGATCAATTAAGTACAGCCCGTGCATAATTAAAACTGACCCAGCAACTACTCTACCTGCAAAGAACACAGGAGTGGTGATTCCTGTCATGTACTCTTCCAAGAGATACAGAGTCAACACCATAATAGAAAACATAGTGTCAACTTTTAACGATCTAAGCAACGTAGGTTTATCTGTCCATACGGTACAGTAAACAACAGCCAACGAAGCAATAGCCCAAGCGACAAGGAGTGCTGTTGGAACGCCTACCTCATAAAACCCAGCAGTGGTAATAAGTCCCCATATGCCCATCAGCAGATGCTGCGCTGGGCCATTAGCAGATCGTAACGCCTTCCAGAGTCCTTGTACGCCTAGAGGCTTCATTTAGTCACACGCTACAGTTACAACCACACCGTCAACCGTAGTGCTGCATACAGTCGTAGTGTTAGTAGTGGTTTCAGTTACAGAAGTGTTCGTTAGTGGGTTATCAATAAAGTTGTTGATAGTGGTGTTGTACTGTTGCATCAGCGCCTCAATCAACTCATTGTCGCTTTGCTCTAGGGTAACAATAGCGTTCATGCCTGTGTTAGAAACATCGACAACACCGTTGATACCTGCGTTGCCCATGTCAACAATACCAGCCATGCCAGCGTTGCTAACGGCAGCAGTAGTTTCAAAGCCTGTGTTGCTGATGGATACAGCGCTGTTCAGGCCCGCGTTAGAAACGTCAACTAACCCGTCCATGCCTGATGTGCCTAGCGTAACCATGCCGTTGATGAACGGAGTGTAGTCTACGTTGCTCGCCACAGCACCCGTAGTTTCGTTCATACCTACAAACGATCCGTACAGCGCCTGTTGTGTGGTAGCGTCTGCTGTGATGCGGGCTAGGTCTACGTTTGCGTTGTACTTAGCCATCGTCTTTGCAGAGTCTGCCTGCATCCACATCATACCCAGTGAAGACACAGGCGCAGCAAGGATAGAAGCCCACTGAATAGCCTGAGACTGTTGCGGAATAGGCGTAACACTAGGTGTCTGAGTCAACGCCAGAGCCATCACAGCCGCTGATGCAGCCTGTCCGTCACCAGCAGAGGCAATCTTGGACAGAGCCTCAAACTTAGCCTTAGACGCTTCAGCGTTAGCCTGTGCAGCTTTTTCTACAGCTTCGTAGTACTGACTCGTTGTGCTTGAGCATCCAACCAATGTTACGAGCAACGCTACTAAAAACAGTCTCATGTTAGGCTCCTTTGAGTGCCGCTACTTCGGCTTTGAGTTCTTCAATCATTGCTTGTTGTTCTTGGATGGCTTTGGTTAGAACAGGAATTAACTTTCGATACGAAACGCCAGCAAGCGTTTGATTGCCTTCTTCATCTGCATCGTAGAAACAAAGGTTAGGATTGACTTGCTCTACTTCGTCAGCAATTAAACCGTATTCTATTTCCTGTATGATCTGATCCGTATAGGAACCGGTTTCTTGGTCTTTCTCACGGTAGTTGAATGAAACGGGGCTAAGGTTATACAGCCATGAAATGTCACTGAGGCTTTCAATATTGGCTTTACTTTCCCTAGTAGATGAGAGATAGCCCATAGTGCCAACAGAGTCCACATAAAGATCGCGTCCAGTTACGGAATAGTTATATGGCGAGTTACCGTCTTGCCCTACGTTTATTATTCCGTCATTCCTAACGTAAAAACTTAATGTTGAATCGCTATTTTTACAAAACAGAGAATAATCTGATGAGGTATTGCTTGCGCCTTTTATGTCTACCCTTGAAGAGACTGATGCCGTTTGACCAACCAGCAAGTTTCCGCTGGTATCAATTCTTGCTTTTTCAACGTTTGCAGCTTTAATAATAAAATTGCCAGAACCACCCACAGAAAAAGATGCGGAAGATACTTCAATGCTACCGTAACCAGTGGTAACTGGATCGTCTGTAAATTGAATTGTTGAATTTCCAGATGAATTTTCTAAAATTCTCAATCCAATCGTATCAACATCCCTAGCTTTTACTGTTAAGGGTGCGCTAGGACCATCCGTGCCAATCCCCACGTTGCCGCTGGAGTCGATGCGCATAGCTTCGTTGTCTGCTGAACCTCCTCCTCCGCCTGTTTTAAATACTAACTGACCAGTTCCAGCAGTAGCGCCGTATGCTCTTATCGCGGCTATATTAGAGCCGTATTCCAGCACAACAGCGTTAGTTTGATTTGCGTTTAGCTGTCCCCTTGAAACAACAATTCCGTTTGCATCTAGTGATCCTGCTTTGCTAAAAGTTGCCGCAGGACTCGTAGTGCCAATACCAACGTTTCCGCTTGAGTCGATACGCATGGCTTCTGAGGCGTTAGTAGAAAATGCCATAGAATTATCAGAATGATCGTATGCTAGCTGTCCAACCCTGTTGTCTGTTCCTGTAGTTCCATCAGCAAACAAAATTCTTTGTGACCCTGATGCGCTTGTAAATAAAGTCATACCAGAAAACGTATCTGACGTATTTCCAAGAACAAGATTAGGGGCAGTCGCATAAGCATCAGATGGGCTTGAGTTGCCAATACCAACATTGCCGCTGGAGTCGATACGCATCGCTTCGTCACCACTACCAAAGCCGCCTGTTCTAAAGCTAGTAACACCAGCAGATTGAATAAATAAGTTGCCAGCATTGGCAGTAAAATCTGCGACTTTTACATCATCATCGCTAAAATGAATCTGACCACCGGCACTTCCGTTAATGTTTACGGTAGTATATCCAGCCGCTAATGAAACCGTATCCGTGCCAATACCAACATTCTCTGACGCATCAATAGTAATCGCAGTGCTTGTGGCGTTATCGTCGATGCCTGTGGAGGTGAACGTACCTGTAGTCAAACTAGTCGGATTAGAACCAAGCTCTATAACAGAGCCGCCTGAGTCTTCTGTGTAGAGTCTCTTGTTAGTTAAATCTACAGCCAATTCACCTTGAACTAGATCGCTAGCTAAAGGCGCTCCTGATCCATTTTTAGTAACAATCGTAGTCATTTAGATAACCTCAAAACTATTTGATTTAGATAAGTTGTCTTCTGCTGTAAGTATTTGCAGATTGTGTTCTACGTGTAAACCACACACCTTATCGTTCTGCAAAGGAACAATGTGATCTACATGAAATTTTATGTTTAATCCAGCGTTGTTAAAAATATCTTCAGCTTCTCTACAGTTTTTATACAAGTCTTCAATGTACTTTTGGTCAGCCCAAGAAACAGAGGCGTTTAATTTAGCTGTTCGCCTTCTTGATTCTTTAGCTGCGTACTTTCCTAAATTATTTTTTCTGTGCTCGTCTGCTCGTTTTTTTTGTTGTTTAACCCACTCAGTATCTTTTCTTTTTTCAAAATGATATTTTTTATTTATTTCTCTCATGCGCTCTTTGTTTTCGTTGTACCATCTACGTTTTCTTTCTCTAGTAGCCTCTTTGTTTTTTGCTACGTATTCTCGTTCTATTTCGAGCTTGCAAGGTCTACACTCTGTAGCTAAACCATCGAAGTTAGACTTATTACAACAAAACTCTGTTAATTTTTTTGTTTGTTTACATTTCCAACACGTTTTCATTAGTACGTCCCACCATCTATACTAGACAGTGTTGTTGCAATAGAAGTTGTACCAGAGCCAGTGATTGCTCCAGTCAGTGTAATTGTTTCGTTGCCTGTGAGATAACTTTGGAGATCACTAATCTGGGATTCTGTAATACTCAAAGCAGCCTGATGTTGTGTAACGCTAGCCTGTGTAATGTTTGCGTCAGGGACGTTAGCCCACGTTACCGCAGCAGTCAGGTCGTTAGTCTCTGTAAAACTTGTGAGGTATCCAGCACTAGCGTGGTTGCCCCATCCAAAAGCAGTGTCCCACTGACCCACCTTAGTATCAGTAATGACGTTAACACCCATGTCAATGTTGTTGCCGTTAGCATCTAACGTGCCGCCTAGCTGTGGCGTAGTGTCGCCAATGAGGTCAGGGTTTACTGTCTGCCAACCAGACCCATCGTAAATACGTGTTGTGTTGTCGCCTGTATTGAAGTACCAGTCACCAGCAGTAACTGCGTTGCCGTTTAGGTCAACAGTTGGGTTAGACGCTTGTGCACCTAAGAAGAATCCGTCGATAGCCTCTTGTGCAGCCTCTGCTGCCGTCTGAGCAGCTTCTGCAGCCGTTTGAGCCGTCTGCGCTGCTGTAGCACTGGTGGATGCGTTCGTCGCTGAGGTGGACGCTGAGGACGCGCTAGAGGCAGCATTGGTTTCTGATGTTGACGCATTGGACGCAGAGGTTGCAGCGTTGGTTTCGCTAGTGCTAGCCGCAGACGCTGATGCTGCTGCGTTAGTCTCACTTGTGCCTGCGTTAGTCTCAGACGTAGCCGCTGCTGTTGCTGATGACGCTGCCGCTGTCGCACTAGACGCTGCGTTGGTCTCAGACGTACTTGCGTTGGATGCAGAAGTTGCTGCGTTGGTTTCAGATGTGCTAGCGTTAGTCGCTGCTGTAGACGCTGTAGTCGCACTTGAGGCAGCAGCAGTTGCGCTAGTTGACGCATTAGACGCAGAAGTTGCTGCGTTAGTCTCTGACGTACCCGCATTAGTTTCTGATGTTGCAGCGTTGGATGCGCTAGTAGATGCAGCAGAGGCGCTAGAGGCAGCATTAGTCTCAGATGTGCCAGCGTTAGTTTCACTGGTGGATGCTGCAGATGCGCTAGCGGCTGCGCTGGTTGCGCTAGAGGCTGCGTTAGTTTCTGATGTAGCTGCGTTAGATGCGCTAGTAGCCGCAGCGGTTGCGTCAGATGAAACACTGGCTTCACTAGCAGCAGCGTTGGATGCGCTTGTAGCCGCTGCAGATGCACTGGCAGCAGCTTCGTTTGCTTTTGTAATAGCAGTCTGAGTGTTCTCAGCTAGCTGTGATGCGTAGGCATCTGTAGAGGCATCACCAGAACCACCGTCTCCTCTGTACAAGGGCATAGGCTATATCCTATTTGATTTGCTCAGGTTATCCAATGCTGGGATTACCTGTAAATTCCAAGGAACGTGTAAGCCACAACAGTTTTGTCCACGGAGGGGAACTATATGGTCAACGTGATGAACTACTCCGGTTAGCTTT
>Ga0208898_1002641_pt1 | contig 10895 bp, 17 predicted proteins | sample VirMetDEL_Mar_4_FD_184513 | JGI IMG/M metagenome (GOLD analysis project Ga0208898, IMG submission 184513) | Aqueous microbial communities from the Delaware River and Bay under freshwater to marine salinity gradient to study organic matter... | ecosystem: Environmental > Aquatic > Marine >...
ATGCGGTTATGCTTCCTGCACGATTTAGATTTGCACTTGCACTTAGGATTGAAACAGCAGGTAATTCAGCATTACCAGTTACGAGCGTTGAATTTGCCCTTACCGTAAATGTTGGTGTTAGTGTTATGCTTGTGTTTCTAGTTCTAAATGCATCTATTGACATGGTGCCACTTGAAGCATTTAAAACTGTGCCTTGTGAATCTTTCCTTGCAACCACGGTCATGGTTGAAATGACAGGTATGATTACTTCACGGAATTCAATTACCCTTACACCATCCGCAGATAGCGTGCCAAATGATGCCGTTAGTGTTGCACCATTTCTAGTTCTATCAGCATCCGCTGACAGTGTTGCTTGGCTTGTAAATTCTATATTCTGTGGTGTAGAATCCTTTCTACCTGCCACAGTCATTATGCCTAAACTTGCTTCTAATACTGTGCCTTGTCTAGTTCTCTCTCCACTAACTGTCATTGTGCCCAATGAAGCAATTAGTGTTGCAGTGTTTCTTGTTCTTAGTGCATCAACTTGGAAGTTGAGTGCACCACTCATATTCACCACACCAAACTTGCGCCTTACACCATCTGCTGATAGTGTTGCACTTGCAGAAATAGTCTTGCTGATGTTTCTTGTTCTAATGGCATCCACAGTCTGCGTTGAGACTGAAGGCATAACAAAATCAAATATCTGTTTTCTTCTATCACCAATAACACTAAAGGTTGATTGACTTGTTAGCGTTGCCGTTCCTGCAACAACAAGAACACCTTCCACTGATAGGCATTGCCATTGTGATTGATTTGGTCTTTCCCAGGTATTCTGATTGTCCCATGTTCCAGGACAGGTGTAGAGATCAAGGCTTACATTTCTAGTTCTTAGACCATTTGATGTAAGTGTTGCACTAGCATTGATACCTGCTATTGGACGCTTGGTTGCGTTTGCACTTATTGTGAATGCAAGAGCACTATTAATGGTAGAACTAGCATCTCTAATTCTTACACCATCCGCTGATAGTGTTGCCGTAATGGGCTGTGTTGAAATACCCTCTTCAGGTAATTCCTCGCCTACTGCTGTTACTGAGAATTGTGAGGTAAGGGTGGCTGTGCCTGAAACTATGCCTGAAACATAACCAGGATCTACATATGTGCCAGCGGTGTATGTATCATCTACATAATCACTGGCAACATAAATTCCACTTACAAATTCACTGCCAGCCACGTGGGTTCTCCCCTACAGTGACTTACGCCAATGTAACAGTTAGGTTGCCTGTTGTGATTTGGAAAGTATCGTCTGTTAGGATTTCTCTGGCTGTATCTAATGCACCATAGAAAAGAACATTACCAGCACCTGCTGAATCTGATGTTGAATCAATATCCATTACAGCCACGTGGGTAATTGTGCCCCAGTTTGCTGTTGCTGTATCAAATGTAATGTTTGCGTCATTAGAACAAGAGCCGTTTGTAATTGCTCCAAATGTTACTGCTTTTCTTACGTATGCTGTGCCTGAAGTTGATACTTCATTTGTTAAAATACCCTCTTCCAGGTTATCTGAGGTTCCACCAGTTGAATCTGCTGATGTAAAAAGTCCCACATAAACAGTTGTAGGCGCCGTTGTTGATTGTGAATTGGCCTTTAGCCAAAAGTCTAAGGTTAGATCCTCAGTTCTATTTGATGCCGCTGACATATTATTTCTCCTTATAAGGTTTTGTTGCGTTTGTTATAACAAGTGTATTTATTGTGTGTGCCTTGGGAATTGTGTTATGCTATTTTCTGTATTCTATACAACCAATTGCTTACATTTGTCAAAGCATTTGTGCTGCCTATAGTATAATAGATATAGAGATTGGTTGTTGAAGCAAGTGTTACAAGATTGGTTTGAAAATAAGTTCCCTCTGCTCCAAAGATAAGATTAGTTTCATCATATGTAGATGGTGATGAACTATCCGTATTCTTAAGAAAGAACGTTGGATTAGCACCGCTGGCTCTACTTCTATTTGTAATAACCTCAAATACATAAGTGCCTGCTGGAACAGTTATGTAGGTTGTGTTTGTGCCATCAACTGTTTTAGTAAAACTTAAACCTCTGTTGTAATGTATATCAATATCGCCAGTGTATTTTTCCTGGGTCACACTGGCACTATATGTATCAGCAATAGCCCAAATTGCTTCTGCGGTTCCTACACTTGTAGAAGCAGTCTGTTCCCATTTGCCTGAACTTGAACTATACTGTAAAACATCCCCATCTGAAGGTGATGCGATATTAAATTCGTCTATGATAGAATTTACATTGTCAATGTTCTGTTTTATGTCCGCTCGTGCAAGACTAATTTTATCTGATCCTTGATCCACATTATTAGTGGATGCTTTTGTTCCTGAGGGCCAAGCCATTATGCACTCTCCTTGCCGTTGTCATCAACAAAATCCGTGTCACCGTCAGTGCCATCCATATGCAGTAAAAGTAGTGTATTCGCATCGTTCTGGAATGGTGTTGTCTCTGGTGTGAATGCCGCAGTATATCTTGCGTTATTGCTTATGCGGAATTCATCTATGTTACCACTGGTCCAAAAAGCCTGTCCGTTCAATCCGCCAATCCAAAATTCATCCTGGTGCATAGTTGCACCACTGATGCCTGTGGTTGTTGCTTCAAGGGCACCATCTATGAATAGGCGTAGATTGTCGCCATCTCGTGAAATTGCAAAGTGATACCAGGTGTTTGTGCTGTAGCCAGTTGATGTCGTTGTTGTAACATCGCCTCCAGTATTCCAAAATACTTGGAATTTGTCAGTTGAATTATTGTATGCCATATTGAATCTGCCCGCACTGCCACCCGTAAATTGTCCGCCAAAGTAGGCAGTATCCAAGTCAGTCATCCTAACCCAAAATTCAATGGTAAAATCACCCGTTGAAGGTATCACTGGCGCACCCGTTACTAGATAATCACTGGCACCATCAAATAGGGCACTTGCACCACCAAACTGGTATTGTGCGGTATCTATCTGTGCTTGATTGACTGCTGTTACACCAACTCTGCTTCTAGTTGCGCCATTGTCATCAAGGAACAGGGTTGAACCATCCGTTCCATTCATATGCAATAATAGGAGTGTGTTGCTATCATTTACGAAAGGTGTTGTGCTAGGTGTAAAACCTGAAGTGTATCTTGCAGTGTCTGAAATTCTAAATTCATCCTGCCAAACATCATCCGTGTGTGTGCCAAGGTCATCACCAAATATTTCAAAATCCTGATCCTGGACATTTACTGAATGTGTAATTGTGTCTGCCTGTGCAACACCATCAATATACATAGTAAAATTGCTGCCATCCCTAACCACTGCTATGTGATACCAGGTATCAACACTAAGGGCACTATCTGAAGTAATTCTGTCTGCTTCACTAAATGAACCCTGGCTTGCACAAAAGAATTGTGCTTTTTCATCACCATCAATTTCCATTGTAGTTCTACCTGTGCCAGTGGTGTATTGGCTGTAGAGCATCTTTCTTGATGCCGTGCCCGTGAATCTTACCCAACTTTCAATTGTGAAATCACCTGATAGTGGAATTAGGCTGCCATCAAAAAGTAGGCTGTCAGCACTGCCTGTTGATAAAACGGAACTGCCACCAAAATAACTTTGTGCAGTATCAATTGCTATACTACCATTACCAACAACGCCAACCGCACTTCTACCAACTCCATTGTCGTCATCAAAGTATGTGCTACCATCAGTGCCATCGCAATGTAGTAATAATTTTGTATTGTCATCATTAACAAAGGGTGTGGTGCTGGGTGTGAATCCTGAAGTGTATCTTGCGGTGTTTGAAACTCTAAATTCTTCAATGTGTCCGCCATAAGGAGCACTTAAGACATAGTTTTCACCAATGGTTGCGATATTGCTTGGATAATTGTTAGAGTCAGTATAGGTTACACCAACATTGGTTCCATCAATATACATCTTGGTAGAACCTGAACTTCTTACCACCGCCAGATGATACCAGGTATTTGTTGAAATTGTAGTTTGTGCCGTGCCACCTGTTCCACTTACTATTCTATCTGAACCTGCGGCAAACCAACGGACATTGGCACTTGAAAAATAAATGATTGGTGCTGGATTGGTTGAACCTGATGCCCTAAAATCAATTATACTTGCTGATGTTGATGCATCGTCAGTCCTAAACCAACATTCTACCGTAAAATCTCCAGTGCCATTCAGAGAAATTGCACTGCCTGTTAATAGATAATCACCAGTGCCATCAAAGTATGCACTTGCACCACCAAACTGGTATTGTGCGGTGTCTACCTGTGCGTTACCGTTTGCACTTACGCCCACCTTCTTGCGAATGACTTCAGCCACCACTGCCACTGAGGACCTTGCTAATAGTGTTAATCTTGCCGCGCCTAGAGGCATAGTCTATCCTCCTATTGGAAATCCGTTGCCACTGATGCGTAATATTTCACACCATCAAACAGTATTGAAATGATTGAACTTGTTGTCAGCGTGGTATTGCCACCCGCAAACACGTAGGCATTACCAGCGGATGATGTTGAACCTGACACAGTGCCTGATCCTGAAACGATTAAGGTAATTGTGTGTCCTGGCTCCGCATCAGTAAATTCTGGCAGCGTCAAGCCTGATGAAATTGTTACTGATTGCACGTTACCATTTGAAACTGTAAGCGTTGGTGTATCTGTTGAACCCAATGCGTGGATTGTTTCCTTGTAATCTTTTAGTTCTATGTTATCAACTATGGGTTCCAGTGATACCGTAACCTGTCCCGTTGAATCCGCAGTTACATCAATGTTGGTTCCTGGTTGAACGCCTTCCTGAAAGTCTGCCGCACTTGCACCTTGCGTTAGTGTAAGCACTGCCTGTCCTGTTGAATCTGAGGTTACTGATGTTGTTAGTCCGCCAGCACCGTTAATGACAAGTCTTCTGTCATCCGTTGCGGCACTTGATAGTTGTGCGTTACCTGAATCGCCTTCTACCGTAAATTCTGTTCTGTTTAGGATATCAATAAAATTGTTATCCAGTTCTTGGAATGTAAGACTGGTGCCCTTGGTTGAGGCTCTTGCGTCTGATTCCTGTCTAAGGGTAATAGTCATTTAAGTCTCCAATTATGGTTTTCGTTGAACATACTTATTTATAATAATTGTAGTATTTGCCTGATTTTTGAAGCAATTCACGTGCATCTTGCAGTGTGCTCTGTTTCTGCACGATGACGAGTGGTGAATATTTGAAATTATACTGCAAGGGCAATGGAAAATCGTCAGTGTCAGGGTGCATAAGCAATATTTCTATGTCCTTCTTGTAATATCTTGAAGCATAATCATCACAGATGCTTAATAATTCATCATAATCCATCATGGGACCACATATAACCACCGCTTCATAACCAACAGAATGCAATAATTCACTGGTTTGGCTTATCTTTTTCTCCCATTCGTCAGTTTCAATAACTGCTATGTTTTCTATGTGCTGTTTTATGAATGGACAGATGGGCAAACCACCAAGTTTTGGTTGTGGTTTCATCAAAATCTTTTTTATGTATTGCCAGGTTTTATGCGTTAGCCCTGTTCCAACAGACGTTCGTGCCATAATCAATTTCCTCAGTGTCCTTTGGGCAAACAATTACAAACTGTTTGCCAGTTGCCCATACTGTCTTCCACTTTTCTCTCCATCTGTTGTGCAGATTTTGATTTCTTGGTGGTCGTGGTATGAGTAGATCCTGACTGCTGGAACAATCCTTGCTCCAAAGTGCATTGCATCCATACAGCCAAATTACATCATATTCTTGTGCAAAATAGTATGCGGCAGTTGCCGCTGAGTTCATTAACTTTTCCTTGAACACTGCTTGACTTGGAGTGTTCTTTAAAAACTTTGCAAGTTCGTCTGTTGTTAGTATTGGTTTTTCAAATCGTAATTGTTCCTTAACAATATAATCAACTGCCTTTCTATCAACTATGGAAATATAATCGTATTCAATAGATAGTTGAGGTATATTGCAAACACAAACATCACCCCTAAAAGGACGATATAGGTTTCGTGAGGGTCCATTGCCTACTATTGCGATTTGTTTCGCCAAAGCCATAGATCTCTGTATTCAATTGAATGTCCCATAAACAATAAGGGAACATATAACACTGCCCACCATCCTGATATGTGTCCAAGGATGTGTGCAATTAGTAAGATTGAACCAACAACGGTTGTTGTGGGTAAAAGATATCTGTCATTACGATCTGGCAATTTCATTTAGAACTTTCTCCATTAGTGTTATTCTCTGTTTCATTTGTTTTATTGTTTCGCTCAATTCATTTATGGCTTTTACAATTTCTTTTTCATTCTTTAGTAGATTACCAAGGTGCGTGTCTGCACTTGTGGCAAAGTTTTTAAGTTCTACCAAATCTCTGTAGGGATCAAAATCTTTTGGCTGTTCAAACATTATATCTTCCTCTTCTTATACTTAACACGGCTAGTTGGCAGTGTTGCCGCATCCTGGGGATGCCATCCATTTCTTAATCTTGAATAGTAGGTTGGACCACAGATGCCATTTGATTTTGCCAGTTCTACCATTTTGTAATCACCATTGTATCTTGCACGAGTGTTTCTTCTATTGACAGCAGGATCAACCCAACGGCAGTTGCCCAGTTCATAATCTCCCAGTGGATTTATTCTGTCTATTTCTCTATAATCCTCACAGGGGCCCATATCATCTAAAAATTGTAGGAATGCATCTTCACTTCCATTGTCTATGTTCCAATCATCACATACTGACACATCAAGATAGTCTCCATTCTGTCCTATCTTGCATCGCTTGTTCATACGATACCATATGCGCCAGGTTCTTGGATACTCCTTTCTGCTTTCAGTGTATAGGGGATCAAACTGTTTTTTCTTTGTCATTTTTATTCCTTGCGTCGTGGCGATCCTCCCAGGGTGCATCTTGGTAACCGTGAAATTCAACAAAGGCTCTTTTCTTAAGATGCATACGTCTTGGTATGATTATGCAGTTGTGTGGTCCCCAGGCTTCAATTGTGTCCTTTCTTGTCATGCAGTATGAATGTGGTTCTCTACCAAGATGTTCCGCAAATCCTGATTCCATCCACATATTATACCAGGTGTGCTGATCAAATGCCCATTCTTCCTTGCGAAACTTTGCCTGTGCCTGTGCCTTTGAATAGCGTTTTGCCCATTCAGTGGGTATTTCATATATCTTGGGCCTACCATTCTTACCATACTTGTTTCCCTTTTCAAATGGCATATCTCTTCTCCTTTAGGTGCTTGGCTTCAGGATGTGTATCAATCCAATCAAGCCTGTTTAATTCTTCTCTGTGGTATGTGTATGCACACAATCTTGTTATCCAACGATCTATGTCCTGTTCTGTGTATTCTCTTATGACACCATTACAAAAATCTTCCCAGGTTGTTGATACTGCCCTTGCTGGTGATTGTGCAGTTGTGGTTATTACTGCGTAACCAAGTGGTGCGGCTTCACTCGCACAGGCTGAATAGTTGGCAACCAGTGTGTCAAATCCATTCTGTTGCAATTGATGTGTGGTTTCATTTGTCTTTCTCTGTTGCACACCAATCTTTCGCCTTATTTCATAGGTATAGCCCTGCCTCTTCAATTCATCAGTCACACGCTTTAGCCATTGCTCCTGTGTTTCATTGAAAAACTCTCTATGGTTTCTATCTGATGAGGCACAGACTAGTGCGTGTTTGCGTTTGGGCAGTTGTGTAGGACGGTTGCCACTCCACAAGTCTGCGATGTCTCTTATTACTCCATTGCTTTCCGTGTGCAGTCGTCTGTTTATTCTGTGCCTATGGTTTTCATCTGGTAGGCTATCACTAGGCATACACCAACTCCTATATGTTAGCCTGCTCCATAGTTTATGTCCCGTTCTATTCGCTGGTGTTATGTGCCTTAGCCAGGGTTGCATACTATTGTCCCAGTGGAAGAAATCCAATTCCTTGGGTTCAGTGCCTGGCTTGAACATTCTATCTGGTTCAACGCCTACCAAGACATAACTCCTGTCAAAGTCAAACTTATCCTTGTAGAACAGGGGTTGCACACCAGCACGAAAATCACCACCCTTATACTTTGGATCTATGGGAAAGTATCCCCATCCGTGTTTTCTTAATCCGTCCTGTTCTTTAGCCATTCCTTATACTCCTCAAGTGGTTGCTTTCTTAGTTCGTCCCAATTGGGTATTTCCTTGCCCAATAATATCCTAATTTGATTCCTGTCCAATTCCCATATGGTTGCATACTTCATGAGTGAAGCCTGCTGTGCTGTTATGCTACCATATCCATTTTCACTCATACGGCGCATTATGAGATAGTCACCTTGTGCATCAGCACAATACCAATCCTCTGCCAATTGAGCATAATACCATTCATTATCCACATATTCATCCTTGTGTATTCTCTTTTCAGATTTCACTGAACAATGCCTTGTGCTGTTTCTTGATGCGATCTATGGTGTCACCCAATTTGGTTTCAATGTGTGCTCGTGCCACTGCATATTTTTCTACCCTGTCTAACTGTGCGTCCCATTTCTTTAATCCTTGTGGATTGGCATTGGGTCCAGGATTCTTGTATGCTTGATGTTGGGCATTGACTTTGAATATGGTGCTTTTGCCTTGGACATATTCTTTAAGACTGCACAATTCAGTCTGTGCGAATAGGTGTCCTTGCTGGCTAAGGCGCAGTGCATTTTCCAAATCCTCCAAGCAGTCAAGACCTTCGTCATAGCGCCACTCCATTACTCGCAAGAACATCATGGTGCCCTTCTGTTCAACCCTTGGACGCCAACGCTTGGGTTTTTTGGGATAGGGTGACTGCTGTGCGTTAAAGGGCACGAAACTCACTATGCCCTTGCTCTCCGCTTCCTTGCAGATATTATCCACGTCCTTGATAAAGTTTCTTGTGTCCAACCTATCCAAATACACGCTGGCATCATTGTCCCATATGCCTATCCATTCATCTTTGGGGTATGCGTCCAGCACACGATTCCTTGCGGTGGCGGCGTTGCATCTATCAATCCGTGTCACCGTATCAAAATTCCAAAAGTCATCAATGATATGATGATTATCGTGTTGGGTAAAGCAGTGAAAACGGTGTCCTGCCTGTTTCCAGGGTGCGAAATCTTCCTGCATCTTATGAAAATATTTGGTGCGATACTGATAGAGGCTGTCACCGCGTGTGTTGATTATGGTGGCATCACCCCTGTAGTCAATGACATTAATGTTCATAGTGTTCTCCGTTTTGGCAATATTTTTATTTATCAACTAAATAAAAATGTTGCACTAAACTGAAAAGAGTGTATAATGTAACAATAAGGAGAAAACAAATGTATAATGATTATTTTGACATAGTTGCAGAACAAAACAAATACTGCAACGAACACGGGCAGATACCCCGCAATGAGTTTATTCAGCGTTGGCACGGTTTAACCAATGGCAAGATCATACGAATTATGGAACAGCACTGTGACTTCCAAAATAGGATGACAGCCAAGGACCAACAGATCCTCAATCAAATCAAAACGGTGTATGAATACATCGTTAAGAATGCGGACATACATCCAAACTGTGCAAACCCCTCTCTTGAGGATGAAAGAGTGTTGAAACAGCAGTATGGCAAGAGCATTTCAAGAACACCAAGCACTAGGTCAATAAAGACTGAATTCTTTCAAATGATGATGTTGTTGAGAGAATACTATAATTTCCATATGGGCGTGGCAATACGCAATGTGGATAGAGACATAAACACCTATCTGAGTGGTTGGGATGGATTGGACCCTGAATACCCACAGAGTGCATTTGAACAGAACTTTGAGGTGGTGGAATGATACTGAATCTACCTGATGAAGAGGGCGGCAGGCCCATAGAAGTGGCAGATGAAGTGTTAAGCAGTGATTTGGTGCAGGCCACACGTATGCAAACGGCGTCACCCCTATGGACTGAACAGTGTGCAAAGCATCTGGGCAACACCAGTTGTGATGGTGTGGCATACTCAGTTTGGCAGTTCCATTCAGTGGATGGCATGATTGAATTCAACACCGCAAACGAGATAGTTCCAAAAAGCCTGTGGCTATAGGCCTGAAAGGCTCGCAGAGATTTGCTAGAACCCAAACTGGCAAATTGGGGAGACACCACTTCCCACTCCTTAAACTGGGCTCACCTGAGTATGTGACTAAACTGCTCACTCATTTTGGACAAATTAGGGGTTGTGCTTTTGGACGAGAGAGCATATACTGTAAGAGTAAGTTAAACAAAGGCAAAGAAAGGCAAATAAAATGACTATAAATCAATTCGCAGGCTTTAACAAAAATGAACTACGAGAGATTGCTAATCAATGGGAACAGAATTGGCAACAAGGCAAGAACACGGAATTATCTGCTTGGAAGGGTTATGTTCAAATTAAAAATCACCTAGGTGAAATTGATACCATTCCACGAGATCTTAAGATACAATTAAATCTTCAGGCACATTTAGAGGAGACAGCATAATGACACAGACAGAGTTTTATACGCATTTTGATGTAAAATCACCCCTCAGCAAAGAACAGAGATTGGTAAAAGATTTGCGAGGCAAAGATTTCAGTTGGCAACAGATATATGATGTATTTGCGTGTTTGGAATCGTCACCTTATGATTGGGATATGAAATTGGAGGAGACAGCATAATTCACGGTTTTGAGTGGCGAAAATTTCCGCACCCTGGTTTTATTGAGATGAATGGCAACGCAAGTGCCCAAACAGCCCCTCACCGTGCAGTAGGACGCCCCAACCACATTATAACAGAATTCTCTCACCCTGTCAAGAAAAATATTCCCACCCTGCCCCCACCATTTTGGACGATAAAGAGATTGACACACACTCCCACCCATAGTATAATCGTAGTATGAGAA
>Ga0208898_1002648_pt1 | contig 10880 bp, 8 predicted proteins | sample VirMetDEL_Mar_4_FD_184513 | JGI IMG/M metagenome (GOLD analysis project Ga0208898, IMG submission 184513) | Aqueous microbial communities from the Delaware River and Bay under freshwater to marine salinity gradient to study organic matter... | ecosystem: Environmental > Aquatic > Marine > Coastal...
AAGTTGTTCAGACTGTTTTGTTTAGTGGATTCTATGAAGGCAAGTGGAACTTTGCTTTGATGCAGTTACTTATTGAGCCTACTACATATATTTTCTTGGCGCTTTGTGAAAGGGCTGATATTGATCCGACATTCTTTAGGGATGATTTGGATGATGAACTCGACGAAGAAGAAACTATTGGAATGTCTTTTGCAGAAGAAAAAGGAAGACAGGTACAAGTAGATATGCAACAAAACAAAAAGGCTATGCCTTCTGTTGATAAACAAATGCAGGCTCAGATTGATGCAATACCTCAAGAGCAGATAGATAGTCTGCTTGCAAATACACAAACCGAAGAAGAAGAAGAAAGCCTCTTAGCAAATCAAGGTGGATGACAATGGCAGAATTTGATTTAACTCAAAACCCTTTAGAGAATGCAGAGTCTTTGCTCCAGCAGGCTAGGCAAACTAGCAGGCGGCAAAGGCGTGATGATACTAAAAGTATGTTGTTCAATCTTGCTGGTCAACTTGTTGGTGGTATTATGCAAGGTAGGCAAGTAGAAAAGTATAATAAATTTATGAATGAACAAGATACATTAACCCAAAGGGCTGTTGTTCGTTCTGCTGTTGATAAGGCACAAAAAGTTGCAGAGCGCGGAAAAGCGGCGGCAAGTTATGCAGGAGGAAAAGAAGCATATTTTCATAATGAACTTTTTCAAATGTACAAAGCTCAGTTAGAAACCCGACTAGGTGCAGACGGTAAGCCTTACAGTCAAACCCACATAGATAGATTGGCTAAACAAACAGCCTCTCAAACAGTTCAAGATTACATTAACGCATTTGATAAACAATTATTAGAAGCTCAAAATGTTATTTCGACTACAGGTGGTGACCGCCTAGCATATGCTAAAGCTTTAAGAGAGGCTTCTGGTGTTGATCTAGGCGTAATGGGTCGTGGCCTGAGAAAGCTTACATCTTATTTTTTAGACGAGAATGATCGTAATACAGATGGCGCTGTTTATCGTTCAGTTACTTCTGATAAAATATATCAAACTTCAAAAGACTTTCAAGAAACTTTTGATAAATTTTATAATACAACTGGTGATTCTTTTGTAGCCGCTAATATTACTGAAGCTTTAGCAAAAACAGGCGATTTACCACTAGCTTCTAAAAGTAAAAAAATAGTTTCTCTTACAACTAAAAATGAATTTGGTGAAACAGAAACTGAGTCTTGGCTTCAAATTGATGGATATGACGGACAGCCAGAAAGTTATATCAGCACAAGTGGAAGCGGCGAAAGACTTTCTGTAGCTTCTTTTTTTAAACGTAAAAGTGATGGTCAAAAAAATGGTACAAGAATGTCTCCAAAGGCCGCTCGTTCTGTATTTGCAGAAGCTACTGATGCTTTAAATGAATCAGATTTAAAGGCCCTACGCGAACAAGTTAATGCTAAAATTCCTGAAAATGCGTCGGCAGAACAAAGAGACGCAGTAACCGCTGTTTTTGGGGAGCAGATTTATTTAGGCAGAAAAGCTTTAGAGCCAACGCTTGGAGATAAAGCTACCCGTAGTCAATTAACCGCTATTGCCGCAAACGCACAAGTTTTAGATAGAAAAGCTTTTGATGAACGCCCAACACTTTTAGCAGGAAACACGAGGGCGCATCCTTTTACGACATGGCAGGCCACAATTCAATATTTTAATAACGATTATGATGAAGTTCCTGTAGCTATAAAAACAGAACTAGAAACACAAATGAACTATTTCTTTTCTGATAAAAATCTAGCTTCTATGTCAAATCAAGATTTAAGAGATGTACAAAGATTTACCGAAAACTCAGGTACTCTTGGTTATTTTGGAAATGTTTTTGATGACGAAGATATTTTTAGGTTATATGGTAGAACTGGCCCAACTATCCAAGAAAAATTAAATGCAGAAATTGCCAGAAGGACAAGATCATAAATGTATGATTTTTATAAAAGCTATAATGCCGCTGTTACTAATGGAGAAGTACAAGCTCCAGAAGTAGAAAATCCAGCACAAGCAAAAATGCCTTTAAGCACTACGGATTGGAGCCAAAGCCCAGAAGTAATAAGGCGTTATGAAAATGTTTTAGATTATTTATCTACGACTAATGTTGATTTTGATGCGGCTACAGATCCTGAAGACGATGATGATCCTATAGAGTTTTTGCGCGATGATATGTTTCGCACTGAAACTGCTGTTGCTAAAGCCATTGCTTTAGAGGATGCACCTGAAAACATAAAAGAAGACTATCGTTGGTTGCGTTCTACTTTTGAAAACTCTGAGGTTACAGGAGTCGATGAAGTTATAAAAGCAATAGGTGATTATGGTACTGATGCTATTTTTAATTATGCAAATGCAGGCACATTAGCACTTGCCGCCATAACGGGAAGCTTTACTGCTGGTGCTGGAGCCGCAGGCGCTATAAGCACTCGTGCCGCCGCAGGCCAAGCCGCAAAAAGAGCTTTAAATCAAGTTTTAAAAGTAGCTAATCCTACAAACGTAAAGGGTTATGTGGGGCAGGGCGCTTTAGTAGGTGGAGCCGCTACCGCAGGACAACAAAAGCTAGAAATTGAACTGGGTGAAAGGGGCGAGTATTCTCCTGCTGAAATAGTAGTTGGTTCTGCGGTTGGCGCAGGGCTTGGGGGTACTATAGCTTATGGTCTACAGGGCGCTGGTTTAGCTATAAACAAGTATGTACGGCGTAGACAAATTGAAGATGCTAATACGGATCTTGAGCCAAGCGAAGCGGCTAACCAGATTGTAAAAACTTTAGCGACTGCTACAGCGCCTGAAAAGTTTAGGCTGGCTATAGAGCAGGCAGTGCAAAGCAATCCTTCTGAAGCCGCAAAGACCGTCGAGCAACTACTAAATCAAGCTACAGCGCCTGAAAAATTTAGGTTAGCTATTATGGATGCTATCCAGCAAGAGCCAAGCATAGCCGCTCAAGAAATTGAAAGTCTCTTAAAAACTGCTACGGCTCCAGAGAATTTTAAAATAGCTTTGCAACAGGCTATGCAGTCTCCAACGGTAGCCGCACAGGACTTTGAAAGGGGCATGAGAGAGCTTGTCACTGGCTCTATACGCGAAGCAGAGGCTCTTAGGGCAGATGACTTTGCCGCCGAAATGGAAAGGCTGTTAGGCGACGTTACAGACGATCTGGATGGCCTTATTGATGGCCTTTCAACAAAGATTGCTAATAAAGGAGAAGAGCTAACGCCAGAATCTTTTGCAGATCTAGACGAAATTGAAGAGCTTGTTCGTCGGATAGGTGGTGGAGAGGATACATACGCACAGGTTGTTGATGCCGCTTTAGCCGCCGCGCATAAAAATGCACCTACCGAAGACAAAAGAAATCAATTTTTAAATAGTCTTCATAAGATATCCAGCCGATTTACTTCTTATGTGGCCTTTGGAAAAGCTTCAGGATTTCTAGCGCCTTATACTAAAATATCACCAACAGCCAAGCTTCTCATGGAAAAAATTAATACTGAGTTTGCTTTAGGTACTGACCCCACAAAAGGTATTATTGGTCAGCAAGGACAAAAACTGATTGAAGAAAGTTATGCAGGAACTGGAAGACTGATAACAAATCAATTTATGGATATTTATAGAAATGCCGTATTGCCTATATCAACTAAAAGATTTAATAGTAAATTATCTGTAGAAGTAAATGATGCCCTGTCGTTGTCTATTAGGGGAGAATCCTCAGAAGGTCAAGAATATTCACAGGCTGTAAATATTGCGGCAGGCCAAATACGAAAAGCTTATCGCACTGCTGGTCGGTTATTAGCTCGTGAAGGGTTTATAACCATGAAAGAAAATTATGTTCCTCGTCAGTGGAAGCGTTCTGCAATAGAAGAAGATTATGGTGGTGGTAGTGGGCCAAATCAACTTGCAAAACTTTTTGTAGAGGTAGGCGAAGCTAAAGACATGGACAAAGCTTTGAGCATTGTTAAAGGAATGTTAGACAAAAAAAACCAATTGACGGGCGGCAGTAGTAATTATTTCTTTGCGGCAAAAAGAAAGTTTGACAAAATTACTGACGATTCTAAGTTTGAAAAATTTTTAAACAATGATGTTAAATCTACATTTTACAATTATATGGAAACGGCTGGACGAGCGTTAGCTAAAAAGAAAGTCTTTGGTGTCAATAAGTTTACAGGCAAAAAAGGTTTTGAAAAGAAATGGATAAATCAAATTGCTTTAGAGGTTGAACAGGCTACAGGCAAACCGCTTACCCTTGATGAAAAATATAGAATAAAAAATCTTTATCAAACTATTACATCTGAGGCAATTGATAAGGGTGATGTTGCTACAAAAAATAAACTTGTAGAAAGCTATGAGCTATCTAACCGTTTAGGTTATCTAGCTCTTGCTCCCGTATCTAGCTTGACAGAAATTTTTCTAAATATTGGTGTGGCTGGTGGTTCTAGAACTGCAAAAGGAATTGCGACTGCTCATAAGATTGGATTAGGCAAACTAAATGAAGATTGGAATGATTTAGTTGATACATGGAATGCTTCATTTTTAAAAATTACGCGAGATAATTACAACCAAATCATAGATGAGTTTAACTTGACACCAGATGAAGGCTGGCGAGAAATTCAAAGCGTAGGTTTAGCCCTTGAACAAGAACTTGCGTCTATGGCAGACCGTATTTCAGGGGAAGCAATGACCAATGAAACAATGCAAAAAATTAGTAATAAGTTTTTCAGATACACCATGCTTGACCAGTGGACAAAGATGGTACAAAACGCATCTTTTCAAGTTGGTAAATTATTAATAAGAGATCATTTAGTAGATATTGCAGAGCATGGAACTGCTCCAATGACAAGAAGAATGCAAAATAAATTCGATGATCTTGCAGAGCTAGGTGTAGACATAGAGCGTGGAAAGGCTTGGTTAGCTGATGGTGCAGATAAAAACGCAAAGTTTTACCGTGATGTAGTAAATGGTGCGGCACGTTATGCTAATCAAATTATTTTACAGCCTGATAGAGCCTCTGGACTTAAGCCCCGTTTTCAATATACGCCAGCGGGGTCTGCTTTGTTTAGTTTGTTAGGTTATCCGACAGCTTTTACAAATGATATTCTAAAGCGTGGCGGTAAGCGTTTACTTAGAGACAAAGAGATTGCGGCTCAAACACTGATACCTACGGCAATTCTTATGACAGCGGCGGCAGGCTTTACAAACTACGTGCGTAATAGGGGCGAAGGCTACGACGAAAAGAATGCCGCAGAAATTATGTATGAGTCTATAGCTCGTTGGGGCGGCAACAGCCTACCGCTTGATGGGATAATGCGTGTGCGCGATAGCGTACAGTATGATGGCGTTATTGGTATACCTCAAGCTTTTCTAGGCCCATTATATGGTGAAGTTGTAGATACTGTTAAGTATGGGCCTGTCAGGGCTATTGGAACTAAAGTTCCGTTATATGGCGCAGGCAAAACAGTGTTGGGGTCTGAAGCTATGGACGAGTATCGCCGTGCTTTAGGCAAAGGAGATAAAGCCTTAGAAGAAGCTATTCTTGGTGAACCTCTACGGACACCTTTTAAAAAGGGTGGAGAAGTAGATGTTCCTCAAGCTCCTGATGAGCCTGATGAGCGCATAGATAAAATGACGGGCTTGCCTTATAACGAACAGGCAGGCACTGCATTTACAGACGAAGAAGATTTTCCAAGAAGTTTATTGGCGAGGGCCGTGTAATGGCGATAGGCGCACTTACAAAAATAATTACAAAGGGCATTGTAGCTGGTGCAGATAATTTATTTGATGAAGCCAAAGTTGCTGACAAAATAAAATCTACGGTAGAAGATTTAGAAGCCAAAGTATTTTTTAATCCTGATGTAGATGTTGAAGCACCAGAGCTAAAAGAATATATTGAAAAATATGCTCAGTTTTATTCTAAGTCTGGTGGTTCTTCAAGAATAGATCCAGAATTAGAAGACATGGTATTAGAAAACGACCCTGACTATCTTATTGCTGGAAAAATAGAAAAGATGATAGATGCTGATTTACAAGGCTCTACATACAATGTATACAAAAGCCAGTTTAATCCAGCAGATGAAGCAGAAGATTACGATCCTGAAGCCGATAGAGCTTTATATAACTATTTGTCTATGCGACTTAGTAAGGCTGAAAATAATCTGTTGTTATCTGAAGCAGGCAGAGAAAAAGTTTTAACTAGAGCAATTGCTACTTTAAAAGGAATGCCTGAATATAAAAACTTGCGTGAGTCTATGCCAGATTTTGATGATCTATCTACGCAAATGAAAAAACTTCCTGCACAGTTAGAAAACAGAGAGAAGGCACTAGAAGATTTTTTAGCTGATAGCGTTGAAAAACGTCCTCAATATCGTGGCGTAAGTTCGCTTCAAGATACAGAGTGGGACGCTCGTTTCTGGATGACAAATGAAATAGGGCCGCACGTTGGTACACTAGGCCAAGCAAATTATTTTGGATTAAAAGCTCTAGTAGATGATAATGAATTTGGTAAGCACATGGCCTTGTTTTCGATGGGCATTGAAGCGAACAAGCTTGGAGAAACTTTTGAAAGGGCTGGTCTGTATATAAAGCCAGAAGACTTTAATAAAATTTACGACTTAACTTTGCAAGTTAATTCTTATCTAGATGATTTTTTACGAGACTTGGAATTAGATCCTAACGATTTAAAAGCCTACACCAAACTCAGTATTGCAGAAACAGGCCAGCTTGATAACTTTGATACAAGGCCCGAAGAAATAACCGCCGTTGGTAGAAGGCGCATAGGCGAAAAGCCTCTTACTGGCTGGGAAGAAATTGTAGAGTCCGTTGCTACTCAGTATTTAGGTATGGAAACAGGTAACACAACTAGAGATAAACTTCTGTTGAAACACGAAGTAAAGGCTATTGCTAAATTACTTGGTCAGATGCGTGGTTGGGGAGACAATGTTTATGGTAGTAATGTTCGTCCTGCCTCAATACAAAAGGGTTATGTAAATGTTAAAAACCCTTTGAAGATTGGTAATGATGGTGTCTGGAAAATTGAAACTTTATTCAATGCTGGTGATCTTTTGAAAGAATCTATTTGGGATAATGGTGGCATTGATATGTTTCTTGATGCAATGGCTGTTCAGTTAAACATCACAAGAGAAAGCATATCAAAATCTATATCATTTAAAAAATTAAACCAAAAAGCGCAGATGCTTTCTGAAGCTTCTAGGGGTATTGAAATATCTAGCATTCCGCAATTTGAACAGTCTCAAGCACTGTCGATGGAAATTGCAGGACTACACCAAGAGTTTAGAAAATTTTTAGAAAGCTACGGCTTTGACAGCATTCGATATATAAATCAAGTCGAGCCGTCTTTTACGACAGATGCAGATAATTATTCTTATATTCTTTTTAAGCCAGAACAATGGAAGGCCGTCAGCGCAAGACGTTTTGATCCTAATGATAAGCGATTTGGTGCGGCAGAGGGCGGCGTCATAGGTTTCTTTTCAAGACTTATGAGTGACCAAGATGAAGTAGAAAGACCTACTAGCCGTGTTGTACAACGCGGAGACACCCTTGAAAAAATCTCTAGAGAAACGGGTGTCAGTATTAATGATCTTCAAAAATTTAACGACATAAAAGATCCTAATAGAATAGCAGTAGGACAATCAATACGTTTTGAACCACCCCCTAATAAAATGCAAACTTTTATGTCTGATTTAGGTCAGTCTATTACTGATGCCAAAGATAGGCTGATTGCTGAAACCGTCCCTATTAATATTAGAGCATTTGTAGGTGATTTGGTAGGTGACGATTCTAAAATAACCGAAAAGAATTTGTCTGCTGAAGAGCGAGGCGCTTTAAGAAAAATTGTTTTACGGAATCAAGCTCAAAATAAACCCATAATTGAATATGGTGATTATAAGACAGGGCCAGAAAAATATAAAGATGTAAGCGGCTCAGCGTCTAATATTGATGTTGTTAGCAAAACTGCAAAAAGCCCTGAGTATGCTCTCAAAACCACGCTCGGTCAAGCAAAGATAATCACTGACAAGGATGGAAATACAATTGTTATAGATCGTTATAACTTTAATGATGCTAAAGATGATTTCAAATTTAATGAATTTATGAAAGATGTTGTAAAAGCTGGAATGAGTGGGTACGCACAAGCACGTAATCTTGGGCGCTATTTTGGATCAGGACAAGGTGAAGGCGCTGAAGTTGAAATTAACCTTGGTAGGCTTAATCCACAAGAGCGTAAAACTTTAGCAATGATTACAGGTAATGAAGAGCGTATACAGTCAGCTAAAGGTGGCAAGATCGACAAGAAGAAGATGGCCTGCAACAAGCCTCGACGCACACCTAGTCATCCTAAAAAGTCCCATGTTGTCAAAGCCTGCGAAGGCGGTAAAGAAAAGATAATTCGTTTTGGTGAGCAAGGCGCTAAGACTGCTGGCAAGCCAAAGGCTGGTGAATCTGCACGTATGAAGGCCAAGCGCAAGAGCTTCAAAGCCCGTCATGCTAGAAACATCAAGCGCGGAAAAATGTCTGCGGCTTATTGGGCTGATAAGGTCAAGTGGTAACGATACATAAGATCGTATGGCGTGATGCCTCTGGAGGCTCTAACGTAGGCTGGAGGGACATAGAAGACCTTAAAAAAATTACTTCAGCCTTAGCAGTCTCATGTGGGATTATTGTACACGAAGATAAAGATACTATTATTATATGCCCACACTTTCTTGTTGAAGATGGAGTAGCTGTTCAAGGCGATGCAGAAATTGCAATACCAAAGTCTTGGATAATTTCAAATGAAAAGATGTTAGGCTTTCCACCGGGAGATTAAAATGCCAAAGATAGATACTAAAGATGTTAAAGCTTTAGCAAGCGTATTACCTACTGTGTTAAATCCGGGCTTGGGCGCAATGGTAAAAATAGCTACTCAAGCTATAAAGAAAGGCGGGACAACGCCTACAACAACTACAGATAATACTAAGAAAAAGAAAAAAGATCCTGTAGGTGTATCATATGACCCAGCGCAATTAGGCCCAAAAAACATGAGGGTTGGTAGGCTTGCTAAGGGCGGTAGAGTTTCTTATAAGTCTATTTCAGACATGGAGAAAGGATAATGGCACTTAAAAATATTATGAATCTTGGAAAGGCTATTGGAGTAGCACGAAACCCTACGCCTTTAGGAGTTGTCGATTTAGGTTTACAAGTGACTACAGGCAAAGGCTTGGCTGGTCATGGTATGGATATACTACGGCACGAGATGGGACGAGATAAAGATACTCCACCCGAAGTTACAATTACACCTACTGTAAGGGCCATGAATGAGATGGAGCAGGCTATGGCAAAGCAAGAGATGAAACAGCGTAAGACCGTAGCTAAAGGCGGTAGAGTCTCATACAAATCTGTTTTTGATATGGAGCGTTGACGATGAAAAGCATCTTTGATCTAGAGCAACGCATGGCATATAACGAAGGAAGTAAAGTTAATGAGGCAGGAAACTACACTAAGCCAGAAATGCGTAAGCGTTTGTTTAACAAAATTAAAGCGGGTAGCAAAGGCGGTAAGGCGGGGCAGTGGTCTGCACGTAAAGCCCAATTTCTTGCCAAGCAATACAAAGACGCAGGCGGTGGCTACAAAAGCTAATTTTTATATTAGTTTATTTTCTATTCTTGAGCCAAAGAAAAAGAAACAAAAGAATAAGAAAGGGCTGAAGAAAAACAAACAAAAAGATATTGGCAAGGTTGTAGCCCATTCCGGTTATATCGCCAAACCATGCAATAGCTAAAACACACCAATCAAAAAATTCATTAACAAAGGGTAAAGTACTCATGGCGCTTAAAAAACCTCAGCAATCTTTAAGGGATTGGACAAAGCAGAAGTGGAGAACCAAGTCTGGTAAACCTTCTACACAAGGCCCAGAGGCTACAGGTGAACGCTATCTACCAGAAAGTGCCATTGCTTCTCTATCAGATTCGGAGTACGCCGCAACGTCTGCAAAGAAAAGAGAAGACACAAAAAAAGGCAAGCAATTTTCAAAGCAACCCAAAGGTATTGCAAAGGAGACGGCTCGCCATAGGGCTAGTACAGGTGGGTTGATTGCGTCTGCAATGGACGTTAGTAAACCCTGCTAGTCTATAACTTCTATTTCAATACGCCTAGATGTAGACATCATAGGCTGTAGCCTAGAGTCTGGATCTACGTATTTGTTCTCGTCGTGAATCAACGACACATTATACCTAACTCTATTAAGGGCATGAGCAGTGTCTGACCACTCTATGCCGCCTGCTAATACCCCATCATACCACACATCAAAGATCTCATCGCAGTATAATTTAGAATTAGAATGAAACCATCCTTCGTAACCATACGACATTAGATCATCTTTAGTGCCGCAGATATCATTCCAGCCATGTCCAAAGTCAGGAAAGATATATCCTGTTGCCTGATAAGCTTGGTTTTCTGGGCCGTGTGCAAGGCCAACACTGTGTCCTATTTCATGTAGATCTGTGTAATGAGTACAGCGGCTCATGGATGTAGGAGGTTTATTCTCTATAAAATACGTAGTTACGTTTGCAACACCGCAAGTGTCTGGATAAGATGTGCCGTACCCTAAAGTAATATCTACTGGTAAGCCCGTTATTAATCCTTTTAATTGCCCTAAGCTGTGCCAATGTGCAAGATAAAGTTTAGTTAGTTTATATCTTATGTAGACGCCAGATCTTTCGTAGACTTTATTATATTTGTCTATGCGATATTCCCATTTGCGCCACTGGGCATGGTCTTCATCCCACTCTTCAAGAATCTCTATAGGTACGTCTGTTCCATAGTCTCTGTGGGAAGCATATACAAGTACACCTAACTCCCACGTTACAATCCTATCGTCATCTTCCCCATA
>Ga0208898_1002651_pt1 | contig 10870 bp, 9 predicted proteins | sample VirMetDEL_Mar_4_FD_184513 | JGI IMG/M metagenome (GOLD analysis project Ga0208898, IMG submission 184513) | Aqueous microbial communities from the Delaware River and Bay under freshwater to marine salinity gradient to study organic matter... | ecosystem: Environmental > Aquatic > Marine > Coastal...
ACGAACATGTGGTGTGTTTACTTGTGTAATCTTAACATATCCACCGTGATTAAAGATAGCCCCGGTCTCTAATCCTGAATCATCCGTCTGGAGATTGGTGAATACGCTAAACGTGTTTCTGCCCTCGCCGGGGTTTTGTGCCTGAGCAAGATATACAGAGAAAGCTCGCACCACTTCTGACATGTACCGCTGATCGTAGGCTTGCGGTGCAATCGGGAAGTATGGGACTGGGGCTTCTCTTGCGGACATTACCTACGCCCGTCCTGTCTAACATCCATGCGAGGAGAGCCAAGCCGCCAAGTCATACCTGTTTCATTAGAGTCTACGCGCAAAGCCATTGATCTTCCGCGCAATCTTATGTTTGCTTGATTGGTAAACTGCTCTACAGGAACAATAGCCGTCTTTGTTACTATACTATCATTTTCCTGTAGGTAATTCCCGCCGGGGAAGTTCCTTGCTTTCATCGTAAACGTAACCGACGGAGAACTCACAGTTGAGTCCCGAAACGTAACGTCTGGAATGATTCGGCTTACAAACGAGAAGTTGTTGCCGTCCCCAATATCAAACTGACTAGACTCAATATATGCAGATATTGCGGCTGCGGGGTTTTGGCTCCCATCATCAAACCCATTCTCATGCGTATATAGATATCCATCCAACCCTGCCGCAATAGGGTTTTGCTCAAGACCACGGTCAATCCACGCGCTACGAGTTAAGGTGCCATAGTACCATATGTTCTGTTGGTAGTTATAAACAACATAGCGGTCTACATTAGCACTATCGGCAGAGGGGTAATACCACCAGACTTCAGAGAATGACGTATTAGACGCGGCAAATACTTTTTCAGATTGGTTTTGATTAAAGTCACTAAAGACGTAATCACGCACGGTGCAGGGTAACTTTTGAACTGCGCCGCCATAAGTATAGAACTCGTTATTACCCATCCAAAAGACGTTATCTTCGATTGCTATCGCAGAGTTGGGGCTTGCTATTGTCACGTTCTCTGAAATCATGTTGATCCCAAATGTAAACGGTGGTCCTAAGTACTGCATTACATGCAGAGATGCGTCCGTAAACACTAATATTTGCTGACGGGTCTCAAGTGCCGTAACAATTCTTGACCCAGAGCCGATAAGCAAGTCTCCCGCAGTATTGGTTGTTGTTGGAGTCCAGTCTGCGGCGTTTTCCTGATCGGAGAACCTTATCAACAATGGGTCTTGTACTGAACTACCGAGTGGGTTCGCACCAAAAGCAATAACGTGCCTGTCAACATCAGAGACAATAACCTTAGCGGCAACTGTTGGAGTGTTACTGGCCCCGGCAAGAGAGCTTAATGAGACGGCACGAGAAGTTAATGGAGATATCGTTGATGCGTCCCAATAATAAATACCTCCATTGTACACGTTTATTATCAGGTCTTCGCCAAAGTTATCGTGCGACCATAGGCGCAATGTATCTGTTAAAGTGTCAATAACCGCCGCAGAGTTCCAAGCACCACGCGACCAAGTTCCAGCGCCCCAACCATTGCCGTACACAGAAGTATCAAGACCCGTGTTAATCTGATACGCGCCTACGACAGAGGAGCCACCATCTCCCGAATCAGAAATGTTTGCCGTTACGGCAACGGGAGTATACTCACCGTCAACAGTGATAATGGCAACGCTGTTTACTTCTCTGGCAGTTATTGTGTAGTTGTTCTCATCCACGATAGAGTTAATCTTATACTCTTGGTTTAAGACATCCGCTGTAATTAACCCACCCAAAGACACCGCACCGCTAAAGGTAACAAAATCTCCTATCACCGCACCGTGGTTTGTATCGGTTACAGTGATTGTAGATGAGCCGTTTGATGCAGAAAAAGTTACATCCCCCGCAGAAGTCGTCTCCCTAATAGGAGTGATGTCGTAATAGCCCTGACCCTCTTCGATGTAGTACTTGTCGCTCGTGCCAACGCCTAGATAATTATTTAAAGCAATCGTTCTCCACGGATGCAATGCCCGACACGAACCCAGAAAAGACTTGATACCCAGCTTTGTCCACCCACCAATCTTCTCGGGATAACCCATGCGAAACCGCACTTTGTCCATATCGTACCAACCACCCTCGTTGCTATACGAGGTGGATTCTCTGTTGATACCGGGCTGGAACTGGAGTTTGGTAAGCGGCATGTGGCATATCCTATGCGTTCAGAGCGTCGAGGTCATCCCACACACGTTGAGCGTGAGCAGCGGTATCAAAAGCCGTTGTCGCGTCTGGGTCTTCTTCTGTTGGCGCAGGGTCAACCCAGCCATTTGCCGTGGCCTCTGCGGCAAGATACGTCTGCAAGTCTGCCTTGGATGCAAATACTGTAATCGCATCAGATGTGTCAGCGCCATCTGCGGAGATGCCAATCATCATCCAGTCCTGCGGTGATGCTGTATCAGGGTCTGCAACGGCGTACATGCCGCCCGTTGACTGCGGGACGCCGAAGGTTAGCCACGTTGGGATAGTCCCATCCGCTTCAAGGCGGTACTTTACTACTTTATGAGCCATCAGTTTGGTCCTCTATCTGCGGGGTGTTAGTCAAAGATGTTCTGTCGAGTATATCAAAACCACGGCTGTTTGCAAAGTCGCCGGGGCAGTGCGCCCATTTATCTGCACAAGCCTCAAGCCACTGCACAGTGTGGTGATGCTCGGGAGCTTTACCCTCTTTGATAAACTCGTTTTCCCAAGTCAGGTACGACATGACTTCTAGCTGCGCTTGTGCAGCGTTGATGCCAAGATCGAACAAATAGATCATGTTACCCTCGTCAATCACACCACCACGAGGTCGAGCAGAGTTTAGAGCCTGCTTCATGCACGTCATAATGTGGTATTTGACTTCCTCAAGCTCGTAGTCAGCCTCGGTCAACTCTTCCTTGCCGAGCTTCTTCATCAGATTGTCGTACTGATTGGTGAAGAAGTTGAGCTTGCGAACAGCCGCCTCGACGTAGCCACGAGAGCTTGCAGCATTGGCTTGCTTCTCGTTGATCTTGATCTCCAACATCTCGCGCTCAAGATCGTCGGTCTCTTCTGACAGCTTGCGCTCTAGCTTCTTGAGCTTGACCTCTTCCTTCTTCATGCGGAAGTAGCCCTCTTGCAAAGCCGACTTGGTCTTTTCAATCTCAGCAAGGCTGTGCTTTATGGAGCGAATAGGCGTGATTGCAGTAACGTCCAGCGTCACGCTCATCATCTGAGAGTGGGCCTTGTAGAAGTTGCTAGACGCCTGTGCAATTGCAGGGGCCTTCTCAGCAATGTTAGCCAGCATAGACTTGTACTCAGGCTTCGCAGATGGAAGCTGAATGTTAAGGTCTACTGTGGCAAGTGCCGTTTCTTTTACCGTGTCTTTTACCGTGTCTTTAGGCATGGTTTTCCCCCTTATAAACCGCCGTGTCCATTTGATGTCCCTGCTGTGGACCACAGAGGATAAATTAAGTCACCAAAATCAGCCGCATTACCTGTTGAGGCGATTGTGACGTAATCTATTGTGTTTGATGAAGCAAAGTACTCCTTGCCCCCAGCAATAGTCGCGCGAGTGCTACTGGAAGATGCAGCCGCACTTTTTCCTCGTTCCTGTGTAAGGTCTCCAAAATCAGTCGTATTACCTGTTGAGGCAATTGTAACGTATTGAATTGTGGTGTCTGACGACTTCCCTCCACAAAAAAGCCCGCGCGTTGAGCTTGATGTAGCGCACAACTCTTGGTTGCCCTCAACAAGGTTCCCAAAACTAGTCCTCTCACCTGTCGTGGCAATTGTAACGTAATATATATTACTAGTTTCCACGGAGGAAGCATTCTGACCTCCCCCAAAGACACCTCTTGTAGTGCTTGCACACGCTGCGTTATCGGCAAACCCGGTGAGTGAACTCCGCTGGATCGTATTAAAATTAGAAGCGTTGCCAGTTGACGCAATGGTGACATAGTTAATGTCGCCCCAATTGTTTCCACCCACCCGCCCCGATACAATTATGCCTCTAGTGGAGTTTGCAAGTGCTGTGTTTCTCTCCATAGTGTAAGTCATAGTTCCAAAATTAGCGGCCTGACCCCCACTGATCGGTGAAACGTAATCAATGTTTGTGGTAGCGCCACTTGATGCGTCACCACCTGCAAACAAAGTTCTTGTAGCGTTACCACAAGCTCCCAAGAAACGCAGGTCCTGTGTAAGGTCACCAAAATCAGAAGCATTACCCAAGCTGCTCATACTGAACCTCTGAATGTCACGCAATCTGCCGGGGCCACCGACTTTGGCACCACCGGCTATCATAGCATAGACAGGTGCAACAGGTGAGGCGCTATTTGAAGACGAACTCGCAGGGCCAACTCCCACAGCATTTGTTGCGGTTACTGTGAACGTATAGGAGGTTCCGTTTGATAAACCTGTAACAGTAATAGGGGACGATGAAGCAGTCCCTGTAATGCTGCTTGGACTTGATGTCGCCGTGTACTGGGTGATGTCTAAACCACCGTCATCTGACGGAGCCGAAAAAGAAACCGTTGCTGATGAAGAACCCGCCGTTGCCGTTCCTATAACTGGAGCATCAGGCGCGAAAACAGGGTAAGGCCACTGCCCCGCCTTTTGGTATGTGAGAGCTTCATTAAGAGACCACACACCTTTAGCAGAGCCTATTGTTGAAGGTCTTGCTGTCGGAACAGGCGCTGTCGGGTTCTCCACAATGATGTTCCCAAGATAGCGTTTAGTCATGCTGCTAACCCTCCGTGGGCGTTGGAGCCACCAGTGGCAGTTGACGCATTGACCAAATCACCAAAGTCGGCTGCGTTGCCCGTTGATGCGATTGTAACGTAGTCCATAGTATTAACGTAGCTTGAGACGTATCCACCACCCCATACGGCTCTTATCGGAGAGGCTAATGCGCCCGGCCCCTCTCGGCGAGCCTGAGTGAGATCACCAAAGTCTGTAGCGTTACCCGTTGACGCAATGGTCACATAGTCAATGACATTAGTGGCAGAGCCACTTCCACCACCACCCCACATTCCACGAGTTGAGTTACTACAACCACCTGAATAAACTCTGGATACCGTTCTGTCTCCGAAGTCGGTAGCATTTCCCGTAGACGCAATTGTGATGTACATAATATTGTTAACTTCTCCTCCGCCAGAGAAGAACGCACTCATAAGGCCACGAGTTGGTGACGCGCAACCGCCGCCACCCCGAGCTGATATTGTCATGTCGCCGAAGTCAGCAGGATTCCCTGTAGTAGCAATGGTGACATAGTTGATCTGATTGCTCTGGCCATATGAAGGGGTAAAACGAAGCCCTCCAAAAAACACTCCTCTCGTCTGGCTAGATAAACCCCCGACTTCACTCGCAAGAGTGGGGTCAAGAACTCCAAACGTCGATTGCGATCCACCCGTAGCGAACTCAACGTATTCAATATTTCCACGAGCTATCAACATGCGTGTGCTTGAAGAACAACCTCCGTTATAACCCTGTGACATACTACCAAAATTGGTTGCATTTCCAGTAGTTGAAATAGTAATTTTATTAAGGGTGCTGCCTACAGCAAATAGACCTACTGGTGCGGGTGGTCCCCACGCAACTCTATTCTGATACTGCTCGGACAGGCTCCATACACCTTGAAAATTGGGCATTATGAAAGTCCTCCGTGGGCAGATGAAGTCGCGCATCCTTCTTTATTACTAGAAATTAAATCGCCAAAATCTGCTGCGTTACCGGTGGTGGCAATTTCAAAATAGTCTATCGTCGTATCAGTGCCGTCTCCGCCTGCCGACAATCCTCTTGTTTTAGAAGAGCATGAAGAGTTAAATGACCTGCTTGTCGTCAGATCGCCAAAGTCTGTGGCATTACCCGTAGAGGCGATCGTGATGTACTGAATGACGTTTGTACCGCCTCCAGAAAAAACACCTCTTGTGCTAGAAGAACAGCCCGGAATAGCATATCCAGTAGCAAGTAAATCCCCAAAATCTGTTGCGTCACCCGTAGAAGCTATCGTCACGTATTGAATTACATTAACAATAGAAGGACCGTTTCGCCACCCGCCTGCTTCAACTGCACGAGTAGTAGAAGCACAAGCTCCAGTATATCGAGTTGCGGCCAACAAGTCTCCAAAATCTTGAGCATTTCCGGTTGAAGCTATGGTGATGTAGTCAATATTATTGACAATGACACTAGTTAACTCACCACCGAAAAATAAACCGCGTGTGTCGTTACCAGTTCCGCTAAGTCTTGCTCTACCAGCGGTTAGATCGCCAAAATCTGTTGCGTTACCTGTTGTTTGAATTGTGACGTAATCAATTATATTTGTACCAGTACCGCTTGCCGGTGGAAAACCTCCAGCAAAAACACCTCTGGTAGAAGATGCACAGGCTCCTTGGAAATTTCTTCCGGTGGTAAGATCCCCGAAATCTAAAGAATTTCCTAAAGTAGATATAGTAACGTATTGAATAGTATTAGAAGCTGCCCCGTCCCCGGCAAACAACCCGATTGGGGCCACTTCTGGCGTCAAACTCCCAGTCGCATCACTAGGGCTAGACCACCCAAACGGATTGATCGCCCATACGTTGAACGTGTAGCTTGTGCCGTTGGTGAGGCCGGAGACAGTGATAGGGGACGCAGAACCAGACGCACCTATGCCGTCATTCGATTGCACCCTATACCCAGTAATAGCTGCACCGCCTACGTCAGAAGGAGATGTAAAACTAACGTCAACCTGCTCATCACCAGCCGTGCCAGTAACGCCTGTCGCTGGATCGGGTGCGTTGATCCCGTCTTGGCCTATAAAGCCGCCTACACGTTTCGCCATCAGAGGCTCCTATTAGCTAATTTCCTCGTAGCTAACGATCACTTCCAGATCATTCGCAGTGCCAGCAGTCGCCGTGATCGAAGTATTTTCCTCAAGGTAAATCGCCGTGTTTTTGTCCAAAGCAACCAAAGAGGCGTCAGCCGGAACCGAGATAGTGCTGACCAGCGAGTAAGCTGTTCCGCCACCCGAGGCCGCGCTGTGTACGTCAACTGTTACGTCACAGGCGTTTGAGCCATCGACGTTAGCCACTTGGATCATGTTGATCTTGAAGACCTTACCACTTGATGCAGCGTTGCTGACCAGTGTGGTCTGTGAAGTAGAACTCAGCGCGACCTTGGAAGTTATACCAGTGATCGTGCTGACGTTTACGATGTTTGGTGCAGCCATTTGAAAGCCTCCTTACGCGCCAAATACAAGTGAAAACGCAACGGCATAACTTTTTGCTGTCGCGTCTGTTGCAAAAGACTCAAAGCCAATTGTGCCAGAGCCGTTTGTGATTAAAGCCTGATTAGCAGTTCCGTCGCTAGTTGGCAAAGTAAAAGCAGTTACAAAGGACTGAAGGTTAGCATCGTAAGCTAAAACATCTGTTCCAATGTCTCCAACAGCAGCCGTCCCCAAACCTAGATTTGTACGAGAGGTTCCTGCGTTTGCCACGTCCGACAAGTTATTGGCAGAAGCAAGCACCCCAGACAAGTCGGTGCCAAAGCTCGTAACCGCAGCGCCTGATCCTGCGCCGTCACAATAAATAATATCGGTGGAGCCGTCAGCAATCGTGACACTTGCTCCAGAACCCTGCGAGATAATGATACTCTCACCAGAGTTGTTGACGATAAAATACTGCTTGCTCTGGTCGTTTGGAGAAACAGTAACCGTATTCGTTCCACTCGGAGAACCGCCAAACACCAGCACCTTGTATTGACCATCGGACAACGCACCGTCAGACGTGGATAAAGTGTGTGTCGTGCCAGAAAGTGCAATTGAACCTACACCACTCGTCAGTCGATCAACAATCTGAAGGTTCGTATTAGTAGTGTCACCCCATGTGCCGGATTGTTCGCCGTCAGCAATGAGTTCTATGCCGGTATTTACAGTGTATGTACTAGCCATGTCCGTTCCTTATGCCGCTATCTCGGTCCAAATGGTTCCTGAAGATGGGTCTATATCATTCCAAGTGGTGCCGGGATCAGGGACGATGTTGCCCCAGACTAGCACACGTTGCACCTCTCCGCTACCCTCAACTCCAGTTGGGAATACTCTGGCATCGCCAGTGACCGAGTCAATTGCTCCAACAGCAGAAGTCGCTGATACACCTGTGACAGGGACGTTGATACCCTGACCTTCGACAACGGTAACTGAACCCACCGCACTTGTAGCTTCAAGACCTGTTGTTGGAACATTCGCGCCAGCCTCAACTTCCGCTGTGCCAACCGCCCCGGCAGCCTCAACACCAGTAACAGAAACAATCGCGCCAGAGCGAATCGTGACCGAACCGACCTCTCCGTCTGCCTCCAAACCTGTTGCTGGAACAATCGCACCCGCTTCAACAGAGGCCTGACCCGCAGCGCCTGTACCTTCAACGCCTGTCGGAACAACAGAAGCGCCGCCTATTACAGAAACAGAACCAACCGCGCCTGTAGCCTCAAGGCCTGTTACTGGAACATTCGCACCAGCCTCGACACCCGCTTGACCAGCAGCGCCAACACCTTCAGCACCAGTCACAGTTACATTGGCATCACCGGAAACGCCTGCTTGACCAGCAGCGCCTGTAGCCTCAACACCAGTCGGGAAAACCGTGGCTGCGGCGGTTATCGTTACCGAACCAATGCCACCTGTAGCTTCAACGCCAGAAACAGGAACATCAGCCCCCGCTTGCCCCTCGGCGGTTCCGACCTCACCTGTGCCTTGTACGCCCGTTACGGTGGCACTAGACCCTGCGGTAATCGTTACTTGGCCCGCTTCGCCTGTACCAGCGACACTGGTCGGGATGACATTTGCGTTCGCTGCAACAACGACAGAGCCAACGGCTCCCGTGCCTTCAACACCTGTCGGAAAGAAACGGTTTACGTTGCGAGCTTGTGCTGTACCCACTTGCCCAGCAGCAGAAACGCCAGTGATCGAAACACTGACATCGACAACACCGTTGTCGGAAAAAGCTGATTGGGCAAAGGGGGTGAAGCCAAACATCTAGCCGCTACCCAAACACAATAGCCATCGCAATGGCTTTACCGGTGGACGCGCCTGCGGAAGTCTGCGTCGAACCATCAGGGAACTGCATACCGCTGCTTGAGAACGTAAACGTGTCACGACCAGCCCAACCAGATGTCCAGTTGTCAGGCGAAGTGTTGATCTGCAAGCCGCTCTCTGCGTTTACATAGACGTACTCACCCGTTTGGCCTGTAGCATACGATGCGCTTTCACCTGCATTGAGGATAAGCTCTTGGTTCGTGTTGGTGCGTATTTCGTGGGCTTGGATGCGGTCAGAAAAGGTTATTACACCCGTTGCTGTATCCGTTGCGTCACTACGGATAAACTGAGAAGCCTGTAGGCCATCTACAGTGTCAGCATCTAGTCCTGAACCTGCGCCGTCGTTGCCAGCGTTCCATACTACATTTCCCCCAGCATAAAAGCTACCCGCATTTACACGAGAGTTAGCTGTAGCCTTAAACGCACTGTCAGAGTTAAAGTTCCATGCGTTTGCACCATCATCGTGCCAGACATGATCTACGTTTGTGCTAGTGTTATAATTGGCTACCCATGCTTCCGAAGCTAAAGCGTTGGAGATAGTACCACTACTGGAATACCTAGCAAAAGCACTGGCATGATTGCCATCTAGCAAATCAGCATCTAGGCCAGAGCCAGAGCCGTCGTTAGCTGTAGTCCAAGGTGTGCCGCCGTTTAGTGTACCCTCTAAGGTGAGGTTACCATAAACGTCTCCACCATCCCTCGTTACATACAAACCTTCCATGCCGCTGGAGTTGTAGTTGTACGCGAAGAGAGACACGACCCTCATAGAACTACTGGCAAAGTTGCTCAACGTCCACCGTAGGGCATTAGTTGCTGTACCACTGGTGCTAAAGCTATCTAAGAAGTACTCTTCTGAGTTTGAGGTTGTGGATCGTGCAGTTGTCCAAGTGGAGCCATTATTTGTGGAGTACTCCAAGGTAATGCTATTGGCTCTCCAATTCGGATTACCAAAAGTAAGACCCATGTAAGCGCCGTAAGTCAGTCCTTTAGGGAGGTCTGTAATGGTAATAGTGGCTGTTGTTACGCCAGACGTAGACATATTCCAGAAGTCACCGTTAGCATTTAGCATGGCGTCTATGTTGCCCGTATCCGTCATTGGACTGCCGTCAACGTCTACAGAGACTGTAGCACCTCTAAGACGAGCGTAAGAGATGTCGTTAAAAAAGAAGGGGCTCTTTAGATGCTTTCCTTCAGGGTTTTGGGGCAGGAAAAAACCAGTGAGGTTTGAGTCTAAGCCACCAGACAGGTCAGCCCCACTAGCGAAGGATATACTGGCGTTGGCAGTATCGCTTGTATCACTACGAAGAAACTGTGAACTGTCTAAACTGTCCAATGTTCCAGCGTTAGAGGCCGTACCAGTAAGGTTGGCCGTGATCGTACCAGCACTGAAATTACCCGACGCATCCCGGTAAACTATCGTGTTACCAGTGTTGGCGTTCGTCGCATTCGACGTAACCGTAAAGGTTCCCGCCTCGCTGTTCACGCTGCCGCTGATACCGTTGCCTGACGTTGCACCCTGCTGAACGTAGCTGCCAGTCGTGTCCGTACCCAAAGCAACGGAGTTAGCGTTGATCGTGGCCGTCAGCGTAGCATTGCCCAAGTTGGTCAGCGTGGCCGAACCGGAAAGATCGCCACCCAAAGTGATCGTTGGGTCAGATGTTGCGGTAGTGGTGATGTTGATATTACCAGAACCGTCAAAATTGGCGTTGCCAGTAACAGCGCCAGACACAGCAATGTTGCGAGCAGTCGTAAGCGCAGCAGCCGAAGTTGCCGTTGTAGCGTTGCCGCTCAAAGCCGCTGTGATTGTACCTGCTGAGAAGTTACCCG
>Ga0208898_1002652_pt1 | contig 10869 bp, 15 predicted proteins | sample VirMetDEL_Mar_4_FD_184513 | JGI IMG/M metagenome (GOLD analysis project Ga0208898, IMG submission 184513) | Aqueous microbial communities from the Delaware River and Bay under freshwater to marine salinity gradient to study organic matter... | ecosystem: Environmental > Aquatic > Marine >...
TCAACTTCGGCAAAGCAATAGGCGACATAATTAACACCAGAGCCGTTCACCTGAGCGTCCGTGTTGACTGTAAACACGCTGCTGGTTGCATCAGTATTGTTCCAATACACACTACTAGCAAGAATAGGAGATGTTTCGTTTAGCTTGAGTCGATACTGACCGCCGTATCCCATCGAAGTTCCGGGATAGACGCCCCAACTATCTTGGTTGGTGAGACCCTTAATCGCAATAAATTGCGGCTCTGCGCCAAGACCATGACCGACAGTTGCTGCGCTGCCAGTCCCAGTGTAGGTCACAACGCTGAATTTAGCTGTCTGATTAACCGACACTGTAGACGTGATAGAGCCATCGGTATTCGATGCAGTGCCGTTCCCGGCTAACCATTGCCATGCTGCGTAGGTGTGGCCGGAGGCGTTGGTGTAAAAACCATCCTGCGAACCCGCAGTTCCTTTGTTTACGATAAAACCATTAGCCGTTGACGCCTGTACGAAACCGCGCTGTATAGCAGTTGTAAGCGTATCGCCAAGGCCTTCACGGTCAGTAGCGTTAGAGGCTAACACCTTTACGTCAGCGGCTGTTGCTGGTGATGCGCCAGTGTAGCCACGCACTGCGTCGTTAACATTATGTGCATATGCATTGGACCGGTTTTTAATCCAGACAAGATCGGGGTTGAATGTCGAGTTCTCAGACTGAGTGATAGTCTGCGTTGCGTTGCCGTCGCCTGTGTACAGCGTCGTCTGGAAGTACGCCGAGCCGTCCTTGATCGTCGGCTCAGGCAGGTTCGCGGTGGACAGGGCTGAGAAGCCGGTGGGCGGGGTATAGGTAAGTCCGCCGGTTTGTCCAAAGTTGGCGATGATTTGGCTAACGCCTGTGCCGTAATCGACAGAAAAGGCAGGGGCATATGTGCCCGACAGGCCGGAGTATGCCTCGCCGGTTCCTGCCGCAGGATCACCAGAGTTCTGGAACGTACCATTAAGCGACCACCAGATTTTGCCGTTATCTAGATCAAGGGCAACACCGATAATGTCCCCGGCTGTCCACGAACTTCCATACGCAGATGCAACATTATTGTTCCGTTTCTGACCATCCGCCCCGAAACCATATCCAGTAGGATCAACGGTAAAAAAAGTTCCCCCGGTTCCGCTATCAATTCTCCACTGAGGCGAAACAACACCTACGTTTTCTCGCGCAATTCCCGACTGTCCCAGAATGTCAGCTTCGATTTCCCAGTACCATTTTCCGCTGCTGACGGCGAAGGTTGCACGAGCGTCTACCGCTGTTCCTGTATTGTTGTTCGTAAATTTTAAGTTGCCGTCACTGAGCGGGGCAGAAGCGCCAGACTGTCGATCAATCGGGCTGATCACTGGATAGTTATCAGTCGGCGTATCAATGACCTGATCGTCGCTGGTCAACCCTGACGACGTGAAATCATTCCCGTTGCCGGAGTAATCAGCGCCGAGATCAGCGGAGTCAGCGCCTGTAATATAGAAGCCGTTGGTGCCATATGTCCCGGCATATGCCTTCGGAATCCAGACGCCGCCCACCGAGTCGTATTCGCCGAAGGACGTGGGGTCAGAAACGATATTGTCTAACTTGACAACTTCAGCAAGATAACCATCGGTAAACGCCACTGAGTTACCTGCCGCCATAAGCGTAAACAGCGTACTAGCTTTATTAAAGTCGGTAGCCCCTGCGCTTCCCGTGCCGCTAATCAGGCTGACGTTGTTTTGCCACAGGTTATAAGCTCCGGTCGAAGCATTGTAGTTGGCAACGAAATGATACCAAGCTGACGGGTCTCGGAAAACCGCCGTCGTTGTGTTGTCGATTCCCCGGCTAAAAATACGAAAGCGAAGTGTTTCGCTTGTTTCAAACCGAATGTAATCAGGGTTGCCGTTAGCGCCATTTACGATAAACATTTCAGAGGCATCAATCTTGCCTCGTTTTAGCCAAAACGAAATTGTCCAGCTATCCCCATCCGGTGTGACCTGAGTCTGCTGTAGCTTAGAACTCGTCGTTTTATCAAACCGGATCGACTGGTCGATGGTGTACCCTGCCGCCGTCCCGGAAGCACCTGCAAGAATGTCGTTCTGAAATACCATCTAGTTCGTCCAAGTGTTTCCGGACCCGGCAGCCACCGTAGTCCATGTTTCGCCTGATGCGTCGGTAACCGTAGTCCAGACCTCCGGTTCCCCGCGAGGGACGACAATCCAGACCGGATATTGTCCGAGTATTATATCAGCAGAAACGCCGGTCACAACAACTACTGCCTCCCCGGTAACCGTCACAGTCCCCTTGTCGATGGTGGCAGACAGACCTGTCAGAACAACCGAGGCTTTTGCATCGACAACCGGAGTTCCGGCCAGTGCATCCAGCGATTCTCCGGTAAGCTGAATCGTTACGTTGATGACAACGGTCGGAGTTCCCTCGTCAATGTCCAGCCCAAGTCCTGTCAGATCAATGACAGACTGGCCGCTGATCGTCAGCGTACCGATAGCTGCATCAAGGGATAGTCCGGTAATCGTGACGGCTGCCTCATTCTCCTGTGTCGAGAACGGAAGTTCTGAGACAGCCGACATTCCAAACATTATTATTCCTCAGTTTTCAGGGAGTCAGTCAGCATCCTGACAAAGGCAGATTTACCTACTTCTAGCTGATCAAGGTTGAATCGGGCAGAAGCAAGTTTACGGTCAAGGTCTGCAATATGGTTGACCATAATCTGCTGTTCCGGGGTCATATCCTCGTACTGATATTCAACATCATCAATGAGGATGGGGGTCTTTTCATTTTTTCCCATCATCGTCTCCATGCGGCAGTGTTACGAACTCCACGGGGTGCCGCTGCCCTCCGTCGGGTTCTCGATAAGATTAAGCTGGGCTGCAACATTTGCCTCGATAGATGCAACCTCTTCCGCGCCTAGTGCATCCTTCGTCCACTGAAGTGCCTGTGCCTCGGTAATGTCGGCATACGGGGTAAAGTTCGAGAGGTCGTCCGTCGGGATACCGACAGAGCCGTAGACCCGCGCCTGATTACCGGAGGTATCCGAATCAATGCACTGCCAGTGCGAGTTGTTTACAACATCTGTATGTCCGTCTTCAGACAGGGCGTAGTCAAGCTGAACAATAGACCAAATGGCAGCCATGGGATTCTCCTTAACTTATGTTCAACGATGCAACAGCATGAATGGCTGTAGATGTATATACCACGTAATCAATACGGTCCACAGCAGAAACAGCAGTCGAGAGTGTCGGGGCAGTACCCCCGGCAAACTTCCAGTAGCTGCCGAACGACAAGGTACGACCACCTGTTGCATCCTGCACGACAAAGATAGAACCTGTCTGGCCCGGATCAATATTAGACGGATTGGCAAGTGTCCGGTTACCACCAAGAGTTACTGCAAAGTTCTGGGCTGTGTCGAAATCAGATGTAATTGACGTTGCATCTGTCAGGCTGGTAATTATTGCACGGGCTGACTTGGTAATTTCAAGTTGCTTGGCAGGAGCCGTTGTACCAATACCGACATTGCCGCTGCTGTCGATACGCATACGTTCAGCCATAGAAAGAGCCGAACCAGCAGCACCATTAGGCGGTGCAGTTTGTATAGCTAGTACACCGCCAGTATTTCTGAGTACCCAGCCACCCTGAGAAGCTACAGAGTTTTTCCAACCCGCATTGTAGTAAGCACCCCCAGCAAAATAATCGCCATCGCTGCTTACTACGACACCGCCGCTATCAACATTAAATTTTGCAAGAGGTGACGAAGTACCAATACCAACATTGCCGCTGCTGTTGATACGCATCTTTTCGCTGTTAGCAATGTTCCAACGGTGAGCCGTAGCACCAGAAGCGTTATTGTTTATAACGTAATCATCAGAAACCCACCCATTTGCATCAGTACGTGTTTGAATGAGTAATCCATCGTCGTGGTAAAACGAAATGTATCTGTTGCTGGTGCTAGATGATGAGCCATCAGCAATGTAAATGCTGCCAGTACCACTGGAATTTACTGTCAATGTCCCATAAGGAGAACTTGTACCAATACCGACGGTGCCGCTACTAGTAACTACAAGATCAACATTAGTCGTCGGCGTTGCGCCACGCCCAATGTAGAAGTAATCAGATGATGGATGTTTACCCGCATGGAACCACGATCCAGTTCCGTTTCTGTATGTAAAGGCTGGGAAAGTTCCGCCAAGTGCTGCAACAACATCTGTTGTGCCGCCTGTTGCAATGTCTAACTTTCCGTCAGGCGATGAAGTACCAATACCAACATTGCCGCTGCTGTCGATACGCATCTTCTCAGAACCTTCAATTTGAAGGCTTAAGAAGGTGGAACCTCCCGAAGTATTTAAAACACTGCCGCCATAACCTGCACTATACCGCCCAACATACATATAGGAAGAATTGTCTGGAGTATTTCTAATACTACCAGCAACATCTAATTTTACGGCAGGAGAATTTGTACCAATACCGACGTTACCCGTGCCGGTAATACGCATACGTTCAGTTTCATCTGTGCCAAGTATTAAGGCTCGACTAGCTGAGTTTGTGTATAGGTTTGCTCCAGAACTATTTAACGCAATACCAAAACCAAAGCCGTTACCATCTAGTGATAACTGACCATCAGCAGTTCCGGTCATGTCAATGTCAGTGTTTGCACCAGTTAAATAAATTCTTGCGTCTGTTCCTTGAATTGTTAATTTCTGAGATGGAGACGCCGTCCCAATACCGACATTGCCGCTGCTGTCGATACGCATACGCTCGGCAGCATTTGCTCTAAAACTCATCGCGTCGGTAGCGTGAGAATAGATAATACCACCAGCATCTCCGTCTGCGGAGTCACCAAAGTAGATTGCAGACGAAGAACTGCTTCCCGAACCAAATTGGAGGTAGTTGTCTCCGCTTGAATCCATAAAAACATCCGTGCCAGAAAACGGAGTTAGACCAGAAGAGCCGTCCGACACTGTAAGGCGAGAAGCGGGACTGCTGGTGCCAATACCGACGTTGCCAGAACCATCAGCATAGATAGCTTTGTCGGATGGATAGGTAACAAAGACGTCTTTCGTCCCAGCCGAAAAGTTTACAGCCGCGTCAGAGTTAGTTGACTCAAGGATCGTATCGCGTGACAGCAGGGTACCGGCGGCGGTGTACGTCCCGAGACCTACTTCCCACTCATCTGCCGTCTGATGAACGATGGCGTAATACGTCGTATTCGCATTCCCGACTGCGGCCCCAAAAGTCTGAAAACCGGAGACTGCCCCGCCAAGAGTTACAGAGCCGGTACCGGTCGTTGTCGTCTGTTCTTTGACACGATCTTTGACGACCAAAGCCATCTTTTACTCCTACGAGGACTTGATGCGGATAATTGCCGTGGCAGCAGCAGCAGCCGGGAACTGGATGGTGAAGTCACCGTTCGACGAAGACTTGTCAGCCCCGAAGTCAAAGACGGCAACAGCCTTGTTCGCATTCGTCGAGTTATAAATCAGTGCACCCCGGGCCGTGATCGTCGCCGCCGTAACTACCGCATCCGTAATTGAGACGACAGCCACGGACGAATCGACCGTGACGTCAACGCCGGTCAGGGTGACGCCACCGGCAGAATACCCGGTCCCAACGACTTCCTGCGAGGTCGTGTACGCCGTCGTCCCATCAGACAGCGAGGCAGCCGACGTGTACAGGGCAAGTTTCAGGGCATCCGTATCAAGATCGTGTTCGCCCAGCAAAATTTCTTTCTTGAAGCTGATGCAAATACCAGACGTGATAGCCATCAGGGGCCTCCGTTAATCGTGTTGGCGTTGTTAGCCTGTTGATTGTGCGGTTCCAGATCGTCACGCCGGGCACGACGGGCACGGTTCCGAAGTAGTTCAATTTCCTTAGTGTAGAGGTCAGCCCACATCTTAACAATGTCGAAGTTCTTGTTGAACAGTTCTGCCTCCACCATCGACGCATAGAAGAGGGCATTCGGTGTCTGGGACGTGTAGTAGTTCGTTGGGGTCGCCGAGGTCAGGGCCGTCGGGGGGACGACAAAAGCCAGTTCGACCGGGAACGCCGAGACAGGTGTCGGGGCAATGATGGCCGTCGTATCGTCCCAGAGGGCGTAGTACTTCGGGGTCCCGACCGACGCACGGATAGGCCAGTAGTCGGCGATGAAATCAACGTCACGCTGGAGCAGATTGATCCGGGTCCCGTTCGCCGTGATGTTCATCGAGTGGACGACGGTAAATCCGACAGGGAGGGTGACAAAGGGGTCTGACGCTACGACCTGCGAGTACTGATGGCTGGTCAGCCCGGCATCGTCAAGGTCGAGCGTCAGACGTGCCTCGGCCCGGCTGATGAACTGGTTGATCTGGTCCGCAAACTCCTGACCGTCGTTCTCCGTCGAGGCAATGATGTTAGCCCGAAGCTGTGAATATGTAAGTGCCATGGCTAATCTACCTGTCCGTTATGATACGCCGGGGATGACATATCCGGTGTCCACGACGAATCAGTTGCAGACGTATCCGCCGTCGTATCAGGACGCGGATGGTCGAGAGATGGGTCGTCAGTCGTCACCAGATTTGACATATTCTGCGGATGATTCACCCTGTTGTACGCCCCATCATAACACTCTGGGCAGACCCATACACCTACCTCGACCTCGTTCCGGAGTTCGATATACTTGCACCGGAATCCACACCGGTCACAGATAGCATTTGATCTACGTCCTGTTGCCATCAGAGGTAACCAAGTCGGGGCAGAATCTTCATGGACGTCCGCTGCCGGTCTTCCTCAAGGGCAAAGTTGAAGGACTCCTCGTACTCCTGCTTCAGAAGGGTAATTCGTCCCGGGTCAATCCCCGGACGGCGGGTGGACATCTTGTACGCCAGACCGTCGATCAGCGGGGGGAGGAAACGGAACGGGATGTCGGCAGTCTCGACAGCAGACTTAGAGACTGTCTGGACCCGGGTCATTGCCAGAAGATTCATGGTGTAGCTATTGTCCGGGGTCGGCCAGACATACATGGTGACCCGGTCTTTCCCCCGGAGGAAGGCAAACTGTGTCGGACGGCCAGTCTGCGTCTTGTCAGGCAGCTTCATATAGTCCTGATAGGTAATCCGGTTGATCTCCAGATCGTTCGAATCTACGTTAATCGTAGTCTGAATGCTGTCGATGATGTCGGTGTCGAGGCTGTAGCTCGTCTGGCCGGAGGAGAGGAACACCTCAGAATCCTCCAGCTTCCAGAGCAGAACGCCCCGGTTCTGCCATTCGGTCATCAGCAGGTTCAGGCAGATACGGGCCGACCGGGCCTCCTCCCCGCTGATTGGCTGACCACCAATCTTCTCGAAAGCCTGTTCGATGATGTCGTCGATAGGTAGATCAAAGTTTGTAAGACCAGAACTTGCCATGCCGGTATCTCTTTCTGAAGGTCCTCAAATTATAGGCGGCTGATGACTGGTACGAAAGATGGTTAGGAGGACCGTTCCTCGACGCACTCTGCCGATGAGACAAGACCGCCGGTTGACATGACTTGGGCGACAAATACCTGACCATACATCTGACAAGTCATCTTGTCGGGAAAGTCGTGGACAGTAGACTCGACGACCAGCGACCCTGTCATAAAAGTTACCAGAAAGACCCAGACACTCATCGCCTGTACTTCTTTGTTTTACGGGCTACAGACTTCGGCTGTCGGACAAACTGCTTTCCAGCCTTTGTTCCTGCCTTCTTGGCCCGGGTTGTTGCGGCGTACTCCCCGGGGGACAGCGCCTTGATAGCCTTCTCCGGGAGGTAGCGTTCCCCGGTAGCCTCCGGACCCTGAGTCGATGGCTTACCAGATTTGGTCCGCCACTTCTGCCGGGTCCAGTCCTTCAGGGATTTCTGAGACTTCTTCAGGGGCATCAGCGGTATCCCCCGCCCTTGTCCTTATACTGCTTTGCCAACATCTGGGCTTTCCGGGCAGACCACTGGCCCGGTTTACCGCCCTTACCCCCTGCCTTGATCTGCTCGAAAAGCCGCTTCCGCATTGCAGGTTTCGTGTAGTTACCCGCCTCGTTCACCCGGGACTTGGACCCGCTGGTTACCTGTTTAGGGATGTTCGATCTGCGGACAGCCATCACGCGACCAACGTATCGTTCTTGATGTAGATAATAGAGAAATTTGCCGAAATAAGATTGTTAGACCCAGACGATGATGCCCTGACCTCCAGATCAGTTTTTTCCGGAATCATCAGCGGATACTTGATGACAAAATCTGCACTGCTGCCAGAACTAATTGTTTCTTTCATCATCACACGGAATACACCGCCGAACTGACGCTGATCAATCTGGGCAACAATATACTGGTTAGCGTTGGTTGTACCGGTCGCAATATTAACATGGTCAAGATACCCAGTGTATCCTGCCGGGACAGTCCACATTGCCATCAGCGTCTGGTTTTCACCGACAGTAATACGGGCATATGTCGTCCCCCCGTTGGTGATATTCAAGTTACCCGTCGGTGCCTGTGATCCGGAGACGTATGCGCGGAAAACACGGATGAATGTCTGTGACGTCGTTGCAGTCCCCGCCCCGGCCAGAGTGACTTCGGCGCTAACCTCGTTATAATTTGCGTCAAGGCCCTGAACAACTACTTTAACACCGTTGTCATCTGCTGGTGTACCAGCGTCAGTGGTGACCGTCATGGCAACGGCAGAACTCGGATACACGTACAGCCCACCTACGTCCCAGACTGTTTCCTCGGCACCATTTACATCTGGATTGTACCCAAACTTAAAAATGCTTTTATGAAATGCAATTTGATCTCGGGCAATCTGAAGTTCCCACGGCTCGTGCGTCCCGGCCCGGGTGATAGACGACGGTGACAGACCGCCACGAAGTTTGATCTCGGAAGTCATTTGGCAGACCCCATCAGAATCTCAAGCTTAGTCTCAATTCGGGCGAGTCGGTCAGACATCTCTGCCAGTTTGACTCCTGACCCGGGAGGCAGAATCTCGGCGGATGCAAGTCGAGACTCAATTGCACCCACCCGTCCCTCAATATTAGCACCGAACCATACGCCACCTGCCAACTGGACAAGAATGATAACAACAGTAGCGATAGGAAGATTGATGCTGTCCATGGCTTTACCACTTAACCCGGTCAGCCCAGTACGCGGCTGACATCTTACCCTTGGCGATGTTCTTGGCATGACGAGCCTTGAACGATTCTCGCCGCTTTCGGTACGAGGACGACTCACCGGATTTCTTCGGCGATCCGGAGACGCCCTGCTGCCCGAAGCGGATCAGGCGGACTTTGTCGCCCTCCTTTGCAAGGACGGCATGGCTCTTCTTCGGATGGCCCGGCGTCCGCTTCGGCTTGTTATACCCGGAGAACTTCTCGCCCCGGTAATCAACCATACTGGACCGCCACGGTGGAGGCAGTCGTGGGCACCGAGACGTTCACGATGCCGTTGAACCGGACACCAAAGTCTTCGATGTAGATATGGGAGACATCAGTATTGGTCGTGTTGACGAACTTGATCTTCGTCGTGGAGACACCGTCTACAATGTCGGAGAACACAAAGGTGCCGACACCCGTTGCATGAATACCGTGGAGCCGGGTGTCTGTCAGGGTGGTGTCCGACTCAACTTTCAGGAGAGGACCACCGGTAGTCGAGACAAAAGATACGAATGCGTAATTGATGTTGGTAGCCATCAGGAAATCCTTCTCAGATAAAAGGGGGAGTCGGTTCCCCAACTCCCCCGATTATCACACGCTAGTCAGTGAGTGGCAACCTTAGCTACCACCCGCCGAACCGAAGTAACTACGCCAATCCGAGACGCCGAAGCTGTAACGCTCACGGGCCTTGTAGCGGAGGTTACCGGTGTCGAAGTCCTCCTCCATCTTCGTCTGAAGCGGCGTACGGACGAACATCTTCGCACCGTTCGGGACATCAGTCTTGATGAAGTAGGCGTTCGTGTCCGTGAAACGACGATTCACGAAGTAACCGCCCGGGACGGCACCCATCGCACGAATGGCGTTGATGTCGTTCTTGGCAAAGTTATTCGTGCCGTTCGTCGAACCCGGCGACATGAGAATCTTCTCAGCCGTGAACTGGAGGGCCGGGGGGATATGAAGGCTCGACGCCCCCGCACCGATCAGAATGCCACGGTCGTCCTTAATAAGCTGGACGTTGGTGAGAATCGTCTCAAGAGCCGCCTCGGACAGGTCGGCAGCGGCAGCAAGGTTCGACTGGACACCCGCACCCACCGTCGGATGCGAGTTCGAGAAGAACGCTACGCCGTCACCGATAGCATAGTCACCGGCCGAGAAGCCGTTGTTGAAGATGTCGGCGGCCTTGACCTGCTTGGTGTTCGCCATCGCACGGGCCAGACCACGGGCACGAACCTTCGAGAAGGTGTCGTACAGGTTGTCCTCCATGGCTTCCTCGGTGATCGAGAAAGCGAGGGCAACCGTCTCGTGGTTGTACCGGGCAGTGTACGACTCCTGAGCAGTGTCGAACTGGACCGCCGAGCCTTCAGCCTTGGTCGGGGCCGAGCCAAAGCCGGTGAAGAGGACTTCTTCCTCGAACGACCGGTCAGAGTTCTCGACCTCGAAGAGCGGAACATGCTCATCGTTCACGTCACCGTACTCAACACCGAAGACAGCGTTGAGGCCGGGGAGCAGTTCCTTAGCAATATTACTGCGATTAATAGCCATGGTTACTTACTCCCCTTACGCGTCGTGCGAGGACGTGTCAGCATCGACGTGCTGGACGATACGGATTTCAACCTTCGGATTCGCATCACCGAAGGCATTACCCGGTTCGCCGTAGCTGTCGAGGACACGGACCATCGCCGTGGTTTGTACGCGGCTAGTGGCAATGATACCGAAACCGGAGATACCGGTGACGGTC
>Ga0208898_1002656_pt1 | contig 10855 bp, 16 predicted proteins | sample VirMetDEL_Mar_4_FD_184513 | JGI IMG/M metagenome (GOLD analysis project Ga0208898, IMG submission 184513) | Aqueous microbial communities from the Delaware River and Bay under freshwater to marine salinity gradient to study organic matter... | ecosystem: Environmental > Aquatic > Marine >...
AGGTTTGGGCGTTGGTGCCGTTGCGTTGGGCTAGTGATTGAGCGGCGTCTCTGTATAACCGCACATCGTTGCCAGCACCAAAAAAGAAATTATTTGCTTTTTCAACGCCACCACCGGAGAAAATTGCTGTAAGAAAAGTTGCTTGTCCGTTCTTGTCAACCATAAACTTGCTGGTCCCACCCGCCTGCAAATCCAGCAGGCTACTATCGGCAGCACCTTGAAGGACATCAGGTACGTTTACCTTTAGTGCAGTAAACGTGGTTGTCGGGTTATCCCAATCCGGGTCAACAGTAAAATCACTGTTACCCTTTAGCGTTCCAGCGTCGTTGTACTGGATTGTGCCGTTAGCACCGCTTACAAGTGCAACAGTGCCAGTGGCATCGGGGAAGCTGATTGTGCGGTTAGCAGTGGGTGTTACTGCTTGAACTGTGGTGCTGAAGCTGCCGCCGTCGTCTAGGTCGATGTCGCCATAAATCTTTGCAGAGCCACCATCAACAGTGCTTGCGCCAACTGTTAAAGCATTGGTTGTCTTATTGAAGGTAAGGCCGCTGTCGGCGCCGAAACTGTCGCCATCGTTGAACTGCACCTGCGTGTCGGAGCCGCCAGGATTGGTGCTTCCGCCGCCGGCGCTTACTTCGTCGAATGTTCCAGTGAAGGGGTTGAACTTATAGGCCATGGGTTACACCTTCGCTACTTTGAGGAGGTTATTGGAGCCGTCGTAGGTCAGCTCCAGTGTGGCTACCGTGTCGCCGCCGGTGTACGTGTCGGTGTTGCCGTCCCAAGTGCCGCCGTATTTGTAGATGACGCCGGTTAGGTTGCTGCCCGTATAACTCAGCTCCACGTAGTCGTGACGCGGAATCTCTAGGTTTTGGAGGACTGAGTGGGAGTAGGTGCCGTCTGGGTTAAGCACCATGCCACTTACGGTGTGGGTTGTTACAGGCATGGTATGTGGAGGCCGGCAACTGCTTTTGTTTAGTCTAGCTTCCTTTTAATCTGAGTCGTCCTCCTCGTCGTCGGGATCTTCGATCGGTACCAAGACTTCGATTCCTTGGCTGATCTTTTCTATGAAGTCGCCCAGAATTTGGGGGTTTTGCGGTGTCCGAAAGACGAAGGTTGCGTGGGTTAGGCCGTCCTCTGCGTCCATCTCGATGTGAACGCAGCCGCCGCTAACTGTCTGGATCACTGTTTTTTCTTCTTTTTCGCTGTTTTGGCCGATTCTTTGAAGTCTTTGGCGGTCGGGGCGCCTTTAGATCCAGGCTTGCGCATTTTTTCGCCGCTGCCCGCAGCGATACGCTTGCGTTTGGCGTTGATGTTTGCGTAAAGGCCTTTCTTGGGCATTACTTGTACCCCTTTTTCACCTTCTTACCCGATTTTGTCGTCCCCTTTTTCATGCCCATGATGCGCCAAGAGAAGGTGCTTACCACACACGATAGTTGGTCTTCCCCAGAGTTTCTGGCTTGGCCAAGTTGAAAGTTTGTAGGCACAGGTAGCCGAGAGCGTCAAAAGCGTGATCCACGCCCAGGTTTTTGTTGGGGAGGCCGGTGTTGGGGGCATAAGTCAGGGTGCGGAGGGATTTGATTAGTTCCTTGCAGCGCGGGTGGATGAAGAGGCGCCGTGTTCCAGTGGCATCGAGTAGGGCGGTGTTGACGCAGGTTATCTTGTCGCGGATCTTCCAGGGGTGGCGCGGGCTGGAGACGGTGAAGCCGGATTTGCGGAGGATGTTGTGGTCGGTTGCTCCAACGCCGGAGGTTTTGCGGGCGCCGCCGGTGGGGTCCGGGCAGGCAATAGTTCGGCGCTCCACGCCGTAGCGGGTTTGGATTTCTTCGCAGAGATCCCAGGTGGTGGCGCCGCCTCGCATGATAATTTCGTCGAAGACCCAGAGCACGTCGCCTTTTTTGACTGCGCAGACGGCGGACATCGGATCTACGTTGAAGTCCACGCCGATTAGCAGTGGTAGAACTGGTAGATCTTGGACCTCCTTGTTGATGTTGTCGTCTCCAAAGGAGACCGCGACCAGGCCGGATAGGTTCTCGAAGCTTGCTTCGAATTCTTGGCGGAATGTTCGAGGGTCGAGTTGGCCTCGGGCGGCTTCGATTTCGTCGGCTGGTACGTTGTCGCCTTCGATAGTGGTGAATTGCCAGCGTTTCCAGTTCTCGTCGCCTTCGTCTGCGTAACACCAGAGGTCGTAGAACCAGCTGGCGGTGCCGTCTGGCGTTGAAATGAATAGTGCCCAGCCCTGTTTGTCCGCTAAAGCCGGGCGGATTACCTCGAACCAGACCTCCGGGGACATGAAGGCCGCTTCGTCCAGTACCACGCCGGCCAAACTGCGGCCCCGTAGTGCCATTGCGTTTTCCGTGCCCTTTAATTCGATCGTGCTGCCGTTTACTAGCTCGATTTTTAGGTCCGTTTCGTTTTTTGACTTGATCCAGGCCTTGGGGACTAGCTTTTTCATCACTTTCCAGGCGATGTCCTTCGCCATGCGGTAGGTCGGCGCCGCATAAAAGAAGGTTTCGCCCGGACGTTCGATCGCTCCACGCAGCAATTCGATGCATGAAAGGTAGCTTTTGCCGAATCGGCGGCCTGCAACCAGCACGCGGAAGCGTTTTCGGCTACTAAATACTTCCCCTTGGGCGTATCTGAGGTTGAGTGTTCCAGCCGCTTCGGGCATTTATATGTATGTGGGTACTTTCTAGGGTATTACAGAAAAAGAACCCCTGCCCCCTGTGTGTAAGGGTAGAAGAAATTGAGGATTTGTCAGTAGGTTCCCTGGCCGCTGATACGCCTGAACTATCGCCGGACGTTACCCCCAAGCGGGAATGAGAATCGTTCTCAAACCCGCCGGGTTCAAACGCGCGGCTAGAGCAAAAACAAAAGCAGCGGCAACACTGGCAAGGCGCCAGCAAGGATCAAACGGATTGGACGGATCATGGCTTGGTCTGCGTTGTTGACTCACACAGTATACAGGATCACGCGGCAAACCGCGAGTGGCTAGTCGTTGCGTTTGTTGTCAATTTCCACGCGTAGCAAGGGGACTGCTGCAGCCTCGGTGACGGCTTCCAGCTCGCCGGCGGCTCGCCCAAGGCTATCTAACAAGTGGCACGCTACTTGATAGTTTCCCTTGCGAATCGCTTTTTTGAGTACAGCTAACCGTGATGCGGTGATAATGTTCAACATCTCCGAACGATCCTCTAATCTTTCCTCTCGTAAAAGCTTCATTGCTTTTGCGATGTCGTCGTGAGCTGTACGAATAGAGATATTGAAGCGAGAGGCGATCAGCTCAGCATTGGCTCGCCTAGTGTTTCCCTCCAAAAGCAAGCTGTACGCGTAGTTCACCCGCTCGTCCATGCGGGCCTGTGTGCTGCGGCCGCCGCGCCAACGTTTGGTCTCGTCGTTCGCCACGGTCGTAGGCTTTTTTACTTCTTGCCCTTCCGATTCCGCCACGGTTAGTGTTGTCTACTGCTTGCCCTTAGTGTAATGTATCCAGTCGCAAAAAAAGCCCGGCAACTAGGCCGGGCGGTTGATCGGTGGGAGTGCCAGGCTTAGCGGTGCCAGCTAACGAGCTCACGCGCCATAGCCTTAGCGGTGCAGACGCCAGTACTGAGGCTGTAGATCTCACCGGCTGCCATCACACGGTCGTGATCAATCCGGCTGTACAGCTTGCGGGCCGCGTCATCCCAACGCGCCAGGGCTATGTCGTTGAAGTGGGGATCCGTGCTGGCTAGAAGTTCTTCAGGCCCGAACATGCCGGCTAAGGCTGAACGGTATCCGTTGCCGGCAAACTGTAGGAAGTAAGCCTGGAAAAGGTCGGCGGAGTGCGCCAGATACTGCTTGCGGGTAATGGTCATGGTTTGAGCCTTAGGGTTGGGTCTCGTGTGTGAGTGTAGAAAGGAAAACGGCAAGCCGTCAAGCCAGCGCAGTCGGATAAGCGTTGAGGTTCTCCACGATCGAATCCCGAAGCCGGTCAAAACCATCACGCCAAGGAGCGGAGTCATCACGCGCGGCAAAGATGCAAAGCCCTAACTGCTGCAGGGTGCGCACCCGATCGGAGATGCTCTCATTGCTCCAGTCTGCATTGATGCCGTCGCACTCCAGCTGGGAGTGATCGTCTTCACTGATCAGCGGGTACGCTTCCAAAGCCTCAACCGCCTCCAGCACATCAGCCGGAACCCGCAACAGATCCAGCACAACGCCGGCACCATTCCAGCCATAGCCCACGGTCAGGATGCCGTCATGCGGGTCCGGTGTGCTGGCAGGATCGGTCAAAACCCGGAAATTAGAGAGCCCCACCAGTCCTGTGTTCGCGTAGTCGCTGTAGCCGCAATAAGTGGGCACAAAACCGAGAGACACGCCGCGCCAGTGCTCAGCCAGGCAGGTTGCTAGGTGGTCATCTGGGCTTTGGTGCCACTGGTGGCTGCAATCAGTCTCGGGTTCGCCATCTCGGATCAGGATCCAGTGGCCTGAGCATCCGGCAAGCCGGTCGATACGCTCCAGTAGTGCGGGGCTGGCTTTATGTGTGGTTGCCATGGTGGGATCGTTTCCCTAGGTGTGCTCCGCCATTCTGCCGGACGCGCCAGCCGCTTATGCCGCTGTGTTGTATCACTTAACAAATCGGCTAGCGGGGTTGACCTTGGCTGTATTGTGTAAGGGTTCACCCCACCCTTAGGGAACAATGCAAACCACTACGCGCCAGGGGCAAACCCTCTCGGTGCATCTGGAAGCAATCCCACGCATCCCAGCCGGGCACCCGGAACCGATTGTCGTCTTCCGGTATCCGGGCGGGATCGAGTGCTCTTGTTACTACCTTTCAACGTTCCAAAGCATCCCGGCCGGTGAAGGTCTCTGCCTGACTGGCGGAACCTACGAAAGGCAGGAACTGGCGCCGGAAGCGGTGCAAGCGTGCCAGCAGCAGTGTGAGGCTTGGATGCGGGAGGTTCTCTCGTGAGCGGCGGAGAATGGGCAACACAGCGAGAGCTCAAGCGCTCCAGAGAGGAAGAGCGGGAGGCTAAGCGCCGCTTGGCTATTGAGTGGGCCGATAAGCTCTGGCTTGCGCAGAACCATCCCTGCAGTGATGACACGCTTGCGTGGCTCAGCGAAAAACGCGCGGACGCCAGCAAGATAGGCTCGAGCCGATGGCACCTAGAAACTCTGCCGGAACTGCACAAGCGGCAACAGCAGCTGCGCCAAGCAGCAGCATTTCAAGAAGTGCTAGATCGTGCCAAGGTCAGCGCTCAAACGCTCACCGCTGAGCAGGTTCTGGCCGCTGGAGGTTTTCCACAGAATCCACAAGTTGAGCCTGTGGAAAAACAAAAGGCGCCGCGCACCAACAAGGGCAAGCGCCAGCCATCACGCAGAAAGCGCACCAGCAAAACCGCAAACAACGCACCAGTTCAGAAATGAGCAGTTCAAGCGAGCTAGAGGCCAACGATCACATAAGCAAGCTGCGCCTGCGTTGCCTGCTGCCGATCAAAACGCAGACACGCACAGAGTGGCTGCAGGAGCACCAGCACATGCCGGACTGGTGGCGATATAAGTTCGCTCCACCACCGAAAAACTAATTTCTACTTCTCCAATGCAAACAGGATTGAGAACGCGACAGCGCAACCTGCTGTTAGCTGTGCGCAAAAGTGGCCGCCGGATTCTGCCGACAGACTGCAAATCCTTTCAGTCAGCAAAAGGCCTGGAGAGGCGGGGCCTGGTAACACTCCAGCGCTTAGACCTGCCCGACCTGCTGGGTAGGCCTGTCTATGTGATCGAAGCAACAGCACCAACCACAGAAGGCTAGGTACTTTTACCTAGGTGGTGACCCAGGCTGGCCGGTAGCTCCAAGCTATCGGTCGCCTTTTTGTACCTGTGAGTGAGACTCACGAGACTGACTATAAGACTCAACATGTGTGCCAGTGAGACTCAACATGTGTACCAGTGAGACTCAGCAGGTGTGCCAGGGACAGGGCTAGCGCTTGCGCTTTAGGCCGGGTCTTGTGGTGCCGTCGGGTTCCTTGTCAGGCAGTACCAGTGATAAACCGTAGAGGGCAACAAGAATGCCGGCGCAGATTAGTAATGCTCCAAGCATGATTATGAATGGCAGATTTACACATTATGAATGGCGATTTTCGAAGTAGATGCGGACGCGTTCCAGGAAGTTGTCTTCGGCTTGTACCAGCTCGTCCTCGTTCATGTAGTGGACGTTGGGGCGGCCACAGCGGCGGGCTAGTACCACTGCTGCTCCAGTCGGAGAGAGGCCTGTAAGGTACTTTAGGCCTAATGAATAAGCTCCACATTGTGCGAGGTACGAATTTTTGGCTGGAAGGCGTTCCAGGCCGTTATGAATGGTCGTTTTGCGGTTTACGCTTGTCTTCCAGTCGGCTAGTACAAGCGTATTGTTTTTGAGGCCGATTAAGGCGTCACATGTTCCAGCGAAGCCGGCGGGGTGATGAATGGAAAATTCCGAGGCGAATATCTCGGTGACGTTCTCGGTTATCCAGTCGGAGAGGCTGCGGGCGTAACCTGAAGCGCTCCAGCCAACTCGGGGGACGTTGGGGCGGACTTTGTTGAGTGCCCACTTTGTGATGGGTGGTGGGATGCGGGCTAAACCTTGGTTGTCCCAGTGAATGGCGTTGCGCTTGTTTGCGGTGTTACGTGCCAGTTGTTGGGCGGTTTTGAGGAGATACTCCGCTTGTGAATGGGCCAGGCTGCCGCGTTTTGCTGCTATGTCCCTTTGTTGGGTGGCTTCGGCTTCGCCGAGGCGGGCTGCCCAGCGTTCCAGTCCTGTGGTGTCGCTAGTTTCCTTGAGGATGTGGGTGACTGAGTGGTAAACAGTGCCTTTTGAGTCTCGGTAGACGCGGAATGGACCAGAGTTGTCTTGCTCCAGTCGCCATTTTCTTAGTGCTGCTAAGGCGTCTTGTGTGTTTGAAGGCACTTGAATACACTTTCCCAGATTCATAATACCAGTAAAAAGCCCCGTGCGGTGACGGGGCCGGGTAACTTAATGAGGATTGAAAGGGTTGCCCCACTGATCAGCCATCGCTTGGGCAATGCCGGTGTAAGTGAGGCTGCGTTGCTTGGCGCGGGTGGCTGATGGCCCCAGCTTGTTCTGGCCGGAAGGTGTTTGATTCAGCCACACACCCGATTCAGGTTTTTGTACAACAGTAGTGGGTTGGAGTTTAGGTAAATTCTTGAGCCAGAGGCAAGTCTTCTTTGATTCTTGGTGGCCGAATTGCCAAGGGTGGATGTATTGATCTGGCTTACGTATGCGGCTGGAAATGCAGCCGACAGGATTCTCCAGTGCAATGTATTTTACAGGTGCATTGAGTAACATTTTGACGAAATTTAAGGCGTCTTCGGTTAGCTGTGGATCGCGGATACCCCTTGTGGTCCAATGCATCCCGGACGCAGCTAGGTATGTGCAGGGCGGGAACGCGATAAGCATGTCCCAGTTGTGGTCCGAGTGCAATAAGGCGTTTACATCGCCTTGATAGTGATGCCCTGGTGACTCTGTAGGCAGTAAATCGCAGCTCAGGGCGTAATGACCTTGAGCTGCGAAAGCATCACGCACTCGTCCACTGTACTCACAGGCGACGAGCACCTTCATGGTCAGGCGGCCTTGAAAGGGTTGCCGCCGGTGAGGAGGCGGTTGATGTCGAAGCCTTCGGATTTGACCTCCAGCCAAGCCGCGTCGATGTGCTCTTGGGCGCCTTTCTTGCGGGGTACGGGGCGCAACGTGTACTCAGTCAGCAGGCCCGAGCCCTTCTTGCTCAGCTGGAAGTCGATTTCGAGCATGTTCTCGAAATCCTCCATCTGAGATATGGAGTCAAGCTCTTTCAAGATTGACTTTTGCGTTGCAGAGAAGACCTGCACGCTGCCCGAGTCGTAGTTGTAGACCGGGACTGCTATTGCGAACTTCACGTCCGCGCTGCCGGGGCCGCCACGGCCTTCGCGGGGTTCGAAGTCGCCCATCTCTGCCCTGATGTCCGTGTAGGTGGGCTCGTAGTCAAAGCGGAAGGGCTTCGACTGGCCTTCAGGTGAGGTGCCCCAGGACTCGTAGAACTCCAGGGGCTGATCAGTGAGAAGTGCAAAGCGGACACTGCCGCCGTCTGTCAATTTTGATGGGTTGAGATAGCCGCCGCCCGTGCCGCTGCTATTGACACTCGCGGATGCCTGCTTGGAAAGAAATCCCATTGCTGGAGGTGTGTTTGGTGTGGTCGCCCTAGGGCAACGGGTTACACATTAACACCATCTTGACCGGATGCGTACCATGGGAAAACGCCCCAGCTGCAAGGGTTCTGGGGCGAAACAACAATCCCGAAAGGAGTCTAACGTGCCACATAACAAGACACAAGAGCTGCTGAGCTTTGTTCGGCAGTTACCTGTGGGTATGGCGTATGCACCTATCTACGCCAAGGATTGCGCGATCCAGTCGGGGAAAATCTCGAAGGGAAAAACGCCGTTAGAGCGCAGCCATCACCAGGTGATGACGCCCTCTGATGTGGCCCTTCAGATCGAGCGCAGGCCTGATGTGTTCCAGGCGGTCGGGGTGTTCACCGGCGGTCGCAGCATGGGACTTGTGATTCTTGACGTGGATCGCAATCTCAGCCGGCTGAAGAAAAAGTGGGGAGACTCGCTTGAGGGTGCTCCAGTCGCTACTTCGACCAAGGCGAATGCCGCTAAGTACCTCTTTCGCGTCCCTGAGGCCCTGTGGGGCTCCGTAAGGGGTTTTGGGTTGTCGGATACCGGCGCTGGCTACGAGGTGCTCTGGGGCCGTCAGGGGCTCATCTACGGGGCTTATCCCGGCTCCAGTGATGGGAAGGCTCCAGAGGGCTACTACGGCTTTGAAGGCGACCTAGAGGCGATTCCTCAGGCGCCTGAGTGGTTGCTGGCGGAAATGCGGGATCACGCCGGTAAGGAGATTCAGGACGGTGGCTTCATCAAGAACCGCAAAGCGTTGGATTTCTCGGATCGGGATCCAGCTGAGGTGGCTGAAATTGTTCAGTCGGCGCTGCGGGTGATTCCGGGGCAGGGGGCTGGTAGCCGGGACCATTGGGTCAAGGTTGGTATGGCGATCCACTCGGAGTTGCCGACTGACCTTGGTTTGACGCTTTGGGCGGCTTGGTCGGCGGAAGACCCCGAATTTTCACAGGATTGGGCAGACGGCAATCCCTGTGAAGAGGTCTGGAAGTCCTTTCGTAAGGGGCCGGTGAGCCTTGGAACGCTCTTCTGGATGGCGGACCAGCAGATGCCTGGTCGTATGTGGCTTTCGGAGGATCTGCGCAAGGTTGTTGAGACCGTGGAGGCCGATAACGTCACCCGGATCCGACAAGTCGTCATCACCTACGCCGAGGTGATCCGCCGGGCGAAGGAGATCCAGCAGATGCAAAACCCGGCGGAAGCTGCGCACGCCATGAATGTGCTCGCCTTGGAAGCTGGTTATCGGGACGCTGGTGCGCTGGAGCGGTTGCTGATCGCCCAAATGCAGTTCGAGCAGCAAGATGACGAGATGGCCATGTCACATCTGCTCGGCAAAGATCTCAACTTCGAGTACCTAATCCCGGATCTGCTGCCTTGCCCTGGGACCGTGATGATTCACGGCGCTGGTGGTGATGGCAAATCCATGTCCGCTTGGACTATTGCCAAGCACGTGGCGAGGGGGATTCCGTTCTCCGTGCGGGGGGATCTGGTTCCAGTCGAAGCTGGGCCGGTTCTCATCCTCAACGGCGATCAGTCCGAGGTGCAGGTCCAGCAGCAGCTTCGTGATCTTGAGTTCCAGTCGTCGGATCCGGTGACGGTGGTGATGGGGTGGGATCTGAACTGGTACTACCGCTTCGTCAAGTTGATTGAGAAGCACCGGCCGAAGCTCGTGATTATCGACTCGATCACAGGTTGTAGTCGGGGCTCGGCGTTTGATGAAAACAAGAAAGAGTTTGCGAGCCCGATCTATTGGCTGGCCAACAACAACGGGCGCGTGTTCCCCGCCTGCACCATCCTGCTGATCCACCACGCCAACAAAACTGGTGGGTTTCGGGGCAGCACCGCTATCCGTGACGCTGTGGATGAAGTGTGGGGGCTGCGGCGGCCTGACAAGAAGCAGGTGGAGCAGACCGGCTACAACGCTCGCCTCATCACCGTCGAAAAATCCAGAGCTGGGCGGGATGGCTCCAAGTTGCTGATGAAGCTGGAGAGCGACCTCACCTTCTCCCTTGCCGACTACGTGGAGCTGGGTATCGACAGCGCCAGTCCAGCTTCCATCGTTGATCGGGTGCTCCAACGCCTTAGGGCTGCGCATCCGCGCTCTCTGAGCCGCTCTGACCTTGCTGCGGACGCGCTGTGCGGTGGAAGTGTCGCCGCTATCGGCAAGGCGCTCCAGAGGCTTGTTTCGCGGGGGTTGATTGAGGTGGTCGGCCAAACCTCCACTGGTGCCAGGCCTTCCAATTTGTACCAGGCTGTTCTCTCGCGTGATATGTGTGTGTATAAGTGTCCTAAATTGGGAAAACCCAGTCAGGGACTGGAAAGTAAAAAAGGACAGCCCCTAAGCGTGTCCTCTTTTGATGAGGAGACTGGAGCAAAAGAGGACACCCCTACCCCCTGTCCCGATTTACTTCCCAGTGATACCAACGGTTCTGGCATAAATGGACAGGTTTTTGAACCCTCCCCAAGGGAAGAACGCACTCCTGAAGAGATAGACCGGCTTATGGAGGAAGCCGCACGGATGTGGGACTGATGGGCCAGTTCAGCCCGCCTAACTTTTTCCTAGCGCTGCTTCGTGCAGGCGCCTGGATGTTCTGGAGGAAACCCGTGGCTAAGTCCGAACCACCCGCGCCCAAGCGGCCCAGGCGGCCCGTGTTCTGCTACAACGTCGGCGACA
>Ga0208898_1002657_pt1 | contig 10853 bp, 17 predicted proteins | sample VirMetDEL_Mar_4_FD_184513 | JGI IMG/M metagenome (GOLD analysis project Ga0208898, IMG submission 184513) | Aqueous microbial communities from the Delaware River and Bay under freshwater to marine salinity gradient to study organic matter... | ecosystem: Environmental > Aquatic > Marine >...
TCGACTCCGAGGTGGCATTGCCAACCCCTGGGGGTCTTCCCTTTGGATTTCCTGATTGTCCCGGCTTGAAAGGCATATCGTTGTTCTGTTGTTCTTTACAATAGATATGCTTTCTGGTAATATTTCTCACCTAACTCCTCTTTCAGTCTCTGAGTCCAGTATTCCTGTAGTGCCCCGGACCCATGCCATCTAACGGATTTGCCCTTGATCTCCTTTCCTATTTTTTCCACTACCGGACTTAAGATCAACTCCATCTCCTTGTTCTCCTCGATAAACTCTAATATGTCCTCCAGCTCTTCGAAGCTATCGATCGGCTCCGTTACACAGTCATATCCGTATCCAAGGTAATAACACTGTATAGACTGACTGGCCCTGCTATAGAAGACACGGTATTCATCCTGACGGAGGATAAAGTACACATCCTCATTTTGGATCTTGTAATCGCTTGACTCTGCCCAGTTCAGTAGTTGCCTTGGCAGGTCGAAATCCATATCCCTTGCTTGATCTGCTTTTGATGACCAGTATGTTCTCATCCAAATAGATTTACGTATTCTTGTCCACTCTCTTCCCAGTGCTTAAGCTCACCTTTAATCTGGAGGTGGTTAAGCATTAGCCTTAAGTCCATAGGCTTTACCTTCATCTCTAGCGCCCATTGTGGAATGTCCACTGGTACGTTCTTGTCGTTGACCGATTTGACGATCAGGAATGCTAATAGTTTCTCTTTCATAATTTGTAACTTTTGTAACCTTCTCGTAACCTTTTTTTGGTTACGGAAAAAACCGCTCTTACGATACCGTATAGTACAGTTTTATAGTATATTCTTTATTTGTAACCTTGTAACCAAAAAAAACAAGAGTATATTCCTGTTTAGCTCTTTTCGGTAGTGTAATTAGCGTATTTCCTACCGAGTCGACGTAACCAAAAAGGTTACGAAAAAAGGTTACGCATCTTAAATCGCTCATAATCAAAGTTTTAGCAGATTTGGAGAGTTAATTTCGTAACCTTTTTGTCCTTGTATCTCTGTTGGATCTGCCCCTACGGTTTCTCTTGTAATCTTCCAACCCTTCCTGCTTTTCCGGTTACCTTCTTCTCTATGGGTTTGGTAGGTTGCACCAAAATGGTCCTCAAAAACCTTCTCGATGTCTATGGTTGTCCAGGATCTTTTGTAGGTATCTGCGAGCATTTCCTTGACTTCGTTTTTTTGAATGATCATATAATCGCCGCCCCACTCAGTCTCAAAGATGCCTTGGTAGTGTTCCTTGATGTGGTGGTATAGTGTACCTTTGGATCTTTCCTTGACACTGTCTAATCTATGGGTACGGAATACATCGCGAGCAAATCGAAGACTCCCTACTCTGGGATGTACGGGTTCACGCTTTAAGATAAAATCCAGGAAAGCAGGGATTTCTGCTATAAGCTTCTTCTTGAAGTCCGGGTCTACCTGATGTTCTGGAAATGGTGGTACTTCTCGTATCCAAATACGGCGATCGTCTTTTTGGATGTTCATCACATCATCCAATTCATTAGATGTTGCTATAAGATGCCCGTGAAAATCCACCATGTATTCGTTTTGATTTTTAGGATTCACTTTCATTTTTGCCAAAGTGGTTACTCGTTTAACTATAGCATAAAAGTGCTTATCTCTGTTGGTAGATGGCATTTCATCTATATGCAGCAGGATCTTATCGCTGATAAACAAGTTAAATTGTGCACCAAGATCTTCTGGATTGATTGGTGCCGCAGATTTACCAAGTACTTCTTGCAACCATTCAAGCAACATAGACTTACCAGAACCATGGCTCGCAGAAACTAAAATGGGTACAATTAATTTCTGTTTAGGATTGGTAAGTAATTCTTGAAACCAATCTAAAAATAGATCTACCTGATCTCTTTCTCTTTCCCAAGCACCAAATAAGTGATTAATCAGTTTCATAGTGGTTTCATACTTACCCTTTGCAGGAGTATGGTCAAGGGGTTTAAATGTATTCCAGAAAATACCTTCACCTACTTGAATATACTGCTGTGGATTTATAAAATCTGGCTCGAATATAAAGGAAGTATACTTTGGTATATCTTGAAAAAGACCTCTAACCCCGGGATGGCTGGTGCTAATAGTTTCTTTTTTCCTATACAGCAGTTCTCCATTTACCTTTTCAAAGTAATCATTGCCAACCATAACATAGGGTAATGTTTCCGACCAGGCATTAACACGGATTTGAAAGGCGAGCCATTTTAGAAATTCGTCCGACTGCACATTATCCAAAGTGATAGGATCGTAATCCCGATATGCTATGTCAAACATGCTTTCTAAATCCTTTCTTGCCTTTTTTGGATCTGAACAACCAGGTGCTTGGAGTATAGCAGATACTAAGCTTTCTTTAACCACATCTTTAGGCAATTTAATAGCTCCACCCTTAACCATTTTAGCAATCTGTGGTGTAAGACTTTGTGTCATGGGAAACACCTGACCATTTTCCAAAGACTTTAATTGGTTAACAATACTCTGAAAACGCTTCATGGCGTAATTCTCTGCAGAATACTCGTTGTTACCAAGTGTTTCTGGTATAACACTTTGATCGGGCACAAATGGTATAGATTCTACAGCAAAATGTGCCTCCGGATCATGTGCAAGAAACATCCCCATATGAAATGTTGCTTGTCCTGCATCCAATTTGACTCCCCACAGTTTAGAAAACACGGGGTACACTGAATTCTTAATAGTGTCCTCGGTCTTTTTTGCTGATTCATGTTCCATGTCTACAGCAATAAGACCTTTTAGTCCATTGGATGGACTGCGCATACACATTACAACATAGGGGGAAGAGCATATAGTAACATAAAGATCGTCCCACTGTTCTTTGGACAGCTCCTTATTGTCCTGCACATCTATATCAAACGGACACATCTTAGTAAATGTACCCTCGACATAATCAGATTTGTTTAGTCCTGTAAAAAGACCAAACACTTTAAACAAGGGTAGCTTTTTCTTTAATCCCTTAGTAGTCGGATGATCTTTCCCGAATGATTTGAGCGCATCTCTATAAAGAAGTGTTTTCCCCTCTAAAGGACCTTTAACCACTATCTCAGCAATATCATAAAGGCTTACTTCTTTATCGGGTTTTTGTTTTTTAGATTTTCCTATCTGGGTGAAGTAGGAAAATTTTTCATCTAAATTACTTCTTTTATTCATTTACCATTTCTTTTTTTTCGTCCTTCAGGAATCCACCCAACTGTCCGCTTCTACAATGTTGATAGAATTCGTTGAACACTTTTTCTGTAACTGGCAAGTAGAATCTGATTGATGCCCAAAGATTTCCGTTGGAATAAATATCTCCTTCCTCGGTAGCTGCCCTTGCCTTTTCGTAATCCGATGACTTAATGCTCATGTGATGACGATATTTTTCATACTTCATAAAATGTTCTACATATTCAGTTGAACTGACATATTCTCCAATCACATCTTCACACATATGTTTTAAGGAGTATGCTGAATGGTATGATCCTTTGATGCTGCTTGAGCAATAAACCCTTAACAGGGTATTAAACCGGCTGATTTTTTGTTCTTTCTCAGTCATTTTTGTTTGTTTTTATATTTAAGGAAAAAGAAGCCCCCGGAGGGGCTTCGGTTAGTTCTTGTTCAGGTGGTTGTTGAAGTCGTCTTCGAATTTCTTATTCAGTACGTCGACCAGTTCCGCGTGGACGTTTCCTATAGTGTCTGGATACATCCTTGTGTTGACTTCGAATTGTCCCTTGAGTTCGTTGATGTTGTAGGCGGCTTCTCCGATCTCTTCTTTGATTCCTGTTAGGACGTTGAGCAGTTGTTTGAATTGTTGTTCATTCATGATTTTTGAGTTTTTGATTTGTAAGTTATACTATGTATCCAAAAAAGGTTTCTAATTTTCAGACTTTTTTTTGTCTTTATTTTTTCAGTACGCTGGAAGTCCATATATTAGCACTGTAATTAAAAACACATATTATGAATAAAGATTTGGAAGTACTGGGAAGCTTTCTCTTCCCTAAGGAGACACGCAAGATTAAGCGTGAGGTTAAAAAGGCCAAGCAAGTTGGCAATGCCTTTATAAATGTTGTGAACCGCTTGTCTGAAGAACCTAAAAAATGATCCAAGAGGTAATACACAACATAGGGATAGACGAGTTCGAGGCGGTATACCGAAAGCATGTTGCCGAATACGAAAACGAGGAGGAGGCCATCTTAAAAACGACCTATATCATCTGGGTGCTTAACAACTTCGACTTCACACACCTGAAGGTCATTTACAAGCGGGGCAGCGTCAGATCAGGTTATGTAAAGATCCCTGTCCCTATCAACGCTGTGCATTACAAGCAGGACTATAAGAAGAGGATGGCACAGAAACTCTTTGCATAAAAAAAGACCCAGTCGTTAAACTGGGCCTCAAAAATATAGAAATGAATAAAACTAAAGAATAATAGAGTTGTATTCTGAAGCCATTACTATATATCCATCAGTCCAATTTGTTTTCTAGATCTGCAAGAATTTTTTGTACCTGTTCTTTATCATGGATATTAGAAAAGCGACTGCCGTTTAGGATGTAGTTCACGTCGAGGATAATCTGTCTCTCTTCCGCCTTTAGTTTTCTCTTGTCGGAATATCCGGCTATTAGTTCCCGTAATTCATCTTTTGTCCATCCCTCTGTATCCCATTTGACTTTTCTACGAATAGACCGGGTTACACGCTGTAGTGTGTTCCAGACAAAGTTCTTGTCTACGTCGTACTTTTCTACAATCTGCATAATGGTTAATCCCAACAGATGGTAAGAGGTAAAGATATTAAATTCCGACGGGAAGAGCAGATCTATGTGTTTTTCTAACAACTCGTATTGGCGTTCGTTGTCCTGCTCTGGTAATTCTTGGTGGCGATGATATTCTTGGAATTCCTGAACTTGTACTTTTCTGTACTTGGTGTAGAATGGGGAAGTGGAAGAGGACCACTGCTGCTGGACGACTTTAATCGTCCACCACTTGAAACTATTGGATTTTGAAATTGCTTCTTTTTTGCCGGGGGCCAGTTCAAGCCAGATAAGCGATACCTCCTGGATTAGTTCTTCGACTAAATTAGGATCCTTGCAAATGTTGTGGCATACCTCTTTTATAATGTTATACTCTGCCAAGTCCAAACTTCAAGTACCTTTTTTTCCAAACCTGATATTGAGGAACACTATTACCTACAATCAGGCCTAAATACTCTACCGGGTCCAGCCCTCTATTTATTGCTTCCCTGGCTTTGTTATTCATCTCTTCTACGGAAAGTTCGGTAAAGTCATGCTTCTTCTCCAAATACTCCTCGTGCTTACCTTCTGCTATAACCTGGCTGAGCGTGGTCATGTTTTCTTTCCTTAAGTCGTACGGATTGAAATTCTTGAGAATGATTCTTTCTCTCCTCGGTACATCTGTCTGGAAGTAGCACTCATAGAGCACAGGTAGCAGTCCCCTTATCCTTAGACTATTTCTATCGCTACCTTTATTAGCATCTGGAAATGCCCGCTTTAAATCCTCAATAGGTGTTTTTGCCCAACCGAGAGAAATATGGATGTGTGCTCTGTTGCTGGATACACTTAGATTCCATGTATCGTGTAACATTTCCATTAAGCCGTGAGAATAGCTACCAATAGGATACACCGGATGTTGGAAGAATTCTATCTCCTCCGGGGCGGGTGGATAGTAGCACTCAAAGATATGTCGGGGGTTCTGGATGAATTCGCTCATAATAAAGTCTCCGGGGGCTGGATAAAAAAACTAAGATATTGCAAAAACAGAAAAATTACCGTATGGCTAACAGTAAAAAACCCCCGGAGACATTCTATATATCAAACTCCATTTCAGATTTTTTCACCCTTGGACAAAAAAAACCGAAATGAATCGAGATATATAACATAAAGAGGTAAGCATGTTAAGAACAAATTACACATTTTATTTTCTCCACGAGTCACACAACGAAGACGTTGGCTACGTAGGAATGACCACAGATACTATTCAAGCTAGACTTCGTAGACATCTTTACGAAGCCCAAGGCAGAGAACACAGTCCAAACTCAGAAAAGAATATTTGGATTAGATCTTTACTCGACCAAGGTAAGCAACCACGTTGCCAAGTGCTCGAGGTTAGTGCTTTTAAAGATCCACAGCAAGCCGGAGCCAGAGAGCAATTCTGGATAAAAAAGTACAGAGAAGAGGGTAAGGAACTAAAGAATATGACCGACGGAGGTTTAGGAACACCCGGTTATTTCTTCGACCACACTGAAGAGACCAAAGAAAAGTTAGCGGAAATGGCTACTAAATATCCAGATGCTTTAGAGAAAGCAATAGAAATGAGAAAGGCTGGATCCACTTATAAAGAGATCTACGAGGAACTCGGTATGTCTCGCAGCAACTTCTATAAAGAGTACAAAGATATAGTAAACGAAGAGTCTAAAAAATGAGGGGATACCACTGCGTTTGGGAGGCACCCCGGGTTTTACCCTACATGCAATGGGAGGTTTTATTACAGCTACTTTCCGCTAAATTCTGGAAGGAGACTTATGGACACATAGGTCTGGTGTGTGATGAACCCACATTGGAATACTACAAAAAAATCGGGATGGATGAGGTCTACGACGAGATAGAAATCTTGGACCGGGACCTCCTAGAAGGTATAGATCCAGAAACCTACTTTGCTGCTGGTAAATTAGCAGCGATGCTACAGATACAAGGAGATAAAGTAGCATTTATAGATACCGATCTTCTAGCTTCCGAATTTCCAGAACCTTTCGATCTGGATACAGTGACCGTATTTCACAGGGAAGCACTCAGTGATTACGTGTACCCGGACTTTTTTGATAAATGGCAGACCGAAGAAGAGGTCGATACTACATGCATGGCTCTTAACTGTGCGCTGGTCGTCTGGCCACAAGAAGAATTAAGGCGAAATTACGCCTCTACAGCGCTTAAATTCATGAGAGCCAATGATTACCATGGGCGACTCCGTAAAAATGTCTTAATGGTCACTGCAGAGCAGCGTATGCTTGCGATATTCCTTAAGAACCGAGGCATAATTCCTAATTACATCATTAAGGACATCTACATCCCTACTTTTAACGACACCTCCATTAGTTGGTACTCAGATGATATGGGTAGTAACCTGAAAGAAATATCAGAAAAATTCGTCCATGTTTGGGGACATAAAGATCTATTAAGAAAAGACCCAATGGAAGCAGCACAATACACAATCCAATTATTTCAGCTGTGTGAAAAATATCCAGAATTAAACGTAGAGTCTATATTAACTAAAATGCAGAGGTAATTAAGAATCCGTTGGATCTTCAGCCGCTGGCTGATTTTGAGACTCGTCTATTTCTTTCTGTATCCAGTAAGCTAAGTAAGCTTCATCTGCTATACTCACGTTTAATATAACGGAGGCCCATTCATCATAGAAGTAACTTAACTGCTCTGGAGTAGTCTCATACTTATATGGTCCGTTCTCAAAACTGTCCGGGCCAGTCTCAGAATATCCCTGAGCTACGAAGTAGGCGTTAATCTCTGCCTGGGACATACCTTCGGTAACCCCTAAGACTTCTGGTGTTGTTATAGAATCTAATATACTCATCTTGTTATGGATTTGTTAGTGGGCATGTACCTGCCGCTAGAGCTGCTATATCGGTAGCGCCTATATCTCTGTTACGGTAGATGATGTACTCTTCGAGTCTGCCATCTAAATACTGGTTATTGTTTACTTCATCTCTACCGATGTTGAGTGGTATAGTAGTAGCGTTATTGTAGGTAGACCTTGCTACAGTACCGGTATTAACCCCGTCAACATAACATCTGACGTTGCTTCCGTCCCAGGTAACAGCTACGTGGTGCCAGCTATCGTCTACAAATTTACCAACAGGGTAGGTAAAGTTCATACTATATGCTGTCATAGTAACCAAAATAGCTCCTAATTGAGGATCAAGTCGTACTTTTGTACCTTGGGGAGATGGAGAAACCCTTCTTTTATGATAAATAGTCTGGCTTTGAGTAAGATCATTTAAAGATACCCAAGTAGCAAGAGTCCAACCTACTGAACCTAAGAATGGTTCTAGACCAACATCAACTGCTGAAGTCATATAAGCAGTACCGTCGAAGTTAGCACCACCACTGAAGATACCCGCTGTAGCTCCGACACCGTTGTTAGTTAGCGTGTAACCCTGACCTGAGTAGTCGTGAGTTAGACCAGTACCACCTGCGTCGAACTTGTAGTAAGACCAAAGATCCGTAGTACTAATTAGAGTAGAAGGACAAGGATCATTTAGCGTACCGTACTTATTGTTAATGTAGGTTGCTAGGTTATTGAGTTCTGCGTTAGAAGGAATACCGTCGATAAAGATAGCTTCTAAGATGTAACCTTTAGGTTTTAGTGAATTGGTGTAACCCCCGAGCTCTATCTTCTGAGGGGTAGAATCTATACTTCTGGCTCCAAGATCAAAACTGTTAAAGATGGCATCCTTACTGATTTTAATCTCAACATCGTTAGTTGCAGAATTTTTCTGAACTAAGATATAAGCCAACTCGTTCTTTATAGGTAAGCCTGAATCTAGTACAGTACCAGTACCAGATGCAAAGGAGTAAGCTCCGTATTCGTTACTGACATTGGTCGTACCCTGAGCTGCCACCAGCTCACCCGCTCCGCTAATAGCAGTGTTACCACCGACTATAGCCCAGCCTGAACTAGTTTCTGGTTTTACAATGTAGATCTGACAATAGTCTACATAAGGATCTGGGAAGGTGTAGGCTGTAATACTAGAATTTACAACACTGGATTTAGTTGTATCCTGATAAAGGGATGGCTGGTTATTAAACTGCGGATCCGAGGCCGTGTAGGTCATACCAGAACCACCAGAGTTAGTTAGTGTTACCCCTAGTAGTTCATCTGTCCAGGAATCAAGAGCTCCACCGGTTTCACTAATACCGTAGCTAGTGTTCCACCAGTAAACCACGTTGTTAAAGTCTGCCGGGGTCCAGGCTGCTTGTACATTGATGTAGTTGGACTTAGTTAGAGAACCAGTACCACCCGTGTTTCCAGCTTGTAGTGTAACATCGTAAGATCCGGTTGAACCGTAGATGATCTTCGGGTTCTGTAGAGTAGAGCTAGATGGTGTACCACCAGGGAACGACCAAAGCCAAGAATTTGGTGCGTTGGTAGAAAGATCTGTGAAATCTACAGCATCTCCAGCATTTGGTCCTGTAGTAGAAGCACTAAAATTAACCACCGGAATAGGCGGTGGCGTGGGACCCGCTGCTGGTGCCCCTAAAATTGTACTCGTAGTGTTAAGATTAAGATTCAGCATTGGGTTTTAGTTTTTAGTATAAAGCGTAAGCAGTACCTGTAGAGACTGAAGTCACGTTAGATACTCTTATAGGTTGGTAACCAGCTGGTAAAGAAACAGTTAGTGTTTGTCCTCCTGCTGTAGTCAAAGCTACATCTGCTGCAGCTGTTAGCAACAAAGAGTAGTTAGCAACACCACTGATACTTCCAGAGGTAGCTCCAGGTGTTATAACCTCAATATTCTGAGCAGCAGCATATTGAAGTGCCTGTGCAATAGCTTGGTTAAAATTAACTGAGCTCCAAGTTTGTAGTGAGTCTGGGGAAGTTATCATAATCGTTTTTATGTTTATATTTTATAGTTGGGTTACATTTATCCAGACGGATGCGGAATTAGGAATACCAGATCCAGTCTTAGATTGAAGCGTTACCGCTGTTGATGTAGTTTGCCAATACACTTCGAATGTATCGTTGTCGTTTACTGCTTGACCTAAAAACTCGAAGCTAACGAGCCGTTCTGTAGGTACTCCAGCAGACTTTCTTGCTGCAATAGACATCGTATGGGCAGAATAGGGATAATCCGATCCGTTATATTTAAGCCAAAATGTAATATCTTGAGCATTGCCGTCTAAGTTGCTAGCAAGGGCATTAATTACTGCTTTATAATAACCTTTGTTATCTATGTAAACTCTACCACCTATTGCGCTTATACCATTAGCAAGAGTGTAACTATCAGTTGCTACCAAGGTAGGAGTGTTAATAGCAGCGACAGATTGGTCGACTCTACTGTAGAAAGAACCGAAGTATTTACCAGCCCCCGAAGGTCCGGTAGGACCGGTAGGTCCTTGAGGGCCAGTTAAAGAGGTTACGACACCAGTGTCGCTAGTTACGTAAAATTCATCGTCTGTCTTAGCCCACAAAGTAGAATATCCCGAGGGCGGGGTTGAAGGTCCTGTAGCGGACTGTTTCATTCTTATACTGGCGTTACTCATATCGTTTGTGTTCTTATTTAAATATGTTTAACCCTTATTTTTCTGGGTTTTTGTTATTCAGTTCCTTATAGATCTTAATCGAGGTTAAGGCTATCATTAGGACGGTAAGGCTTATCTTTAGAAACATATCTATACTTAGGGACGTTACCCCCAACACCGCTATATTAGCGGGTATTAATTTTTCTTGTGTGATTACTTGTGCTAAACAGGTTAGAAAGGTTTTCATGGGTTAGAATTCGGTAGATTGTCTTGGTATTCCCAGTACTGCTTCGTTCCGTAAGGGAAACCCTTGAGGTAAATCGAATTGTACCAAGGAGTACGCTTATCAGGAGCAATTGTCCTATCGTCATTATAGTTTGGATTAGTGTATTCTGGTAGCTGTCCAAGCTTAGAAAACTGAGAGCAGTAGTCTCTCATACGTACCAACCAATACTCGCCCATATCTTCGTTACGTCCAACCATATACTTAATAGTATCTAAATCCAAAGGCTGGGAGTTTTCGTTTGAAAATTGCAAGGCCCCTTTCGTCGTTAACTTATAGGAA
>Ga0208898_1002658_pt1 | contig 10846 bp, 16 predicted proteins | sample VirMetDEL_Mar_4_FD_184513 | JGI IMG/M metagenome (GOLD analysis project Ga0208898, IMG submission 184513) | Aqueous microbial communities from the Delaware River and Bay under freshwater to marine salinity gradient to study organic matter... | ecosystem: Environmental > Aquatic > Marine >...
GTGAAACCTATTACCCTGCTGGTGAGCATGGCTTCCATGTTTACCGTGGGTTGCGGTCAGGCTACGACGATCCCCTCATCGGCACCTGTGTGGACGCTCCCCGCGACGGAAACAACCACGACTACCTCTGCCCCACCTGCGGACGTTACAAACCCTGTAAGCATCATTGTCCCAAGTGCGGTAGAAGACTCCCCTGCGTCTTCCACAACTAGCACGACGATTCCCGGTATCGACGATGCGCGATACCCGATGCTGCTCACCCTCGCACACCAGATCGGCTGGCCTGCCGAATGGCTCCCCACACTCGACGCCATCATCCACGGCGAATCTAGAGGCATCTCCGGCCTCAACGGGTCAGGCGGGCTAGGCATCACCCAAGTCGAATGGATCATCTGGGGTGACCTCGCCAACGAACTCGGCCACAGCCGTGCCGACGTGCGCGACAACAACGCAGCCAATTTGGAGGTGGCACTCGCCATCGCCTACATTGCGTTAGACCATTACGACCATTGGTGCCAACCTTGGTACCCATCACTTGGAAACTACAGGAACTACTGTTGAACGACTATCAAGTAACTCTGCCCTCTGCCCCTGAATACAGCGAAAAAGATCAAGAGTGGCGCACCCGTGCAGCCTGCAAAGGTATGGACACCGACCTATTCTTCCCCGAAAGAGGCGAAAACTTGAAGGTGAAGAAAGCCAAAGCGATCTGTGCAAGCTGCCCAGTACAAACCGAATGCCTCGCCTACGCCCTGCAATGGTCAGACAACCAGATGCTTGGGATCTGGGGAGGCACCTCATGGAAAACCCGACGATCCATGCCATCCGACCCCAACGCCTTCAAAAACACCTGGTCTAGATACTGATGAACTGGTATGACGAGGCCGACTGCAAAGACTTAGACACCGACCTGTTTTTCCCGTTGCGTGCAGGTTCATACGTCGATGCTTACAAGATATGCAACGGTGTTGTGCGAGGCAAATCGGCTTGTCCGGTGCGTGCCGACTGTTTATTCTTCGCTTTGTCTTTCCCTGCCGAGCTTGATAAGGACGGAATGTTTGGTGGCATGACACCGCCTGAGCGTGCGCGAATCCGCAAAGGGAAACAATTGGAAACACCGAAACCGTATCAAAGGAGAAAACAATGAACCCCACATTCGGGTCGTTGTTCGCAGGAGTTGGCGGGTTCGACCTCGGCTTTGAAGCAGCAGGCTACGACTGCAAGTTCCAGGTTGAATGGGACAAACATTGCCAACAAGTGCTTGGCTACCATTGGCCTGACGTACCCCGATGGGGCGACGTATCCGAAGTCAACGGTGCCGACCTGCCACCCGCAGATGTCATCACCTACGGGTTCCCATGCCAAGACCTATCCGTCGCAGGTAAACGCGCCGGCCTCGACGGCGACCGATCCAACCTGTTCTTTGAAGCAATCCGAATCATCACAGAAATGAGAGAAGCAACCAATGGACTGGCACCAACTTTCGCTGTGGCAGAAAACGTCGTCGGACTCCTCAACGCCGACGGAGGATCTGCAATGGCCCGATGCCTTGACGCGCTGGCCGAAGCAGGGGCGGTGGCAATCGAATGGTGCGTCTTGGACGCGCAATGGTTCGGAGTTCCCCAACGACGGCGACGAGTGTTCCTCACAGCTTGTTTCGATCCTGCAACCGCCGAACGATGTCCCAACCCGTTATTCCCTCTCGCAGAAAGCGGCGCGAGGAATCCTTCTGAGGTCGAGCAGACGGGGAAGAGCGTTGCCGCCCTTACTGCAAACGGCGTTGGAACATGTGGCGCAGACGACAATCAAGCCCAAGCAGGACATTTGATTCCGTTCAGGATGCTCGGGTTCGGTCATTACACCGACGGCGATGAAGCATCAGCGGTCAAGGCACGCGACTACAAAGACGCAACCGACCTAGTGGCGTTCACCAAAGGCCGACGAGCTCAAACCAGCGACGACTACGAAACATGGGACGAAGACCGTCCAGCACCAACGCTCAACGAGTTCGACAACGGCGACATACGCACCACCACAGCCGTCGTGTTTGACCCGTCACGGCGAGATGGGGCACGACCCCAGTTAGATGGCACCTGCAACACTTTGACAGGGCACATGGGAACCGGCGGCAACAACACACCAATGGTCGCCCAAACCAGAGCAATCGGCATCCAAGGCAAGAACATCGGCCGGCAAGACAAAAACACTACGAACGGCAAAGGTCACACCGAAGAAGGTGACCCGATGTTCACCCTCACATCCACCGACCAGCACGCAGTAGCCCAACATGACCTGTCAGTACGGCGGTTGACTCCGATCGAATGTGAACGTCTTATGGGATGGCCGGACAACCACACCCTCCACAGGGCAGACGGCAAAGAAGCATCCGACAGCCAACGGTACAAACAATGCGGCAACGGAGTCGCAGCACCAGTCGCCCAATGGATCGCCAAACACCTCAGAAACGCTGGATTGAGCGTGACCCAGACCACTAACACTCCGTGACGCTGGATTGAGCGTGACCGTCGCCACTAACACGCCTGCCAGCCACCCCGCCAGCCAAGTCGTCAGCTCATCGCGCCTGGACGGTCAGGTCGTCGCCCCCGAAACGCCAAACGACCCGCCGTCTCGGGAGGTGAGACGACGGGTCGTGTGACCGTGGTTAGGTTGTGGGGTTAGGTGTCAATCGCGAGTAGTAGCAGCACCAGCGTTGTCAGCCCGCCCATGAGCAGCCATTCTCTCATGGCAGATCCGTCAACGCGTCGAGGGTGCCGATGATCTGCTCCGAGGTCGCACCATCGCGGAACTCGACCCAGATGTACGGGGCTTCCGACACCTCACCACCAACGACCGTGTACATGCCGAGCCGGATCGCACCGTCATCGATGTCGAGCATCATGTGGAAGCCACCACACTCGATATGGGTGCAGCCCGCATGGATGTACACGTTCCGGAACGTCTGACTGATGTAGTCGCGCACCAGATGCTCGGTCGCGCTCAGAACGAAATCGCGGTCGAACACCTCCGCGTCCACCCGATCAAGCGCGTGAGCGACCATGTATTGAGACTCGGCCGAATCGTGTGCGGTTTCTGGCGACCCGAACTTCTCGCCGACATCGATCAGAAACGTGTTCGCATCGCACACGTCGTGAAGGTCGCCCCACGACCGGCACAGACCGTACCGTGATAGGTCAGCGTTCACCTCGGCGCGCACCATGCTCACAAGCGCGTCCGCGTACTGTTCAGCCTTGATCATTGCGCGCACCTCCCATCACAGCCTGCGCGTAGATCGACACACATAGGTGAGCGAAGATAATAGATTGCATCTCCCCGCACAGCGCCTGTTCGTAAAAAGCATCGGCTGTCGCGTGGTCGGGGCAACCATCGTAAGTGTTGACCCAATCGCACGCCACCGCGAACGTCGGTGCCAACCCGTGGAAATGCAACGCGTATGCGACGATCTCATCGAGTGTGCACTTCAGCAGAAAATCGCTATCCCACGCGCCGTTTTCGTTTCCGTATTCGCGGATAATGTCCGCATACACCTCTGCCATGTTCATCATGCACCCCCGAAAGCAGCCCGAATGACGGGCATGGTGGGAAGGTCGTCCGAACTAGTAGCGAGAGCGCCAGCGTCATTGCCTTCGTCGTCGCGCTTGGCGATGAGGTAGGTCTCGTCGTCAAAGAAGATGATCGGGGCTGCTGCATACCACCCGAAATCCCTGACTTCGTCGTCGGTCATCCAGCGCACTTCAACCACCGTCCGACCGACAAGCAACGCCTCCGCGTCCGCAGCCCATTTTGTTCTCAGTTTGTCAAATGTATTCATCATGCACTCCTCACAACAGTTGTCTTCCAGTAATTGTTGAATTGGGCAGGTTCCAAGCCGAAGCCGTCAACCCACCCGTCCTCGCCGAGCGCGAGCAGCACCGCGAGCCTGCCGACCGCAGCCGACAACGACGCGAACTCCTCGCACCAATCGTTCGCGACACCGTCAGTCCACCACAGCCACGCCGTGTGCCCACGGTCAATGTCAGACGGATCACGTTCGACCGTCATCACACACGCCGTGGTGTCGAACGCTGACACCTCGACTTGCGCGTAGAACCGCTCAATGCCTGCGCCGTACCCGTGCGACGGTGGGAACTCCCAATCGCCGTCAGTAACGATCCTCTTGTCCATCAGAACACCCCCATATCGCGCAGGTCTTCAATCTCGGCCATCGCCCCATCGAGGTCGCCGAGTTCCGCGAGAACAGCGAACACCTCGCCGATCACCGACGGCTCACCGTGGATGCTCCCATCACCATGAGGGTCGATGCCTTGACACCGCGTCGAAAACACGGCGCACCCATTGCTCAGGAACGCGTCACGCACACGCTCATAGGTGATCTCCTGCTCCGCAGCCACCTCATGAAGCTCATCGTGATCCCACGGCTCCCCACACTTCCGACAGTAGATATCCATTCTGGTTTCCCTTCTAGGTTGCCGACGACCCCACGTCGCCGGACTGAGCGTGATTATTACACCGTCCGCAGGTGATGTCAAACACGACGACGGATTGAGCGTGACCCGAGCCACTAACACGCGCATGCGTGGGGGGCACCCGCGCCGACCCCGCACCGACCCCGCCTAGAATGTCCGGACAATTCCAGGACACCGACCCCGAGACGACCCCGCACCGACCCCGAAACACGCAAAAGGCGCGCGCCCCGAGACGACCCCGAGACGCGCGCCCTAGCGCACTACACCGACCGCGCTACCGGTCGCGCCTAGCCCAGATGATGGCACCGATGACGACACCGAGCGCCCAGATAGACCACCACCCACCCGACGCGATGTCGGACGGTATCGCACCATCCGATAGCCGTGATGGGAAAATGACGACCGCGCCGATCACCGCGGATCCCCGAAACGGTCGACACCGTCGCGCCTATCCCGACGGTAGGACAACCACCACGCGCACGCGGTAGGCACCGCGAACATCGCCCAAATGAACAAGTCCGTGCCCATCACGCGCCCCCATGCTTACGAACAAAGGACACACCCGCGCGCCCATCGACGCACACCGCGCACGCGTCGCACGCACCGCGCACCACGTCACCACGCACCATGTCACGACGCCCAGACACGCCCGTAATGTACGACGCACCACGACCGTCACGCGCATACTTGCCAGTAGCAGGACAAGCCACCACACGCCCGCTGTAGCCCGTATCGGACAGCATCGCACGCACATGCTCGGCATCGTCGCCGAGAATCGCGAGACGCGCACCGTGGCGCGTAGCGGTAGCGGTGGCACGTTCGACATTGTCGGGATCTGCCGACACATAAACCGCTAGGTGTTCGCTACCCACCAGATGGCGCACACGACCGAGCGACCTTGTGTAGATCCACGCGCGCAGACCATGAGACGCGCCGAACTCCGAGGAGACAGCACGGATGGCGCGCGCGTACGCGTCGGACGCCGAGCGCGAACCTATCCACACGTCACCGTCGGAATGCCACCTAAAGGTGGGCGCGAGACCGTCACGCGTCTGATGCTCCACAGCGTGCCCCACAAGAGCGCGCAACGCGACCCGCAACCCATCACCACCCGCACAGTCGTAGACATGTCGCAAGGTGTGCAGGTTCGACAGCGCACCAGATGCGAACGCCGTAAAACGACGCTCCATCGCCGACGCGTAGCAATAGCGCAAGCAGTACGCCGTGGCACCATCGCACCCACCACCCTCGGACGGTAGCCCCGAGGGAAGATGGAACGCGTTCGCATAGGTAGCCGTCGGCGCGGTACCCCACACACCGCGAGGTGCTGTCTTAGCGTCCGCGTGCAGTCGCAAGGTCTGAGACTCTCCGCACGTCGGACAGTCGAACGTCACAGCGCGCGCGGTAGCCGGTAACGACCGACGCACCACGACACCGGTAGCGGTAGCGGTAGCGGTAGCCATCATTCCACCACCCAATCGCACACCGCGAGCAATGGCACGCGCAGGTCTTCTACGTCGTCGTCGTCGCCGAGGATCGGTCGCACCGCCACAAACAGCCCGCCGTCCACATCGTCCGTGACCCATTCTCGGAAGTCTCCCCAGAGGAAAACATCACGCCCAAACACCTCGGCGCGGAACTGCAAACGCAACCGCACACCGTCCGTGAGATCCCCAAAGATCCCCCGCAGCTGACCCCACGACCTAACGCACAACGTCGGCGCAGTCTGTTGAGTGTCCCAATAAGCCATAACCACTACCTCCCAGTAGTTGACGCGCCCGACCCCACGTCGGACGACCCCACCAAACTACACGCCCACCACAACACGCGCAAACACCAGAAGAGGAGACACCCACTAACACACCCCGCGACGCGCTACGCGCGCCCTAGCACCCGTCGCAACCGCGACCCCGAGACGCCCCACCGTCTCGCGAGCCGTCCACTAACACAACCCACGACCCACGATGTAGGCGTGACCCGAGCGGTAGCCCGTCGCGATCGCGTCGTGGTGGGTGTGGTAGCCGGTCGCCGTGGTGCGTGTTGAGGGTGGGTGGGTAGGTGGGTGGGTGGGTGGGTGGGGTCTTTACTGGGTGGGTGGGAGGTGCCCCGCTGTCCTGGTTGTTCACAGGTTATCCCCACCCTGTGGAAACGATATCCACACCCTGTGGACAGGCTGGGGAGAACTGGGCGAACTGGGGGTGTGCCGAGGCGCGCAGGGGTGTTGATGGTTATTAGCTGTGGTCTGGATGTGTGGTTTTGTTGGGCGGTTGTTGTTGGGCTGTTGTGATTTGTGCTGGGGTGGGGGTGATTGTTGACAGAGGTGTATGTCCCCCCTCAGGGTGCCTCTGTTCCTGAGTCCCGCTCGTTGTCGTGGAGCTTCACGTTGTGTGTGTTGTCGTCGTTGCCGGTTCGTGCCTCCCCCGTTTTCGTGCCTCGACCAGGTTCGTCGCTGTGTCAAGGGCATGGGGGATCGACCACGTTTCCGTGGGTTCCGTCCCGCCCCGTGCAACTGGGGTACGACCGGGCGCTGCGTGGCGCGTGGGGGTCATTATATCAGTTGCAGTCGGGGCATGGTGCGGCCCAGCTGCGTCCGTGTTCGTCTTCGGTGCTGATGTAGCGGGTTCCGTCGCAGGTGTCGCATTGGGTGGGTTGGGTGTCGTAGGGTCGCACTTCTTTTTCTGGAGCAGGGAGGGGGGTGTGATCTTTCCAGCGTTCTTGGTTTAGCCAGGTGTATGGGTGCGGGATGTATCTGGGTTCGGTGTTGTCTTGTCGCCATTGTTTGGTGGCGGTGGTGGCTGCGTCGAGGATTTGGGATGCCATGTTTGTGGCATGTTTGTGCCACCATTGTTCGCATTTTTTGCGGGCGATTTTCCGTGGGTAGATTTGCCAGAAGGTGTCGAACGGTGTCTGGTTTATTGGCTCTGGTTCTTTGACTATGGTTACTGCGCCACCAGCGCGGGGGGGTACCGTCACCAGCGCGGGGGGGGTGGGGTCGTCAGCGCGGGGGGTAGGGTCACCAGCGCGGGGGGTGCTGTGGATAACGTACTGGTTTGACAGGTACTGTTCTGGGTTGTCTGGGTTGCGTCGATGATGGATCGTGACGAACCCTCCAGCGACAAGTTCGTTGACGGCTCGATCGACGCTGCGTTCTGACATTCGTGCGAGAGCAGCGATCCGGCCTTTGCCGGGGTGGCAGGTGTTGTCGTCTTTGTCGGCGTGCCGTCGTAGCACCCCGTAGACGCGGACTGCGTTGGAGCTGATGTCCGCGTAGAGAACGGATTCGGGGATGATCGAGAAATACTCGGTCGCTGATGTGTTTGCCATGTTGGCTCCTTATTCAGTTGTGTTCCCTTGGTTTGTGTCGCCGCCCCACAACGGCTTGTGACAAGTGTAGCACTTTCATGTTTCCCCATGCAGATATGTGGAGTCTCCTGAGTTTGATCTGGTACGATGTGAGTAGCCCGAAGGTGTTCCTTGTTCCACTTCCGGGTCAGGCGGTTATTCCTTTCCCGCCGACACCCACACAAGGGTTGAGCGCGCTGGGGGTTAACTACCTCCTGGCCCCCGGCGCAGCTCCCCTGTGCAAGATGTGTATACTTGCCGCATGGAGGGAAACATGGAAGATCCGAAGTATCCGCTGCGCGTTCTGAGTTTGGGGGCCGGTGTCCAGTCCACAACTTTGTTGAGGATGGTTATTCATGGCGAGTTGCCGCCGGTCGATCACGCGATCTTTTCCGATACCGGCTGGGAACCGCAAGGGGTGTACGAACACTTGGAGGTTTTGAAGGGTGAGTGCGCCGACGCGGGCATCCCGCTGCACATCGTGTCAAACGGCAATATCCGCGACGACACTCTCAGCCCCGACAACAACCGATCCACCATGCCGTTATGGCTGCTCAAAGACAACGGCGAAGGTGCGATGTCGCGTCGCAAATGCACACAGGAATACAAACTCAAACCACTACTTTCTAAACAACGCGAACTTGCTGGGCTGAAACCCGGTCAACGCTGCAAGGAACATCGGATCACAACCGTGATCGGTATTTCATGGGACGAAATGCAACGCATGAAAGATCCGTTGTTCCCGTGGATTCGTAACGAATACCCTTTGGTTGACAACTACATCAAACGGGCCGACTGCATCCAATGGAACACCGATCATGGGTATCCAGCACCGCCGCGCAGCAGCTGCATCGGTTGCCCGTTCCATGACAACGCGGAATGGCGTCGTGTCGCAGCAGATCCGATTTCTTGGCGGGAAGCGGTCGCGTTTGATGAGGCGATCCGCGCACCACAAAAAGGACGCACATCAGTCGCGTTCATCCACCGTGATCGAGTCCCACTTGCGGAAGCGGATATCCGCAGCGAAGAAGAACGCGGTCAAGGTTCGCTGTTCGATATGGAGTGCGAAGGGATGTGCGGCATCTAGTACCATTGTCCGATCATGGCAGGTACAGACAGGTCAGGACGCCGTAACGTCCCACCCGAAGACAAAGCACGCTTCTGGGAAGCCCGCGCAGCCGGCATCTCAATCAAAGAAGCCTGCAAGATCGCCGGCATCCACTACAACACCGGCCAAAAATGGGATGCGAACCGCCGCAAAATCGAAGCGGAAACCCGCGCCGCCGATTTCGCCGTCAAAAAAGCGGGTGCGAACTCGGGGCGGGAACGCCGCGAACTCCGCACAATGATCGATGAGGCCGGCGACCTCCCACCAGTCATCCCTTATGAGCGGTTGTCTGAACGCGCCAAGCAAGGATGGGACGATTTCGACTACTTCCGACGGGTGTACCTCGGCCGAGTCCCGTCACCGTGGCAGGTTGACGCCGCCTACAAAATTGTCGAGTACCTGGAATCGGAGGAGAAAGAGTTTCTAGTGCTGAACTGCCCACCCGGTGCAGGCAAATCTACGCTTTTTCACGACGTGGCAGTCTGGTCAATCGTAAGAAACCGGGCCATCCGAGTACTCATCGGCTCAATCAGCCAAACATTGGCGAAACAGTACTCCCGGCGTATCCGCGAAACCCTAGAACGACCCGTCAGGTTCTCCCCCGACCCCGAACAAGTACGCAAAGGACTTGTCATGGAACCTGAGGGCTGTTTGGCGCAGGATTACGGGCGGTTCAAACCGTTAGCGTCCGGTTCGTTGTGGCGTGCCGAAGAATTCGTGGTTGAACAGTACATTCCTGGCGGGTTGGACAACAAAGAACCAACCGTGTCGGCGTACGGCATCGATTCGGAATTCATCGGCCACCGTGCCGACCTGTGCCTGTTCGATGACGTGGCGTCACCGGAGAACGCGAAAGAATCTGTTGCCCGTGACCGGCTGTTGGAACGCTGGGATTCGATGGCTGAGGCACGTTGCGACCCCGGAGGTGTCGTCGCAGTAGTCGGGCAGCGGCTCGGCCCCGGCGACCTGTACAAACATTGCCTCAACAAAGTCACCTACGAAGACGTAGACGACGATGACGACGGCGAAGACATGACTGTCGAAGAAGCACTCGCCGATCCGGTCATGGTGCCGAAATATCATCATCTGATCTACAAGGCGTACTACGAGGAACTGGACACCGGCAAAAATTCTCGTAAGAAAACTGCTGCACCGTGGCCTGAAGGCCCAATGCTCGACCCCGTGCGCCTCCCGTACAAAGACCTGTCGTTCATCAAACACAACCAGCCACAAAAATTCCGTGTCGTCTACCAGCAAGAAGACATCGATCTCGATTACCAGCTCGTAGAACGACCGATGCTCACAGGCGGGATCGCGTCGGACGGCATCCAGTACACCGGCTGCATCGACCGGGAACGCCAACCAGGGTTCCTGCCACGCGGACTGTCAGCACCGTGGGTCAGCATCGTGTCAGTTGACCCGTCACCCGCGAACTTTTGGGGTGTCATCTGGACTGTCATCCAACCCGACCTCGGCCTCTACCATGTGATCGACATTCTCAGGGTGAAACTGACCGCCGAAGAACTGTTGGGGTACACGATGGCAACCGGCACCTACTCCGGTGTCCTAGAAGACCTGATCGAACGCGGCGAAGATCTCGGCTACCCGATCTCCCACATCGTGGTCGAGGTAAACGCGGCACAGCGGTTCCTGCTCGCACACGATTTTGTGCGTCGCTGGCAGGCGTTACGCGGAGTCCAAATCGTTCCGCACACCACAGCCCGCAACAAGATTGACCAGAACCTTGGTTTGGAAGCGTTGATCCCACCTGTTGTACGTTCCGGTTCCCTACGTCTACCCACCCTGTCAGGGAACTGGAAGACGTTGGCGTTGGTGGACGAACTTGTCACCTGGACACGCGACAAAAAGAAAGGTACTGACCTTGCGATGGCGTTGTGGTTCATGCTGTTGA